>TARA_R110000868_G_scaffold86703_1_pt1 | contig 19983 bp, 16 predicted proteins | sample TARA_R110000868 | Tara Oceans TARA_R110000868 (sample SAMEA4397489) | marine metagenome | biome: Polar Biome; feature: [SRF] surface water layer (ENVO:00010504); material: water (ENVO:00002006), including particulate matter (ENVO:01000060) such as... | depth 5 m | reverse complement strand
CTGAGTGGCGATAGACTCCGGCAAAATGGTGGCCACGGCGCTGTACCGCATAACCTCGAGCAGGGTATTAACCGAGTTGACCTCAATCACCACCTTGGGCGTGATCCGCACCTTCGCGAAGAACGCATCAATACAGGTGCGGGTAACAAAATCCGGGGTCAGCAGGGCAAATTCCAACGGCGCAAGCTGCTCAGCGGTCAACGTGGCGTGGCAATCGTAGAGTGGGTGATTGCGCCCAACCATCAGCGCCAAGGTTTCAGTAAACGCGGGGATCGATTCGATGTCAGCGCTTCTAACCTGATCAAATGCAATGGCGATATCCAGCGAGTCATTCGCCAACTGCGTTTCGATATCGTCCATCGATAACTCGAATAACTGCAAATGGATATTCGGGTACAGCGCGATGTAATCACGGACCAACGGCCCTACCAAGTACGCCATAAAGGTCGGAGTCATACCCAGGCGTAGGGTGCCGCGAGACAAATCCTTCACGTCATGCAAGGCCCGCTTGCCCGCTGCCAACTCCACCAGCACCCGCCGGGCAGACCCGATATACGCCAGCCCCGCATCAGTGGGTTTGACCGTGCGAGAGGTACGGTCGAACAGGCTGACGCCGAGGGTTTCTTCTAGTTGGCGAATCTGCTGCGACAGAGTCGGCTGGGAAACGTGCAGCACCTCTGCGGCGCGCGTGAAGCCGCCGTTATCAGCAACCGCCAACAGATAGCGCAGATGTCGTAACAGCATCGCAATTACCACCAATAGGGAAGACATATGCATCGCATTATATATCGCCCTTATGCCTATGAATAAGCCGGTAGGCTAGACCACCTAATTCGCTGGACAGCATTTGGACAAGTGCTCTAGGACCCGCGCAATAAAAAAGGCCCGCATCGCTGCGGGCCTTTTTTTACTGGTGCCGGAGACAGGAGTCGAACCTGCGACCTTCGCGTTACGAGTTAGATGCTCTATAGCCTCACCTACATTGACCAACATTAACAAACCTATACTTAATGAGGCCTCCAGCCTATTCTTGCCTTTACGGGCTAACACCTAAATCGACCAAATTTGTTAGCCCGTGTTAGCCCGGTGTTAGCCCGTAGCTGTCGAGGTAGGAAAATGGCAAAGCTGAAATTCACAAAAACGGCGCTACTCGCGGTGCCTCTGCCGGATGCCGGCAAGCGCCGAGCTGTTTACGATACTGACGTCCCAAAGCTGGCAGTACGGATCACCTCGGCAGGCACTCGAACCTTCTACGTCGTTAAGCGTTCTGGAGCCTCGATTGCTTGGGTGAAGCTTGGCACCCTTCCCGAAATGACCGTCGAGCAGGCACGCAACGAGGCGCAGAAAATCCTCGGCGAGTTTGCTACCGGAGCGAACCCAGCCGCCGCACGTCGAGCAATTCGTGAGGAACCGACCTTTGCCGAGGTATTCGAGCAATATCTCGCTGAAAAGAAAAAACGCGATGGCACACCACTAAGCGAACGAACAAAGCGCGACTACCGCGACGTACTGCGCATGTACCTTGGACCGATTAAGACCAGCAAGTTGTCCAAAATCACCCGAGCCGAGGTGAAGGCCATTCACACGCAGACGACAAAGAAAAGCGCTGCTCAAGCAGACCGCTCGGTTATCGTCGTATCCTCAGTCTTCAATTTCGCCGCCGACCTGGAGCTGTTCGAGGGCACCAACCCAGCCGGCCGTATACAGAAAAACCCGGCACCGGCGCGCGACCGCTTCGCCCAGTCCACTGAACTGCCCCACCTGTTCGCCGCCATAGCTGAATCCAGCCTGTGCGACTTTTTCCTGCTATCGCTGCTGACTGGCGCTCGCCGATCGAACGTACAAGAAATGGCTTGGCGCGACCTCGATCTCGACGCGGGTATCTGGCGTATCGGCATGACCAAGAACGGCACGCCGCAGAACGTCACTCTGTCGCCCGAGGCTGTCGCTGCTCTGCGAGCTCGCAAGCGCACCAACACCTCGACTTTCGTGTTTCCCAGCACCGGTCAGACCGGTCACATCGTCGAGCCGAAAAAAGCATGGGCAACCATCCTGCGCCGTGCCAGCGTGCGCCGCCTTCTCGATCACTTAGAAAGCCTTAGTAAACTGACTGTCGAAGAGCGCCAATGCGCAGAGAAGCAAATCCTTGAAGCACCAGCGACGGCAGAGAAGCACTATCGGGCAATCGCCACCGCGTTGAAAATAGACCCGGCAATCTACGACATGACCGATCTACGGATTCATGACCTACGGCGCACATTGGGGAGCTGGCAGGCCAAGACAGGGGCGTCACTGGCAATAATCGGTAAGTCGCTCAACCACAAGACGCATCAGGCGACGGCGATTTATGCACGCCTCGATCTCGATCCGGTGCGCCAGTCCGTCAACACAGCGACGCAGGCCATGCTTGAAGCGGCTGGGGTTAAGAAAGCCGCAGCGGTAGTGAAACTTCAGTCGCGCATTACTCGATAAGAATGAAAGGGAATCGCCGTGAAGGCTATTGACCACTCCAAGCTCTTGCATGATCAGTTAAAAGGGCTCAATGCACTTGTCGAATCGCTCGAAGACGGTGATATGAGGGAGCTTTGCAGATTCTTTCTCAATGAGTCCTTGAGCAGCCTCTGCCATCTCAAGGAACACGCCCCACAAGCACATCAACAAGCGGACTTTTTGGCCCTACAATTTGCCAGCTTAGCTACCTGCCTGGCTGGCCACTTCGCTGGCATGAATCGCGACCTGGAAGATTCAAAGCGACGCGGGGCAGAAATAACCAGCACCCAAGCTTGGCTTGTTGCTGAGGTTGCGCGCTCAATCGCTGTGAGTGCGTGGGCGGGAGATGACCTGCACGAATACCGAATCGGAGAAATGTCGGCGATTGTTTATCGTGAGTTGGAGCGGCTAGGTTATGCGCAGCGAGACCAGAGCGGTAAGCAGAAGCCAACCCTTCGAGCCATTCGAGAATGGATTATGACTGTAGCGCCTGGATACGCCCACGATCCTGGTGCTGAGAAAAAGCAGGACGAATAGTCATATTCGCACGAGATTGGAAACTCACGATCCGCTGCTGTTCGTGAATTTTTTTCTTAGAGACCTTTACCGAAACTTCCCCCCGTAACATCAATAACTACGGGGTAAGTTTTATGACCATCACCCACGCCGCCAACATCACCGAGATGAAGGCTGAAATCTACGCGCAACTCGGTTCCGACCCGAACAATCCGCCCGTCAGCGTCGACGACAAACAGGCTGCGGAAGTGCTCGACTTGAAGCCGACCACTCTAGCCGTCTGGCGCTCAACTGGGCGTTACAACTTGCCCTACCTCAAGGTGGGGCGCTTGGTGAAGTACCGGGTCAACGATCTCGCCGAGTTTCTGGTCCGCCGCACTGTCACTCATACCGGTGAGGTGGGTGCATGAAAAATACCACCCCCAAACTCCTGCAGAGCAGCTCGCCACAAGGCCAGTCTGTCACCACCCTGTCACTGTTCGCCGCCGAGGAACTTGCCGGTTTGCTGATCTTGCCGGTTCTGGTTTGCCTCTACTGGCTGTGGAAGGTGCTGGCATGAGCACCTTCACCACCTACCGCGTCGAGGATCACGAAGCCTTCATCTTCAACAGTCTGTTACCGCTAATCATCAACTACGCCCGCGCCAGCAACACTCCTTCCGAAGTCGTCGCTATGGCCAGTTTCTTGAGTCTGGCTACGATCCTGCAGACTAAAGGTATGAGCCGCGACTCGCTGATGCAGTGTATCGACGGTGCTCGCCTGTCGACGCCCCATGAAGCGCCGGAGGGTTTGCACTGATGCCTGCACCTATTGAAGTGTTACTGCCTCGCCTGGACGGCGTGAAGGTGAATGGTCGCGGTAAGTGGATGGCACGTTGCCCTACGCGAGCCGATAAGACGCCAAGCCTATCTATCCGCGAGCTCGATGATGGTCGCGTGCTGCTGCATGACTTCGGCGGCGATAGCGCCATCGATGTGCTCGCCGCAATCGGCCTGACCTTCGCAGACCTTCGCACGGATGGCGGCCAGCTTCATACCCGTCGCGGCCCAAGCCCTGAAGCCATCCAACACGAGCGCGCGGTTTACCAGATTGGCCTTTCGATGCGGGCGCGGAGCCTCCCGCTGAATGTTGAAGATCAAGCTCGCTTCGACCTCGCACAAAAACGCTTGGGGATTAGTTAATGACCTCCATTCAAGATCGTTTTAGCAGCCAGTGGAAGGAGGCTGTTCCGCTCCAGCAGGCCACCCCGCCGTTCCGGTTCGTCGCCGCCTGCGATATGCCGGTTAAGCCTATCGCCTGGCTGGTTAAAAACTATATCGAGGAAGATGCCTTGGCAGTGCTTTTCGGCCCTCCCGGCAAGGGGAAGTCATTCCTCGCCATGGACGTGTCGTGCTGTATTGCCACAGGAACACCGTTCCACGGGCATGACGTGAAACAGGGGGCAGTGTTTTACATCGCTGGAGAAGGCCACAACGGGCTCGCGCGTCGTCTGCGTGCTTGGGCGCAGCACAACAGCTGCGATATGCCGTCGCTGCTATTTGTGTCTGAAGCTCCGACTGATCTATCCAGTGCCACCAACGCGGCCAAGGTGGCAGAGGCGGTACAACAGCTTGCAGACGCGAGTGGCGAAACCCCAGTGTTGATCGTTATCGATACGATGGCTCGCAACTTCGGCGGCGACGAAAACAGCGCAACGGACGTGGGAAACTTTGTACGCAATGTCGATGCGCTGCGCCGGCACTGGAAGGCTACCGTGCTGGTCGTTCATCACAGCGGCAAGGATGGTGAGAGGGGCGCGCGTGGGTCATCCGCGCTCAAGGGGGCTGCAGATGCCGAGTACGAAGTCAGCCGTAATGATGAAGACAAGCTGATCCGCCTGACACCGCGCAAGATGAAGGATGCCGAGGAGCCGCTGCCGCTCGCCTTTGAACTGATCAGCGTGCCTGTGCGTGATGATACCGGGAGCCTAGTCGGCGGTGCTGCAATGAAGTTGACCGATTACACCGCACCCATCCAGGTAACGGCAAAACTGGGTAAGCAACAGAAAGCGGTGCTTGAAGTCCTGGAGCAAATGCATGAGGAGATTGCGGTGCGGCTCGCCAGCCAGGGCCGGGAGGATCATCCGGTAATCATTTCGATAGATACATGGAAGGCGAAGTGCGAGGAAGTCGGCATTCCCCGCCAACGATTTCACGATGCAAAGAACTCTCTGTGTGATCGTAACCAGATTCGAATCGACGGTCCGCATGTGTTTCTTGTCCGTCCTGTTCGTTCTCCCTTAGAGGAAGCGGACCGTACGGACAGAACGAAGGATGCCAACACCGGACAGTTCGAACGGAAACCGGACGAACATCGGACAGGAACCGGACAGTCCGCCCAATCACCCGATTACCTGGAGCTCTAAGCCATGGCCGCCCTAGACTACCTACATCGGGCTGGTCTGACTGTCGAGGCCGTGGCTGGGAAGCTGCGTGTCTCGCCGGTCGAACGGATCACTCCGGAGCTTCATCAATACCTGCGCGACCACAAAACCGAGATTCTCATCGGGCTGGACGCCGCCAATGAAATGCAACAGCCCTTCGACTGGCTTCACTTGCTGGTGCTGATCGATGGTCGTGTGATTCAGCGAACTGGCGACCTAGCCACCGCCTCCGTCGAGAAGGACGCCAGCCAACACTACGGCGACGATCTTCTGGCCGTGATAGCGGTGACTGGTTTCGAGCGACCGCTGATTGAGGGTGAAATCTTCAAGGCGCTGGCCGGCACGCTCGCCGCACCATCAGCATCGCCGGCACCTTCTGGCGTTTGGTTGACGCGTATCAGCCGCCTGCTTGGCGCCCAGGCTGACGAACTGCTGGAGGATGGGCACCTAGAACAGCACGACCTGATCGAGCTGGCTGGTATCGATGCAATTGTGGTCGCCGACGCGATCCGTACCAGCCCTGCATGGATCAACCGCCGGCAGCGGACAAAGCAGCCTGTTGAGCAAAATGCGGATGATGAAAACGACCTATATACCGTCCATACAGTCTTCATTGCATCGGCTGGGATGCAAGCTGGCCCACGATCAATTCATCAACCACTTGATGGTCTGCCGTGACTGTCATGCACCTGTGAATCGTTACTGCCAAGCCGGGACCAGTCTGCGTAAACAATACGACAACACTCTCATGGAGACTGACTTGTGAAGGTCGTATCTATCCGCGCGCTCTACAGGTATGGCCGACAAGTCCGGCGCCATCGCAAAGATCCAGCGGACAGCCTTTCGTTAGGATTGTCCTTGTGCCGAAACTTTGGAGAAGTCCTATGAAAAAGCGCTTAGCAGAAGAGCGTCAGCCAGAAGAAACTAGCGCTCAAGCTTTGGCTCGACATGCAACCACCCCGGAGTCCCTAAGTGCCTCGGTGCTGACGCTCACTCACAAGCTAAATCACTCACAGCTCATTGAGATGGTCGATGAACTCAAGCAGCAATCAGCAGCCGTTCATGCGAACGACATGTCTCGGGCGGAAAGCATGCTGATGTCACAGGCTCATACGCTGGACGGTCTGTTTGCCAAGCTGGCCAGTAAAGCATTAGCGGCAGAGCAACTGAGCGTAATGGACCCCTTAATGCGGCTGGCCCTGAAAGCACAGAACCAGGCTCGCGCTACGCTGCAAACCCTCGCCGAGCTCAAGACCCCCAAGCACATAGCCTTTGTAAAGCAGGCCAACATTGGCAATCAGGTTCAGGTGAACAACGGCGCAGTAACTACACGTACGCGCACGCGGAAAAACCAAAAAGTGCCAAACGAACTATTGGAGGTAGAAAATGGCGAACGGATGGACACCCGAGCGGCGAGCGCGGCAAGCAATGCTGATCCAGCAATGGAAACCCTGGGAACAAAGCACAGGCCCAAGCAGCGCTGAGGGTTGCGCCTCGTCAGCACGCAACGCTTGGAAGGGGGGAACCAGGCCGCTGCTGCGCGGCCTGGTTCGTGCGCTAAACGAGCAGGAACAGGCACGCCGCGAATTGCTCGACTGAGCTACACCGGCGCCTTACCGCTTAATTTTTGGCAACTCGTAGCGCGTATGAGCAGTTAGCTCCAAAAGTGTCTCCATTTGCCCAACCGCTCTGACGATCTGGTAGATGTCAGGGTTATCTACATGCTTGTTCTTGCTGACGTAGTTAGCCAGGTAAGTCTGCGACTTGCACTCGACCCCGTTTCGACGGCAGGCCAGGTAAGCGAAGGATTCGGCCTCCAGCTCTATCTGTGCATGGGTCATCTGTGGGCGCTCGGGAATACTCAGGCTCTCATCAGGGCCGAGGTGGCCAAGGAAAAGATGGCCGAGTTCATGGGCCAGTGTGCTGAACTGCACGTTGGGTGCATGATTCTGGTTGAGCCGCATCAGGTACTCGCTCGGCTTCGCGGTCTTTTTCTTCTTGTCCTTCTTGGCTGGCGGTTTTTGCGTCACTTCAATGGAGCCGGCACTGCAATCTCCAGCGTCGAAGTAATGGCTCTTGATGCCCTTACGACCCATCAATAGCAAGAAGCGTTGCATTCGCTCTTTGGTCATCTCGCCGCAGGCTTGGAAGAAACTGACATCCGCAGGCAGCTCATCGCCCTCGGTATTTTGCACGTCATAGACCAGCGCCACAGGTCCAAATGGCCACAGGATAAGCAAGGGGCGCGCATCCCGTTTCGGGCGCCGATTGAACCGTTCGCGCCAGTCGAGTGCCGATGCGGCATAGCTCAGACCTGGCTTCTGGATCTGCAGCAGCATGGCGTTGAAAGGCGCGAAGTTTCTGAGCTTTGTGACGAAGTCGAGTAGCTTCAGGTAGTCGGCACTGCTGTGATAGAGGCGTGAGTCATCGAGCAACTGATCCAGCAGTGAGCGGGCAGCCTCGGATTCGAAAAGGTCTTGTTGATGGAGCATGCGGGTATTCGTCCTTGAATTCTGATGAGGCTAAGTACTCGGTTATTTCGCAGCTAGCAGGTCGGTAAATGTGCCACTAGCGTTTCAACTAACCCTGTAGCGAGCGCAGACACAAGCACTGGTATCAGAGCAGTCGCCTACTCTGGCTGTGCTTTGCGAGACTGAGCCAACTTGAATCCCTCCGGTACAGGCTTGAATTTTTCATTGTCACAGCGCGGCCAAGAAAGCGCCCTGCTTTGGAATGCTCGAAGCGACTTGATATCCAGTTCGACAACCACGAAGTAATCGTTTTTTCCGCCTTTAAGTCGGCAAAGGTCACGCTTGAAAGAGTCTTTCGCCGGGGCTCTGACTCGGCTATCACCGTATTCGCGGTTATTAACCAAGGCGACGTAGGTGTGTACGTCCAGCGCTGCTGATTCGATGAGTGCGGAGAAAGTTTCAAGATCTTTGTTCCATGCCAAGACCATCAGTGCGTCCACGTTTCCTTGAAAGCGCTGACGATGCCCAATGTTCTGCAGCTCCGAGCAGATAAGTACGCCGAAGTGGAAACCATTGTGGGAATAGAGACGTTTTGGGTCTGAGCACCCACCATGCCACGTCTTTCCATATACCTCGTGAAGGTCGTGGCCTTCCTGGGGGGCGGGAATCTCCTTACGCTGACGGATCTGCACCGGTGAGCTAAAACCTAAGCGGTCATCGGACAGAATCAGCACCGCATTACTTTCCACTGATCCATCTACGTGATGGTGATAGTCGAGGCCTGCAATTAGATTGATTTTTGCCTCCCGCAGTCTGCTGCTCACACTTTCAATCCACCGCTCAGGCAATGCGAGCTCTGGCAGGAGCATGTGGGTTGGTCGCGGATGGACTTTGAGCGCCTGGTTGATGATGCCCGTGATGCGTTTATAACGCGCGGGGGATACATCAGGTTTCGGACCATGCGCTCCTTTGGCCCAAGTAGCGCCTGTTGTCAGTAGGCTGCTGATACCTAGCCGAACATCGCTGATGGTGTTTTCTTTACCGATTTTTAGCGGTCTCGGATCTCGTGAGTAGCCGTCATCACCCTTATTCCCATCGTCTCCCTCTAGCAGGTACGGCATTACCCAACTGCCACGCACGGCATGTACATAGCTTGCCCAGCGGCTGTCATGGTGAAGGCATTCAGGAATATATAGCGCTATTTCTTGTGCTAGGTACGGGCGAGTGGGGAACAGGTACGGCAGCAAGGATTCATCATTAACTTTAACTCGCTCACCAACCCTTCTGATGTGCGCCTGGCCAAGCTCAGGGGCTGAAATGCTTGGCTCGCACGCTTTAAGGAACTCCTTGAGCTCACTGGCCAGGTCATATTGCGCAGCAATAAGGTCTTCTTGTACAGACTTCACGCGGGCGGCAGTAGCATCTCGTTTTAAGTGGTCTTTATAGGCCGTTTTAGCCCAGTCACTTTCGCGTAATGCCAATGCCCGAAGTTGAACATTGACGCTCTCCGGGAAACCAATCAGTTTGATCAGTCTTCGCGCATCGTTGCTTAGCGTTGTGGGTTGTTGCTTGCGCCATCGGTAAGCACGCAAGAACGTTTCCTGGCAGGAAAAGTCGAGACGGGCATCAAAGTCTGACCACAACCCTCCAATCATCCGGCTAACCGTATGACCATTAACCTTCGCGTCCTTGGTGTCTTTTCGCAATTGCCGGATAGCACTTTTGCAGCTCTCTACCAGTTCGATGGCCGACGCCCAATCCTGTAAAGACACGGCGAGAGAGAGTAGACGCGGCAAGTAGTCGATTTGATCGAGCAGCTTATCGGGCCGAAGTACATGGTTTTTGGCGAAGGTATAGAACTTGAGTCGTTGCTCTTTCCAGTCGTCCGACTTGAGATCTTTCGCCAGCGTTTCGACGCTACGCAGCTGGATCGACCAGCCCAAACGTTTGACGGACAGTCCGTCAGCTCGGCGCAGGGTGTCGGCTTCTTCGGCAGAACTGGAAGCAGCCGATAGCACCTTGGCGGCGGTAGTTTTATCGAGCGTATCGGGGTCAGGCATCAGCCGGCGCTCGCTGGCGACGCTGGTAATTTCTTTCTCGATGTTGTCTAGGAGATCGAGACCGCCTTCGGCATTCAGGAAGAAGACCTTGTGCTTTTCCTCCTGCAATACAAGCTGGGTTTTACCCTGATAGCTCTTCCCCAAATCGATGGTGCGCTGCATGACTGGCTGCTGGCCTTTCACCTTTTTCAGAGGTTTGGCCTCGCCTAAACAAGCGACACGATTTCGAATGTAATCCATGACCGCTTCGGAAGTTTTTAGACATTCCGGGTCACGCATCACCAAAAAGATATCGTCGACATAACGACCGTAATAAACCGGAGCCAAGCCCTCTGAGATGGCCTTGTCGAGTTTCCACAGCAACGCATTGGCAAGCAGTCGAATAGCCGGTAAGCCGATAGGCACGCCGCCAAGCTCCGGCAACAAGCCTTTTGGGGCGTGCTGGCCAATTTTTGTACGAGCCATCTGCCCCCATTCGACCATCGCACTGCCGAAGGCATTGGTAAAGTCGTGCTCCCAGTCATTCAACTCTACTTCGAGCTCTTTCCAAAAGCCGGGCAAGGCAATAAAGGCTGGGTCAATGTTGTGGTAATAGCTCGTCAGATCCAGCGACATCGCAATAACAGGACGATTTTCCTGCAGTTCATGCCGAATCGCATTCAGCCCATTGCTACGCCAGTTTCGGTAAGGGCCGAAGTAAGGGGCAAAGGAGCCAAGGCCGAGCTTGTGAAACTCGCCAGGCTGATTTTTAAGGCTGCCTGGGAGTGGACGGTAGCGCCTGAGCCGGGATGCATGGGCATTGACTGAAAGCTTGGCATCGAGCTTGTGCCCGACCTCATTGATCCACAGCGCCGAAAGCACATACATCACAACAGGGAAGTTGCCGACCAAGCGGAACTCGGGGGTCAGCGTGTTGTGTTCCCTGAGGTGCTCAAAGGCCCGCTCTGGAGATGAAAAGTAACCGTGTCCATTTCTCTTTTGCGGGGTCACGGCTAGCTTCTTAGCTACCAACGTTGGCGTGCCAAGATTGCTCCTCAGCAACTCTTTAATTTTCCCTGCTTGTAGTGCGGTTAACAGCCCAACAAGATTTGTGTAGAGGTCTTCCTCAAACTCCACAAATAGTTCGGCGACAAAGGCCTGCCGATCAAAAAAACAGTCGGCTTTTGCCTTGCGATAAGCAAAGAACAGGTGCTCAAGGGTTAGTGTCGCCCAGCTATGCGGAGAGTCATTCATACAGCTTGTCCTTTAGTTAATAGCCACACCTGGTGTAAGGCGGGGTATTCCTTTGCTTGGCTCGTTAGCTATGGGCACCGAGCTTTAGTTGGCTGCCTGTAATGTGCTTTCTGATTTCTTTCTGCCGCGTTTGGCCTTGGGGGCGGCGGTGCGTTGGGTTTTGATGCGTTCCAGCAGCACGCTGGCGGGTTCGTCGCTGGGGTCTTGTGGCACCAGTTCGCCACGGAAGGCTTTGGCCAGGATGCTTTGGGTCAGGTGGTCGATACGGCTTTTTGCCGAGGTGACTTTTGCTTCTAGTTGGTCGGCGAAGGCGAAAAGTTGTCCGACGCGGCGGACGATTTCGGTTTGCTCTTGGTGCGGGGGCACTTGCATTGGAAGCGACAGCAGGGCTCCCTGAGTCAGCTTTGCTCGGCCTGTAGTACCTGTCAGCCAAGGAATGACGTCGTAATGCATTAGTGCGTAGCACAAGTAGTCCCGAGCCACAGAATCATGCGCTCTGAGCGCATGAGCATGGTTATTTACCCAGCATTTCCCCGAATATTTATACGCAATCGGCTTTTCACGCCCGTAGAACGTTTCATCCTCCGTCACCAATACCAAGTCATCATCAAAGATGTATTCATCTACACGATCGACTTCGCCGTTTGCGCCAAAGTAGGGGTATTTACCTTCACCACCATTACGTAGTTCTTTTTTCACTGGGACGCGCATGCTGTCCAGGCACTCTGCGAAATTAGAAACGCTGGCTACGATCCATCCTTGAGGTGCTTCAATCTCCCGCTTTTCAAGGTCAGGAGAAACTGGTTCCTTGAATTTTACGATAGGGTTCTGGCGGCGGCACTGAATCACTCTTGCGAGGTATTCCTCTGCGCTTTCGCTTATAGGATTTGAGCCTCGCCACTCCTCCGTTAACCGCCCGGAAACGGCGGCGGCGAGGACGGATTGGCGGAAGCGTTTGAGCAGGGCGGGGATGGCGTCGATGCGGGCTTTGAGGGTGTCGACCTGGGCCAGCAGCTCATCGAGTTTTTGGGCGATGCGGGTTTGTTCGGCGGCTGGCGGAACCAGTACCGGATAGCTTTCAACAAACTTTTTAGGAACACGGCGCAGGCCCACGGCCCCGGTCATATTCTCAGCACCTTCACGCATAAAGCCGCGACTTTTTACTAAGGCCAGCAGATATTTGGCAGACACCTCAGGACTGCTTGGGCGCAGTACATAAAATTCGCTACTGCCGGCAGCTATACCGCTCGGCATTTCTTCAACGAGTGCCGCTTTACCGTTTTCAAAGCATGGCGTGACTTTGGCAAAAATTACGTCCCCGTCTTTGAAGTTTGTATAAGCCTTTTTAATCTCCCCCCAGTTGCGTTCTTCAAAACGCAGCTTGTCCCGGAAGTTGGTTGGGGCGTGGGACATCGGCACAAAGCCTGCGGGCAGGTGATCGTCGAAGTCCTGTTTGGGATTGATATCAGCAAGGTCGCTAATACAGGCAAGCGCCCACCCGCTCGGCAACCCACTCATCCCCGCTCTCCCTCTTGCAGCTTATGGCTTACCGCTTGCGGCTGCTGCTCCGGCAGCTCCAACCCCATCACCTCGGCCATCAACTGCTTCTGCGCCGCCACTTCATCCCCAGCCCCCAGCGCTTTCATCAGCTCTTCCAACTCATGCAGGGCTTCAGTCAGTTCAGCCATGGCTTCACCGGCCAGCACTTCCGGGGCGGGCAGGTCGGCGGCATCCAGGCTGTCGGCATCCTTAAGCCAGCTGATATCGAGCGAATCACCGCGCTCTCGGATCTGCTCGCGAGTAAACACACGGAAGCGGCTGAGCTCGCCAATGCCTTCGACATTCTCGGCACGGGTGCTATGGCCGTTGGGGTCATCCCCGTAGGCGTCCTCGACGGGTTTGAGGTGCTGAGCACCAAAGGGCGTGCGCTTGCCGAAGCTGGGCATATTGCTTCGCAGGTCATAGACCCACACGCGCTGGGTGCAGCCTTGTTCCTGACGCGGATTGGCCTGCGTGCCTTTCTGGAAGAACAGCACGTTGGTCTTTACGCCCTGGGCGTAGAAGATACCGGTGGGCAGGCGCAGGACTGTGTGCAGGTTGCACTTGTCCATCAGGTCGCGGCGTACCTCGGTGCCGACACCGGCTTCGAACAGCACGTTATCCGGCAGTACCACGGCGGCGCGGCCACCGGGTTTTAGGCCACGGTAGATGTGCTGGAGAAAGGCCAACTGCTTGTTACTGGTTTTGTAGGTGAGGTCGTCACGGGTCGGGCCGCCGCCGCCTTTGGCCGTGCCAAACGGCGGGTTGGAGAGAATCATATCGACCTTAGGCAAGTTGGCCCCGCTTTGACCGAGGGCGTTGCCCAGGTGCACCACGCCTTCTTCATCACCTTCCATGCCATGCAGCAGGGTGTTCATCAGTGCCAGGCGGCGGGTGCCGGGCACCAATTCGATGCCGACAAAGGCTTTATTGCGCTGGAAGGCGCGGGCCTTGTCGTCGAGGTCGTAATGGTTGTCGGTGTGCTGCTTGATATAGGCATCGGCAGCAATCAAAAAGCCGGCAGTGCCAGCCGCTGGGTCTTGGATGGTTTCACCAGGCTGCGGCTTAAGGCAGTTGATGATGCTGTCGATCAGCGGGCGCGGGGTGAAGTATTGGCCAGCACCGGATTTGGTTTCCGTGGCGTTCTTTTCCAAAAGGCCTTCGTAGAGGTCGCCGAGGCCATCCTTCTGGGCGCTGAACCAGTCGATACCGTCCAGGCTCTTGATCAGCAACTCCAAGTGGCGCGGCTCTCTGATGCTGGTTTGGGCGTCGCTATAGATGGCAGCGATCAGCGGGTCAGTGCTCTTGCCCAAGTCCAGCAACATCTGCCGGTAGTAGTTCAACAAGTTGAGGCCAGACTTATCGGCCAAATCCGGCCAGCGCGAACCCTCCGGCAATTTGTGAGCAAAGCTGCCGTTATTCTGCGCCTGTTCATATTCCATTTTACTAAACAGCAGCAGTACCAACTCGGTGACGTAGTTGCTGTAGTTGACGCCGTCGTCTTTGAGAATGTCGCAGAGGTTCCAGAGCTTCTGGACGATGTCGGTATTGGTCATGGTTTACTCATTGTCTGGGACTGGCTGGCTGCTGCCGTGCCGATTGATGTGGTAACGGGTACTGCGGCCGCCGCCAGGGAGGCGAAGCAGGCAGCCCTTTTCAAGGAGGTCGCTCAAGTGGCGAGTGGCGGTGGCTTTGGAGACCTTGGCTACCGCTTGGTATTGGGCCGCGCTGATGCCGCTCTCGAAGCCTTTTTCGCCGCCATCGAGCAGGCGGTTGAGCACTTTTATCTGTTCGGCAGAAAGCACCTGGCTGCGCTGCACCTGCCAGAAGCGCGCCTTGGCCAGCACACGGTCGATGCGTGCCAGGGCGTGTTCGAGGCTGTTAAGCAGTGTGCTGAGAAACCATTGCAGCCACGCGGTGATGTCCAGTGCGCCTTTTTGGCTGGTTTCAAGGATGCGGTAATAGCCGGCGCGGTCGTCGAGGATGCTGGCCGACATCGCGTAAAAGCGGATGGCCTGCGGCTCGCTCTGGGCCAGAGCGAGGTCGGTGAGTGCGCGGGTGATGCGGCCGTTGCCGTCATCAAAGGGGTGCAGGGTCACGAACCAGAAGTGCGCGATACCCGCACGCAACAGCGGATCTAACTGCGGGTCGTGCTGGCTGCTGGTAAACCAAGCGAGAAAGTCATCCACCTGCTGCTCCAAGCCGGCACGCGGTGGCGCTTCGAAATGGACTGTTGGTTTATCGAGCCGGCCGGAGACGACCTGCATGGGTTCGTCGCCACGCAGGGTACCGATACGCAGTGGACGCGCCAGCAGATTGTCGTCAGTTGGGAACAGCCAGCGGTGCCAGCGGTAAAGGCGTGGCAGGGTAAGGGGTTGATGGGCTGCGCTGGTAGCATCCAAGAGCAATTCGGCCAAGCCTTCGCTACGCGCGGTAGTACGGCCCTCCTCCGTCAAGCCTAAACGCCGCGCCAGGGATGAACGCACCGAGCCGACGTTGAGCTGCTCACCTTCGATGGCCGATGAGGTCACGATGTTTTGCAGCAACGCATCGAGGCTGCTTTGCACTTCGCTGTTGTTATCGACCGCTCCGAGCATGCCAAGCAAGCGGCCCTGCGCTTGCGCGCACGCACGCAGCTGCGGGGCAAGCGCGTCGGCTTGCCAGCTGAAGTGGGGCCAGTTGGGCTGTTGCCAAATCCAAAGGGGGTCGTGCATCGGTAGTGTGCTCGGGCGTGAGCCGATTAGCGGCTTTATTCGGCTCATTAGGTGAGCTGATTGTGCGAGCTAATCGGCTCAGCGTCTACTCTTGGCAGCTATTTTGGCGCACTTCCTGACCGATAGTGACGGCGGTGATCTGCACATTCTGCAAGGCTTGACGGGCGACCGAATCAAACTGGTCATCACAGTTGAAGCCGCCATCCATGACCCAGTCTTCGCCCTTGGCCTGGATCATCTGCTCACGCCAGGTGGCGGCCGCCGCAATGGCCTGGTCACCCACCTGCGCGGCCTCCAGCAGCACTTCGACAAACTCGACTGCGCGCGGGCCCTGCCAATGGCCATAGACGGAAGGGTCGTAGCCATTGCCGCAACCGCTCAGGCAGTCTGCGGAGTAGCCCAGGCCGCCGCCGGATGACTGCTCGAAGGCGCCAAAGGTTAACGGTTGATCCGGTGCGGGCGCATAGTCACCGACAAATTGGGTCAGGTCAGCCTGGCACTGCGGGGTTAACTCCATGCGCAGCTTGTAGACATTGCCGCCGCCGACGGTGGCCGTGATGTTGCAGCCCTGCACGCGGAACGTGTGCTCATCGCCAAAGGACTCGCGGGGGATGCCAGCCACTGACTCGAAGTAGCGCTGGTTGGTGCCGAGCATTTCTCCGTTGAACACCTCGGCTACAGTCGCCGCTTGAGCCAGGGCGCAAGCACCCAGAAGGGCACCAGCGATCAGTGTGGGGGCAAATTTATGCATGGGCTTCCTTTCCGTTGGGTGATTAGCTGGCCTGCGACCAGAGGTGTTGGTTGAGTGTACTGAGCACGCTGTGCAGGTTGCCGCCCAGGTTGCGATCCAGGCCTCTCAGCCCTCCATCGTTACGGAAGGCGTTATTGACCTGCTGTGGGTCGATCACCACTTCGTGCACCAGTTGCTTGGCCAAGCGCTCCAGCCATTTGCGTTGCATGGTGGTCCAGGGCTGCAGGGTGTAAATGTTCTGCATGGCATTGGCGACACGTTGCTCAAAGGGCAGCAGGGCTTCGCCGATGGCGGCTTGGCGGATATAGCCGATGATGCTGGCGGCGATTTCCTGATTGGTCTGGTTACGCCAGGCGCTTTTCAGGCTGGCTTCGCTGAAGCCATTTTGATCGAGCAGCAGGCGCACTTCACGCAGTTGTTCGCGAGTCAGGTCTTTGGGGCGTTTGACTACCACGACCAGCGCAGCAGATTGGTTGAGCTGCTTGTGGATGAACTCGTTGAAGCTTTCCAGGTAGTCGGCAGGTTTCTGGTTCTGCCCGTAGTTTTGCTCGCGCACCATCAGTTCGTCGGTGTGGTTGGCAATGATTGGGTAATTCTCTGAGCCGAGCAGCGCGCTGACAGTGGCGAGCTGGTTGAGCAGCTGGCTGTGCTGGCGGACGAAGTTGGCGGCTTGTTGCGGGCCGAGATCATGCAGGTGCGTGTGCAGTTTGGCCGGCTCCACGCCCCAAGCGTCCTGCAGCTCATCGAGCTTCTGCTTGAGTGTTGGTTTGCTCTCAGCCTTGTGCTGGGCCTTACGCAGAATACGCATGACGCGCTGACCCAATTGGTCGAGTACGTCATGGGCGTGGCTGCTGTCTTCCTGGCTGCCGGGGGCATCATGGCTGGCGCCGCTGGTGAGTTCGCTGACCAGTTGCTCCAGGCTGATATTGGGGTTCTTCACCAGGGGCTTCATGGTGTCGACCGCTTCGAGGCTGGCGTAAAGGTCGACGGGGTCGTAGATGCGAAACACGGTTTTGCCAATATCGTCGCAGCGGCGCGTGGCGCGGCCTTTCATTTGCTCGTAGAGGATGCGCGAGCGCACGCGGCGCATAAACACCAGGTTGCAGATGGTCGGCACGTCGATGCCGGTGGTGAGCAGGTCAACGGTGATGGCGATGTTGGGGGTTGGCTCGTTTTTGTAGCGGCGAATTAGCGTCTCAACCTTGTCGCTCTGGCCGGTGATGATCTCTACGGCAGCTTGGTTATAGCGCTCCTCATAGACGGCCTTGAAGGCGTCATCAAGCAGGTTCTTTACCCGCTCGGCATGGGCCTGATTGACGCAGAAGATCATGCTCTTCTCTTCGCCAAAGGGGTCCAGCTCTTTGGCCAGTTCGTCACAGATGACTTTGTCGAAGGCTGGGGTGATCACGCGGCGGTTGAACGATTCGATATTGAAGGTGAGTTCGTCATCCAGCTCGGCCACATCAACTTCGCCGGTTTGAGTATTAATGACGCTGACCGACTCGCCCTTCTCAAAGCGGATGCCGTGCTTGCTCAGTTGGGTTTCATAACGGATTGGCGGTTCATGGTCGATCAGCCAGTCATCGGCCACGGCTTCGCGGTAGCTGTAGGTGAACACTGGTTTGCCGAATATTTCACTGGTGTGCTTCGCCGGGGTGGCGGTGAGGCCGATGCGGCAGGCGTCGAAGTGATCGAGCACGCGGCGGTATTGCGAGAGGTATTGGCTGTGGTCACGCACGGCCAGCTCGCCTTCGGTCATCTCTTGGTCGAGGGTATAACCACGGTGGGCCTCATCGACGATGATGCAATCGAACTCGCCCACCGGCGGCGGGTTATCCGAGCGGAAGATGCGGCTGACCATGGCCTGCACGGTGGCGACCTGAACGCGGGTTTCCGCTTCGGCAGCCATGTCGCCCAGCTCTTTGACGTCGTAGATCTGCGACAGGGCGTGGTTCTGCTCAAGCGTGGTGTCGTTGAACGCATCGATGGCCTGCAGTCCCAGGGCGCTGCGGTCGACCAGAAAGAGGATGCGTTTGAAGCGCTCGGACTTCAGGAAGCGGTACATCAAGCCAATGATGGTGCGGGTCTTGCCGGTGCCGGTGGCCATTGCCAGTAGGCAGTCGCGCTGATTATTGGCTAGGGCCTGTTCCACTGCCTGGATGGCATTAACCTGGTAATCGCGCAGTTTGAGGTAGGCGAAGCCTTCGGTCTTGAGCTTGGCCTCGGACTCGCTCTGGCTGCGCTTGAGCTGGTTTTCTAGATCCGCTGGGGTGTGAAAGTCTTGCAGTGGGCGGCGTGTATTGGCCGGGCTGCGCAGATCACGAAACCAGGTGCCGGACTGCTCAGCAAGTTGCTTGATAAAAGGCCGACCGTTGCAGGCGAAGGCAAAGGGCACATTGAAGCTGCCACCTTGGCCATCGCTCCAAGGCTGCGCTAGACCGGCCAGCAGCCAGGGCTGCTGATGCTCGGGGCTGAGCTTGAAGTCGCGGGCATAGCGCTCGGCCTGGGGAATGCGGTCAGCGATGTTGATACGTTTACGCTTAGCCTCAACGATAGCGATGGGCGTGAGACCGGCGAACAGCACGTAGTCCGCGCAGGCTTTGGGGCTGCTGGTGGGCCACTCGGCGATGGCTTTGTTCTTACCCTTCTCGGGGCGTGCGCCTTTGCTGTAGGTAAGGTCGAGCGAGTCGGCCTGCCAGCCAGCATCGATCAGTTGCTGGTCGATCAGGATTCGCGTGAGGTCTTCAGAAAGATCAAAGCTGCTGCTGGCTTGCTGGGTGCGTTTAGCTACCTGCTGGCTGGCTTGAGGCTGGGCGGCAAGCTGTTGTTTAAGCGCTTTGAGGCTTTGCGCGTGCTCGCTGCGCAGTGCTTGCAGGGTTGCCTCATGCTCGGCGGCTAACTGCTTATGAGTGCGTGACTCGGCATCCATCTGCTCGGCCAGTACGGCGTATTCTTCGGCCTCCTGTTTGAGCAGGCCGGCCAACTGTTGGTTGCTTTCCAGCTGTTGGCTGGATTCGCTGAGTTGGGCCTTGAGCTGTTCGATTTCACTTTGCAGATCCCGCAATGGCGCGCTTGGATCTGCGGGCGTGATGAAGGGACCTGCCTTGAAGGCATGGGCATGCTTGCCAAACGACTGGTGATACCAGATGGCCAGAGCACGAGCGACCTTAAGCCCATCCATGGCTTCGCGGTGCTGGGTGCGAAACTCGTGATTAGCCTTATTACCCTCAACGCGCAGGGTATGGAACAGGCTGCGGATGTTCTGATCCAGCTGGATCTCACGGCTGAGCTTATAGAGCAGATCTGACTGGGTGGTGATGGCATCGAATTCGACGCCGGCGCGACTGGCCAGATCCTGGGCCAGGGCTTCGCCGAGTTGACGCAGTTTGATCAGGGTGGTGTTGGGATCGCTGGCGAAGGCCTGCTCGGCGGTGCTGGCAAGCTGCAGGAAGATCGGATCGTGTTCTTCGAGAAAGGCAAAGTTACTGCGCTCGGCCATGTTCAATCCCTTGAAAGTCTTTCCCGTTCATTCGGGATTGGCGGTGCTTTGCCAAGGATGATGCCAGACGCAGAGCCCTGCGGGTACTCGGGATCAATTAGCCGCCTTTCAATACAGCGAGGTGATCAAGCCGGCATGCCAGACCCCAGTGTTAGCCCGGTGTTAGCCCGCATCAAAAAGCAAAAAGACCCGCATCGCTGCAGGCCTTATTTTTACTGGTGCCGGAGATAGGAATCGAACCTACGACCTTCGCGTTACGAGTGCGCTGCTCTACCAACTGAGCTACAC
>TARA_R110000868_G_scaffold409899_2_pt1 | contig 19985 bp, 17 predicted proteins | sample TARA_R110000868 | Tara Oceans TARA_R110000868 (sample SAMEA4397489) | marine metagenome | biome: Polar Biome; feature: [SRF] surface water layer (ENVO:00010504); material: water (ENVO:00002006), including particulate matter (ENVO:01000060) such as... | depth 5 m | reverse complement strand
CGCCGCTGCCGTCGCCGCCGCCGCCGCCGCCGCCGCCGCCCATGTCTCCGCTGGCCGCTTCGCCCATGTCCCCACTGCCGGCTTCGTCGCCTTCGGTGCCTTCGGTGCCTTCGTCGCCTTCGGTGCCTTCGGTGCCTTCGGTGCCTTCGTCGCCTTCGTCGCCTTCGTCCATCCCGGAAATGTCCGGGCTATATTCGAAAGTGCCCGCTGGAAGTTCCGGCATTGAGGCGTCTTTTGCGCCCGAAACTTCGACCGCCGCATCGCTGTAAGGGGAAGTGTCAACCGGTCCCGTAGCCGCGGGAGTATCAAAGCCAACAGTGCTGACGCCATAACCAGCGCCGGGCGTGCCGGCAGGGCCGCTACCCAATGCCTCGATTGCAGCCCCCATCACGTCCTGGTTGCTTGCTCCTGGGCCAAGAGACTCGATTGCATTGGCCATCGCTTGCTCAAGGTCTCCGACACCCACCCCCATCGAAGCCGCAATATCGCTCATGCTGTTCATGCCTGGACCGGACGCACTTCCCCCCCCGCCACCGACACCGCTGCCGCCACCGCCAGTACCAGACCCTCCGCTGGCAGCGCCGCCCGGCCCATCACCTGCGCCACCGCCACTGCCTCCGCCCGATCCGCCTCCCCCAGCGCCGCCGCCAGTGCCAGCACCGGCAGACCCGGACGCGCCACCGCCGCCCGGGCCAGCGCCTGCGCCTTGCCCGCCGACGTCACCTTCGCCACCGCCAGCACCGCCGTTGGCGCCAGACTGGCTTGCCGCTGCCTGCGCTTGGGCCTGGGCCTGCGCTTGGGCCTGGGCCTGCGCTTGGGCCTGGGCCTGCGCTTGGGCCTGGGCCTGGGCCTGCGCGTCTGCCGCCCGCTGGGCCGCTGCTGGATCAGGAGGCGGGGCTACCGGCGCTGGTGGTAACCCGCCTGTCTGGCCTGGAGCCGCCCCGCCCGTGCCCGCGCCCGGCGTGCCTCCCGTCGTTCCCGGCGTCGTGCCCGTGCCACCGCCTTGCGAACCGGTCCCCGTCCCGCCCCCGGTGTTCCCCGACCCCGGTGTCTCCCCCGCTCCCGTGCCAGTCCCGGCGCCCGGCCCAGCATCGTCGAAGCCCCCCGTATCGACGCCGCCCGATCCAACCTGGTCGGCGGGGATGTCAAATAGGGCGCCAAGCTGCGTTCCGAGGGCTCGACCAGCAAGCCCTCCCACCAGGGCGCCAACCGGACCAGCAACGGCGCCCCCCAAGGCGCCGACGATTGCACCAACAAGCGTCCGACCAACGCCAGCGCCGGTACCAATCCCAAAGAAGTCCAGCAGGCCCTTAAAGGCTCCCGGCTCCTGCTCGATGGCGGTAGCAACATCATCCCACGCCCCTCCCTGGTTGCCAGGGGATCCAGGAGCGCCCCCGGTTGATCCTGTTCCAGTTCCAGGGCCCGGCGTTCCAGGCACCCCGGGCAGGCCGGGGCCGGGGACGTTCTCGCCGCTTCCGCCGGTGCCGGTGCCGGTCCCTGCCCCCGTTCCAGTTCCAGTCCCGGGCACGCCCTCGCCGCTGATTGGATTGCCCGAGCCAGAGCCGTCACCCGCGCCAGTATCGGTGCCGGTTCCGGCTCCAGTATCGGTCCCTGTCCCTGTCCCTGTTCCTGTTCCCGTGCCTGTCCCGGTTCCGGTGCCAGTACCGGTACCCGTCCCGGTCCCGGTGCCAGGAGGCGCGGGCGCGGCCTGTCCCGGGCGATAGCCGAACGTCGGATACAGGTAGCTGCCCCAGTCAGCGCGCCAGGTCGGCACCTGATAAGCCGGCGTCGATGGGTCCGCGGTGATCGCACCAAGCCCGGTTGCGGGGATGCGATTGCGGCCAGCGAACGGCGCGGGCGGCAAAGCCTCCAGCACGCGATAGGGATTGTCGGACATGCGTTATGGCCCTTCCAGGTCTGTGACCCGAGCCGTCAGGGCAAGCACCTGCGCCTCAAGGTTATCGATGCGGGTTTCGTGATCAGTCAGCGTTCCGGTGACGTTCGCGCCCAGGACCAACGTGTTGTAAAGGTCCTGCATCCACTTGTTGAGAACCTGCCGATCGCCGTCCTTATCGCCGGTCAGGCGAGGCGGCCGTGGCAGCGTGTTTCCGGTGTCAACTGGCATCGCGGCGTCTCCTCAAAGGCAGCGCCGTCGCCCTACCAGCTAAGGCGCTCGACCTGTATCTTCATCCCACTGAACTCGACCTCGACGTTGTCGGATACGGCGATCTCGAATTGCCATGTGTCAGCCGATCCGACCGAACCGAACCGGATCATCATATCCCGTTCGCCCGGCCGGCCCAGGTCTTCGAACATCCACTGATCGAAGCCCATGTTGTCCCGGTTCACGCGCATGCCGATCCGAGGCATCCGGGCGCTGTCATTGTCGTATGGGCCGCCACCGCGCTTGATCCGAACTTCGACGTCATCGATCCGGGACGCGCCGAACTTGTCGACATGGGCCGAGCGGATCAGGAACGGATAGGGCTTGCCGAGAAGCTGAAACGACTGGTCCGTCAGTTCCGCGATGCCACCTTGCACGCCCACGAACATCCGGCCCCACAGGCGCTGGATGGACCAGCCTGGCCAGCGCGCCGGCCGCTTGTCCACGTCATCCCAGCCATACAGGAACGACCATCGCTTGTTGCGATAGTCGAGCAGCATCGTCAGGCCCTTGGTGCCGTAGGCGTTCGAGGCGTTCGGCATCTGCAGCATGATCAGCTTCTGGCCGCGGATGCCGCACTCGGCCGCCCAGGCATCCGTCCAATCGTCAACGCGCTCGAACAGCAGGGCTACGTTGGCGGACTGGTCCTCTGTCACCTGGCCGACAAAGCGGGCGAACTCGAACCGGCTGTTGATGCCATAGGTTCCGGTTTCGTCCGCCAGCAGGGTGTATGGCGCATAGACGCCGGTGCCGGTGGTCCACCGCCGCGCGAAGGGCTGGTTGCCGTTGGCGAAGGTCTCGTATTGCTCGACCGAGTCCTGTCCCGCCAGCAGGATCTCCCGGAACGGGGTAACCACCAGCGAGTTAAGATCGTCCGGCTTGCCGTTGGCCGAGAACATCGAGAGCGGGTTCCACACCGTGTACTCGCCCGGGTCGCAATAGTAGAACCGCCCGCTGAACGGCTCGATCGCCACCAGATACCCATCGATGAAAGCAACGTGCGTGCTTTCCGGCGCGGTCGGCGCCAGGCGCTTGGTGCGCGTCCCAGAGAGCTGGAGCAGCGGGCCGCCGGCTGCCATGACAAGCTGATCGTCGGTCTGCGCGAAGATGGTTCGCTTGCCACCCGAGAGCGGCACGCCGGTCATGTCCGTCACGGTGCCTGACCGATCGATGCGATAGACCCGCCCCTGGTCCGTCGCCGCAATCAGGTTGCCTCGGAACGCGGTCTGATAGGTCCGGTTGCCGCCCAGGCCGGTCACGAAACTTGTCAGGCCTGGGAACCGGCTCATGCCGCCGGCGGCGTTTGCATAGGCGTTCTCGACGGCGGCCACCGCCTTGGACAAGATCGCTTCATCCGACGACACAAACATCTTCGTGTCCCACGGGAAGTCAGCCCACTGCGCCATGTCAGGTCACCAGCCGCTCGACATGAACCGTCCAGTCGATCGTGACGCTCGCCTCACCAGTGACCAGCAACCGCATCATCGTTCCCGACACATCGAAGGCGACGTCCCAGGCCGTTCCCGTGATCGTGTCCGCTCGCACCGGATCGGACCCGGTGGCATCGAGCGCCACCGAGGAAGTGCTGATGGAGCCGGAAACCCGGGCGCTTCCGGTGCTGGTGTCGGTCAACAATTCGCCGCTGGTGAATGTGCCCGTGATGTCGCGGAGCGTCATATTCCCAGATCCTGCTGCCTGAGTGACCGCCTGGATGCGCGCGGATGCCCCGGACGATGCTCCGGTGACCACGTTGCCCGCAGTATAATTCCCGGTCTGCAGGTTGAAGCTCAGCACGGCGCCGGGGCGCGCGCAGCCGGCCACAACCCAGAAGATCCCGTAGGTAACCGCGTTGCGCGCGACACCGACGGCGCGGGCCGTGAACAGGCCGATCTCGCCTGAGCCGATCTCCTGCTGCCAGGCCACCGTCGCCGTCGCGTCAGTCGTGATCCCCGTCCACTCGCCGTGATCGAAGGTGGACTGCCGTGCCAGCTTCTTCGTGTCGCCGGTGCTGGTGGTGTCGGTGTCCTCGATGCAGTTCCGCAGGACGATCGGGACCTCGGGAACCTCGAGTACGAAATCCACGTTCACGATGCCAACGCCGTCGAACATCACGTTTCGGCAGGCACCATCAAAGGTCACCGTCCCGGCGTTGATCTGCCCGCCTCGGATGTTGATACGCTGCGTCGTGTTCTGGTCCGAATAGTTGGCGTCATCGCCATCCATGATGGAAATGGCCGCGGTGTTGCCGGTCCAGTAGCAGTTCTCGGTGGTGATCCCGCGCGCGCCGACCATCTTCAAGCCTGGCCCGACATTCGAGACGAACCCGAACCCCTGAATGATGACCTCGCGCACGGGCAGATCCACGAATTTCAGTTGAAGCCCCGCCTCGGTGCAGAGCGAGGCGGAGCCGCCGACCATGGTGACGTTCGCGGTCTCCGCGCCGTCACCATCCCCGGATGAGTCGCTATCACCCAGCAGCTCGCAGCCGATCCGGCAGTCCGAAACCGAGACGTTGTGCCAGACCAGCGACGATGTTCCCTGGAGCGAAATGCCGACGTCGAACCGCTTGACCAGAATGTCGTTCATCCAGGGCTCGGCAACGTCATGGCCATGCACGCCGATCGAGCCGGATCGCGTGATCTGGCCGTCCAGCGTCATGGCTTCCAGGCCCGCGCCATCGCCGTCCAGGGTGATGACCGCTTCGGCGTCCCGACAAACCAGCGTCGTGGCGCTTTGGCCATGCCCGCGCAGGCGGACGCCCTGGGCCAAGGTCAGCGCCTCGATCTCGATGGTTCCGGCTGGAAGTTGCACATATCCCCCGCCTTGCGCCGCTGCCGCGCCGATGGCCGCCACCAGCGTTGCCGTTGAAATCGCGGTGCCGGCATCTCCCCCGATCGCCCCGAACATTGCCGCGTAGATGATCTGATCGACCACGGAGGCAACAGTACGTAGGTAATTCCCGCGCGTGCCTGCCACCAGCGCCAGGGAAGCATCCTCGCCGGCCAGGCTCAGAATGGGGATGCGGACAATGCCGCCATTGTCGGTCTCGTCGATCAGAAGCCGGTATGGGACATTCGTGTAGATCGGATGCAGCCACTTGCCGTAGCGCACGCCCGCATCGTCGATCTGCTCCAGCAGCGTCTGCGGATTGGCGACCTCGGTTGCCAAAAATTGATCGCTGTAGAGCGTCGCCCGGTCGGTTGTGTCGGCAATCAGGACCTCGACGGACATGCCGCCATAGCCGGGACGCCAGGTGTCAAACTCCGCGATGCGAAGGCCAAATGTCGGCAGTCCGATCGCCGGCTTGTTCGGGATCGCCCCAGGATAGGTGATCGATACCCCAAGGAGGGAAAGCGCCGTCGTCATAATGTCCCCCTACCAGCAGATCAGACGATGACCGCTGTTACTCCGGTACCAGGTGCCGCCGTCAGAGCGCCGACGGTCAGGTATTTCGTCGTCCCATTGTAAGCCGTGATCGTGGCGGCCTGGCCGGTCAGTGTCCCGGACGTGATGACCAGCGTTCGCCCGACAAAGAAGTTGTTGTCCGTCTGCGTCAGGTTGGTCGGGATGCTGGTCGTGGTCGCCGTCGTCTGGATCGTCAGCGTCGTGATACCGATGGCGGCCGAGGCATGGTTCGCCGCGGCGGTCGCGTTGCTGTTCAACTGCGTGATGTTCGCCGGAATAGCGGTGCCCGACATCAGCGCCGCATAGGCGGTTTCCTCTAGGACCTGGGCACGCACCTGGATCGGGACCATGCCGGAAGCATGGATGTTGATCATGAGGGGGCCGACGACAGCGGTGTTCGCCGTCGTCAACGTCAGGCGATAAACACCGCCCGTGATATGCGCCCAGGTGTTGCTGTGGATCTGCACCGCGGCGGTCGCACCAGCGGTGTAAAGCTCGGCCGTTCCGCTCGAAAGCGAGATTGCCGTCTCGACGGTCACGAAATCAGTCGCGTCCACGATGGGACCGACATGGATCACGACTGCGGTGCTCTTTTGCAACAACAACATCATACGCCCCCTATTGGCTCAATCTTCGATCTTAATGGATCAGGCTTTTTTGCCGCCCCCGCCACGCAGGCGGTTGATCGTCTTCTGTGCGGCAACGGGAAGCGCGACCGCATCATCATCCTTGACGATGGCAAGGCCCGGATCCTTGGGCAGCGGCGCTTCGGGCGTTCCGATGCGGATGCCGATGCCCGTGTTGATGCCTCGCAGCAGCACCTGGCCCATGCCGGTCGGGACATTGGCGTTGATGAACCCGACCATGCCCTGAACTTCGGCCAGGGGAATGGCGATGTGGGTGATGTCCGTTGCCGCGATGGGGGCCGTCTGTTCGTTGGTCGTATCGCTCATTACACGTCCTCTGCGTCTGTGAAATCGGGTGTTCTAGCTTTGATGATCGCATAGAGGGCTGGCTTGCCGAGGGTTTCAGCCTCGGAGGAATCCTCCATGTCGATCGTTTCCGTTCGACGGCTTTCGGGAATTGGGTCTTTGCCCGATGCCCTTGCCTCGGCGTTAACCCAGCCCTCCAGCGATATCGTGATGCTGGCCTGGCTGGTAGCTGCCGGAAACCTCGCATCAACCCGGCATATCCGCCAGTAGGAGGCGATGACGCCACTGTTCGATATCTCAAGGTCTTTGCCGAGTGCCATGGATCGTGCTCCTACGCCGACGTGCCGTTGAACATCATTGAGTGCCAGGTGTTCGCTGCCGAGAACCAGTAGAGGCACCGGCCCGGGTTCGTGAGCGTGACGCCCGTGCTGCCCGCCACACCGTCGATCGTCTCGGACCCATTCGCGTAGATTTTCACCGCGTTGGCCCCGCTGTTGACGATCACGATGGACATGCCGATCACGCCCGTGGGTAGGATCACGCCCGTTCCACTGGCGACGGTCGAGAGGCGCTTGAAGTCGCCGGACAGTTGCAGGGCATCGGTGCGTGTGGTGCCCGTCGCGGTCCCGGTGTTGGACGATACCCGCAGCAGATACCCGGTCGCGAGCGTCAGATTGCCCGTGTCGCCAAGGGTAAGCCGCACCGACGTTGTGGTCCCGCCGATCGTCGTGGTGCGCCATTGCCAGTAGGCACCCTGAGCCGATCCGGTCCACGCCTCGGCTGCAAGGGCCTCCATGGTGGCGCGGGAAACGGTATAGGCGCTGCCATCGTGACCGCGAGATTCAATGGCCCCAATCACGTCCGCCGCCGCGAGTGCGGCCGGGGATGCGGATGTGTTGTTCGCCCGGCGGAATATCAATCTGGGGTAGACTGCCTTCGCTTCGAGCAGCAGCCCCGAGTTCAGCCCATCTGTCGATGCTATCCCGAGGGCCATGCCGGCAATGGACCCGAGGGAGGTGCCGCTCACGTTGATGCTTGATGCGCCTGTGATGGCCGCGCTTGTGGCCGATAGAGCCGCGAGCGTGGTTGCGCCCGTCGCCTTGAGCGTGCCGTTGACCTGCACGGTCGTCGATGCGTCATCTGTGGTCGAGCCAAGCAACAGCCGACCGCCTTCGAACGCAAGGGAGTTGGTATTGTGCGTCCAGAGGACATCGGAGTTGTCGTAGTTAATCCGGGCGCCGAAGGCGAGGAGGATGTCGGAAAACCCATTCGCCGTCGTCCCCAGCGCCAGCCCATCATGCGTCGACGGGAACAGCGCGGTCGCATCCAGCTTAAGCTCAGCCGCCGAGTTGATCGCCCACCCGAGGGTATTCGCCGCCGGCAAATACATGCCGTTCGTCGGAACCGTCGACCCGGACGGGATGAACGAGGCGCCGGTAACGGAGCCGGCCAGCACGGTATCGCCCGTCGTCGCGTTGACCGTCAGCTTGTTGGTCGCGATTGCGAAGTTGCCGGCCACACCCAAGGTCCCGCCGAACGTCGCCGGACCGGCGCTGGGCTGCAAGGCGAGGGTGTTGCGCTGCGTCCAGACCTGCGTGACCGTCAGGGGTTGCGCCTCGACCACCGCGCGCACGCCGAACAGCATGGATTGCCCCGAAACCACATCGGCGCAGCGCAGGTTGCGAATGTTCGCGGGCCGGATGCGATAGTTCTCCACCGTGATCCAGATCGACGTGACCGATCCTGTCCGAAACCGCACGTCCTGGAACGCATACTGGACGTTGTCGTCTTCGTCCGGCTCGATGCCCTCGACTTCTTCGTCGAGCAGATCGTTATCGCCCCAGGATGTGCCGATCTTGATGCGGTAGGCGCCCGCACCCGTCACGTATAGCTGGGAATCCGTATTGGCCGGCAGGGTGACGTTCTGCATGATCCCGGCGGCGTTCGTCCCATCACCCGTCAGGACCACATAGGTGGGGCCGGTGACGCGCTGGACGGTGCCGGTGCCGCCGCTGTTGATGATCTGCCAGCTATTCACCGTCGTCTGGCTGCCTACCGTGCTGTAGACGGTCGGGAGGCCAAGGGCGAACGCGCTATTCGAGACGACGTTAACCGATGCAGTCGGCACCTGGCTGAATGCGTTGGTCGTCAGGATGCGAGTGTCAGGGTCCCACGCCGTGATGGCCTGGGACTCTCCCGCGCATACCCCAGTCTCGTAGGTCAACCGCCGGCCAACGTAGAAATCCACGATCGAGGCCGTCAGTTCCGCCGGGTGCGAAGTCGTGGTTGCCGTCTCTGTCGCCATATACTCGACGCGGGCCGCGCTGTTCGCGCGCAGCTTGACCTCGATATCACCGACCGGGGCGGAACCCTGCACAACCGGAGGGTTCATGACCCGGGCCGAGCCAAATTCATTGGCGTCCGCATCCCAGCCGAGGAATACATAGGTGCCGCCGTAAGGGTCGTCGCCGATGGATTTGTTCCGCCCCGGCATTCCGGGGTCGTTATTGACGATCGTGCCCCCCGCTTTTGTCAGAATGGTTCCAGACGCGCGCCCGACATAGCCTGCGGCGTCGATCTGTAGGCCAGTCGATGTCGGTGTCAGAAAGCCATTGCCGATCCGAATGCGGCCCGTTCCCGCGGCGGAGTGCTCGCCACCAGCAATGTCGCCGCCCGCCCAGGTGATCGCGGAGCCCCGGAAGTAGACGTCTTTCAGGTCCAGCCCGAACTTGGCGGTCGGATAGGGGTCCGCATGACTTGCCATGAAGCTGAAGGCCGACCCCTGCAAGGGATCGACGCCTGCGTAACCGATGTTGCCTAACCCGTAGACGGTTCGGAACCCGTGGATGGCGCTGCCCTTCTTCCACGAATTGTAGGCGCCAAAATGCTCGACCGGGACCGTGCCGGCCATGCTGACGACTTGCAGCGTGTGCCCGATGTAAACCTTCGTCGAAGTGCCGGAAGCCATCATCAGCCCGCCTTCATAAAGGCGGGTGTTGATGTAGTTCGTGGGCTTGGAGGAAGTCGCGGTGTGCGTCTCAAGCGAGACCATCGCGTAATCGACCAGGGTGCCGCCGCGCGCGTAACCATGCTCCGCCGCCGTTCCGCCGCGATTGTGCCGCATCCGGACAGTTGACCATGTGGCGGTAGAGCCAGGACCCGGCCGCCCCGGGAACTGCCCAGGACCTTCCAGGCTTTCCACCGGCGCCCCAACATCGGCCCAGGTGAACTTGGCCACGACACGCGACCCGCCCCATGAACTGGCGACCGCGCCGCCCTGAACGCCGGACTGCATCAGAACATCAAGCAGCGTCAGGGACCCGGCCTGATTGCCGTTCGGCTGCGGGTAAGCAGCATCGTTGAGCGAGGTGATCCGCATGATGTCGCGCGCACCAAGCGGTGGATCAACGGCCACCCTCGGCAGGGTCATGGAAATGGCGAAGGGTGCCGCCGGGTTCGTATAGTTGCCCGTGAGCGACTGAGCGCCGGCGCCGATGTAGAGGATCTTGGATGTCGTGCTGGTGGAAGATACCAGCGCGCCTGTAACGGTCAGCGCACCGGATACCGTACCACCGGCCAACGGCAGGTAAGCTGATCCGTCGATGGCCTCGACCGTTAACAGCCAGCGGCCGGCAATCAGGTCATCATCCCAATCGTCCGATGTGTGCCCGATGATGCAGGTGTACGTGTTGTTCGTGCCAGCACCGGCGTCTCCATCCTGCACCTGGTCGCCGTAGAGGTAGACCGTGTCCGTCGTCCAGTCGCCGCGAAAGTTTGCGCGATTCCCGACGATGCCAGTGGTGTGCGTTTGCAGGCTTGAGCCGAGCACCGACATGACAACCGGGCCCTCGACATAGACCGGCTGCTGCCACTTGCCATCGCCATCCAGAGCCTGCGGGTTTGCCAGCGTCGATGATCCAACCTGGCTGGCATACAAGGTGGCCAGCGTTGTCGTGACGATCTGCGTTGTCTGATCGACGGCGAACACCGATACCTGCGCGCCGGCATAGATCGGGTTGGCGAGAGCAAAGTCTTGCAGGTTGAAGCGCAGGCCGACCATGTGATGGTTCCTCAGAAATCGGTGTAGGCGACCCGCTTGCCCTGGGTCTGGTTCTCATGGGCGTCATAGGCCTCAAGCTCGGTCCGCAGGTCCCGCGCCTCCTGCTTCATGTCCCGGACCTCATCGGCCGGCAGCTTGCGGACCGGGCCATTGCCGATCTGCGCGGCCAGCGCGGTCACCAGCCAGAGGTTCCAGGTGCTGCGGATGCTATCGAGACGATCATTGGCGGCGGCCGTGACCGAGTCCGGCGTATAGGACTGGAACAGCATGCGCGCGCCATAGCTCACCAGCGCATCGGGAGCGGGCGAAATGTGCATCACCGGGTTCTGGTCTCTGGTGATGTAGCAGGCATTCGGCGGGCCAGCCTGGTCAGCCCCGACGCCAGACCGGTCGATGTCATCCCAGGTCCACGGCGAGACGTCCTGCGCCTGCGTGGACTGCGGGAAGTTGCGAAGCTCGAACTCCTGGCGGCGGACGATCGGGACCTCGTGAATATCCTGGCCGGTCGCCAGGTTGTAGAGGATCACTCGGATGACGAACGCAATGCCGCTCGGCGCCTGCGTGGCACCTACCGAGGCTTGCAGGTTGTAGGACGACTGGCCGGCGATCAGCGGGAAGGTAGCCGTCCCAGGCACCAGCGGCCACCAGCGTTGCCGGGCACTCTGATGCCCGATCAGCATGTCGAGCCAATAGCGCGCCTCCTCCACGTCGGCCGCGCGAGCGCCGGACGATCGGGTTGCCTTCTGCCCGATCTTCGTGAGCGCCCGGTCGACAACCTCTCCGACGGAAAGCAGGTGCGCCATGCGTTAGGTCCCGAACAGGCTGTCGACGGCGGCGCCCGTGATCTCCTCAAGATCGCCGTCGCCGTCATCGTCGCCGGTGGACACAGGGCGGCCGGTCGCGCCCTCGGCCTCATGGGAGGAAAGCAGGAACTCAATCATCGCCTCGCGCTTGCTGCGGGTGGTGAACTTCGGCGCGTTCGGCTTGATCAGGCAGCGGTTGACCAGCGCCTCCTGGTTCAACTCGTTCAGGTCCGCGATGACCTGGTTCGGCTTGAGAATCGGCGGCAGATCACGGGTCTTCACCTGCTCGGACAGCGGCGCGAGGCGGGTGTTGTCGGGTGCCAGAACGGTGAATGCCGGGTCAATCAGGAAGCGGCGGGCGTGTTCCTCGGGCATCGTGGTGTCCCGGTCGAAGAACAACTTGTAGATGATTCCCGGCAGGATCTCGTGATCACGCCCGACGACTTCGCCACCGATCACGGTGCGCGCGTTGGTATCGCGGACGCGCCACGAGCCGTTCGCCGCGGCATGGTCCTGCGCCCGGTTCGGAACGGTGATGCTTGCGCTCATGGGTCTATTCCCTCTCTGTTGGTGTGATGTCCCCCAGGCCTATCAAGCCCGGGGGATGATCAGCAGGCGGACCTTACGCCGGCACGATCGGGCGCGAATACCCGATGTTGATGAAGCCGGCCGCGGTGTCGGTGCCGGCCGTCAGCGTATAGGTCAGGCTGACGGCGGTAGCGATGACGTGCTGGCGCGGCACCAGACCCGTGCCGGCGTCCGCGGTCGCCGCCACCCGCAACAGCGCGCCGAGCGTCTCGGCGGAAGCCGCCAGGGTGGGAGTGACCACCACAGCCGTTGCCACCGAGATGGTGACGGCGAAACCGTCGGCATCGCCGCCGCTCTCGCTGCTCAGAAGGCCAACATTGATGGTCTCCGTCGCGTCGAGCGTCTTGGTGTAGACCGAAAGGTTCAGCGGGTTGATCGCCATGCCAGCGGTGAAATCAAACCCGGTGTCGGTCTCGGCCGTGGCCGACGTGTCCGCGATGTTGAACGGCACGATCAGCGTGTGAGTGACCGCGGTATTGTCCACGCTGATGGTGTTCATGCCGGGTTTCCAGCCGCGGCGCTGGAAAGCGATGCCCTCGGCCGACATGCCGTAGATATCGACCTGGGGCTCCGACGCCTGGCCGAACGTCGACGCGCCCAGAACGGCGAACCGAAGCCGGCCGTTGGTGAGCGCGATCGGGTTAGACAGGGCGGCATAGTCAGCATCGGGATTGTAGAGCGTCGCCTTCGCCGTGCCGCCGGACGTGGTGATGTAGGCGACGCCGCCGCTCGCGCTCATCTTTTCACCGGTCATGATGTCCCGGATCTGGATGTCGTAATCGTTGTAGCTTGCCATGGGGTGACCCCTTTCCTTTGTGACGGCGCCTAAGCGCCGTCAGGATTGTTCAGATGGGATGACGGTTACGAAGCGGCTCCAGCGTACGTGTAGACCGAGATCACGCCGAAATCCTGTTTCGTATTGCTGTCCGTCGGGGACACGAACTGCGGCTTGATCGTCCCGAGGATCATGCCCACCCCGATACCGGGCTGGTTCTTATAGTCGTTGATGTCCGACTCCTCGTAGGCGGGATCGCCCAGCTCCGCGATGCCCATGGCCTGCGCGCCCAGCAGCAGCGCCTGCGCGCCATCCAGGGTGGAGCCCGACCCCCACTTGCTCCCGCTGGACAGACCAAGGGTGGTCGGCACGCGGTTGTGCTCATAGAGGATCACGCCGTCGACCACCGCCATGGCGTTGGTGAACAGCGGGTTCTGGGGCCCGCGGAGGCCACCGCGCCCCACGTTGGTCTGGTAGGCGGTGTCCGAGCGAAGGTCGCGAGCCTGCTCGGTCGACATGACCATGGCATAGTGGTCCTTGCCGCCGGCACGGATGGGCTTCATCAGCTTCCGCTTAGCCATGGCCTGCGCCTGAATGACCAGGTTCCACGTCATCTTGTCGGAACTGGTCAGGGTGGCGGTGCTGGTGGCGCTGCCGGCGTACTTGATCCGGCCCGAGCTGGGCGCGGCCACATCGTTGGCGAACGTCAGTTGCGGAAGGGTGCTGCTGGAGCGGGTGGAGCCGTCCAGGTTCTTGGTGAACGCGATGCCCGCGGCGGTCAGGAACATCATCTCGTCAGTGATGCGCGCCGCCCAATAGCCCAGCTTGTCGCGGGCCTGCTCGCGAAAGCGGATGATGGTCCGCTGTTCGTCCATCTTGCCCTTGCGCTTCACGCCATGCCGGATCTGATCGATACGGATGCGGATGGCATCCTGGTACATCGCCTCCTCATTCCCGGTCAGGGTCGAGTCGCCGGCGACGCCGTCTTCAACCAGGTCGGGAACAAGCTGCATGATGCACTCGTCGCCCGCATCGGTCCGCGTCAGTTCCTTGATGCGCTGCACGGGGGAATTGGTGCCATCCCCCATGAAGCCGTTTTGCGGCCAGAAAGCCATTTCCCGGCCGGCTCGACGGATATCCAGGGACCAGACCTTTTTCTGGGCCGAGGACAAAGCTCCGAACGCTGTGGTTGCCATGTTGTTACCCGCTAAGTACTCGCTGCCGCACCGTGGCGGGCAGCGCATCCCATTCTTCCTGGGACATTGCTGCGATCTGGTCGTCGGAAAGCTCGCCCGATGGGGGCGCGGCGTGACCGACGCCGGCGACATTCGGGGGATGACGCAATGCCAGATCGATCTTGCCGTTGCCCTGCGCGCGCGGCTGCTGCGGCGGCGACTGGTTGGCTGGCACGATCGCTTGGTGCATCTGCCCCGTGGGGGGAGTAGCCGCGGCTCCGCCTGGCATTTTCCCAATCCAGTCGGGGTGCCATGTCGGGCCGAAGAAATCGCTCATCTGAGCGACCAATTCACGCAGCCGCATCGTACCGGCGGGAGACCGCTCGATCGGCGTGCCCAAGGCGTCCTGCTGCGCGAAGGCCATCTGTGCCAGGGTTTGCAGGTCCTGCTTTGGCAGGGCCGCTACCCAAGGATGGGCCCTGGCGAGATGCGCCATGTGCTGCTGCATCACAAGCTCGTCCGCGACCCCGACCTGGGCCGATGCCGACGGACTAGCCTGTGATTCCATGCCGCGAAGCCGGTTAATTTCATTCCCGACCTCGATCTGGATGGCCGTCCATGCTTCCATGGTCAGCTCGCCTTCGTCGAACGACTTAGCCGCCGCGAGCAGCCGCGCTTGCTGCTCGACGATCAGTTCCTTGGCGTTCTTCGAAGGCGAAGGTGCTGCACGCCCGGTGCCACCATCCGTCGGGGCGTTGCCGCCCTGCGCGATGGCTTGCCGGGCATGCGCGACGCCCTTCCAGTAATTTGCCTCATCACTGGCCTGCTTGAGTTGCTCGGCGGCTTGACGGGCCTGGGCAACAACCTGCTGGAACCGAATGAACGGGACGGCAGGCTGGGGAGAAGGTCCGCCGGCAGGGGGCGCGGCCTGGGTGCCCGCGGGTGCGCGGGGAGCGGCCGCGGGCGGATTGCCCTGCTGCGTTTCCTCGGCTTCCGCGGCTGCCCGTGCCGCATCCAGATCTGCGCGCGCATCGCTGATCAAGTCGGGGACCAGTGACTCCTGCCTGCTCTCCTGCCCCGGATGATCAGTCCTGGTAGGAATGCCGGCCGGGATCCCCGGAACCTGACGGTCAGTGGTAAGAGACAACGACATGATTTCTCCCTAACGTGGTGAGATACGAGGAACGCCCGAGGCCCGGCGACGGCACCGTGATATCGTTCACGGCAGACGAACCATTGGCGCCGTCTCACCCAGCGCGCGCTTGTGCGCCTGCGCCGGGGAGAACTGGTGCCGCTTCATGTGTTCTTTCCACCGGTCCCATGCGAGCGCCGCACGGCCGGCAAATTCGAGCGTTGGCCATAGGCGGATGCGCGCCCATGGTTCATCAACCTCCCAGGTGCATTGCAGGTCACCATCGCGATCGCGCCAGTAGGCGGACAGCGTGTGGTTGGCCCACAGCACGATCCAGTGCCCGTCCATGTGCATGTCCTGGTTCAGCACCACCGCCAGGTCCATCATCCGGGCCAGGGGTTCCTCGGGCGGGGCTGGCGTGGTCTTGGTTCTCCCGCGCATGAAGCCCGAACCATCCGCGTGCATCACGACGGCGAACCAGGGACCGGCGCACATTTCGTCCAGGTCCTCGCGCAACGACGCGGTGACAGTGTCCCGCTCGACATTGTGCAGCCGCTGGCCGCAGTTGAATGCCAGGTAGGTTGAAGCCGGGTTCCGTTCCATCAGGTGCCGTCCTTCCTCGGGGCAGGCTTGGCCGGCGGGGGCATCTTGTCCGCCAGTTCCTTCATCTGTCCCTTGGTCCACTTGTGCGCGTCGTCTTCCTTTGTAAGCACACCTATGACCGTTGACACAATAAGTCCCCCCATCATCCACATTTCAGCATGGGTTTCGGACAGGGACACTCCGCTCATCGTCGCCACGACGGTAACAATGTGCATCCAGGTGCTACGCTCCTGCAATCGATTGATCAGAAGCCGCGCGAAACGAGGAAGGCGCATGATTGTCAAATCCTACTGAGGACACGGATCAGCGCGGTCAGATACTCCTTCGGCGGAGTCGAGTAGCCCCAGATCAGGAAGACGATTTCGCCAATGAGGATGGCTGATATCCCGAACACCAACAGTCCGGCGGTGATTGGTCTCTGGTTTGCCGCGGCTACCAATTTATCACGCCAGCATATCTCAGGAGCCACGATCCCCATTCCAGGAAGAAGTCGCTGAAATTCGCTCCTACCCCGCTCGCTAGGCCGGTGACGAACGCTACGCGTGCTTTCTTGCATTCTTCGAGCCGCCACGCCCATTTGAGCCTCCTTCTGATCGGGGAATTACCGCCAGTTTTACGATCTTCGGGAGAGCGCGGGTCAACGCTGATGTTCCACATTCGCGTTCGCTCACGCTCATCGTGCATTCCCACTCGCTCTGGTGGCTCTTGACAGTGTCATCCTGGCATAGATCCGCCGTCGGGTCCAACCGCGGAGCCACCTGGTCCTCCACCCGTTGCTTTGCCGCCAGGCGCATCCCCTGCAGGAACACCAGACGCGGCCATCGCCTGACGTTCCGCCTGCATCATCGCCAGCAGTTCCTCCTTGCGACCGATCGACGACGCCTCAACAATGAACTCGTCCGGCATTGGCATGCCCGCGGCCTTCATCGTCATCAACTCGTTGAACTGGCCTTCCAGGAAGCTCTCCGACAGCGAGGTTTCATCGACCTTCACCGAATACTGTCCGAGCGTGACGTCGTTGACGATGCCCGCGGCCGTCTTCTGGTTGATCACCACCTGCGCTGGGGATCGTCCTTTGCCGGTGACCCGGATGATGCGCTGCTCGGTGTAGTACCCCTGGATCAGTTCCAGCTTCTTCGTGCCAAGCATGCGCTTCGAACGGCGGTAATTCGCCATGAAGCCTTCAAGCCCGATCACCGTCTGCTGCTGGCGCGCCTTGATCGCGCGGCCCGAGACGTTCGACTGCTCGACCTGGCCGAGTGCCGCCTTGTTGATGCCGGCGATCTCCTGAATATCGGACGTCGCCTCCTTCTCCAGCTCGGCAATCGATATCGGCGTCTGCTGCGGCGTGATCTGCTTCGGCTCGGCCAGTGTCGTGCCGTTCGGGCCGAGCGTCTTGTATTTCAGCACGAACCCCGGACGCCCGCCGTTCTTCTCCAGGTTCTCCGCCTCCTCCGGTGTCAGCCCGCCCTCGGGCACCATCCACCCGCTGTTGCTTGACCGGCCGATGATGTTCTGACGCGCCGACCGACGCACGTTGATCTCGCGGTTGGAATCGATCAGCGGCTCCACCATCCCCTGCGTCATGCCGCGGCGGAAATACGGGAAGTACGGCGTGATCGTCATGCTGTCATACGGCGACCATTCATCGAACACGACGATGTCCCCGATCAGATGCGTCCAACGCAGCCGCCGCACCGACTTGCGCTGCACCACCAGCGGCATGCGCTCCTGCTGCGCCCACATCATCACGCGCTCGATGCGCGCCGAGTCCCACGAGTCCGGTATCGGCTTCTGATCGCCGGTGTCCATGTCCACAAAGAACCACCGATTGGTCTGCTGCCAGTGCTGCATGTCAATCAGCCGCACCGTTTTCCGGTAGGTATCGACCCAATCGTAAAGCTGATCGGTGAAAACGCCCCACACGCCCCGGTCGAACTGATCGCCGCCGAAGTTCCGCCAAGGCGTGACCTCGATGCCGTCGTTGTAGATGCCGCCCGGCATGGCCATGGCCGACATGCCGCCCACCAGCGGCCTCACCCAATCCGCCGCCATCTTCCCATAGTAGTGATAGATTTCGTCGACCGAGACCCAGCGCGATGTCGAGACATAGTTGCCGCTGTTGATGTCGTACTTGTCCCCGTCCGGGTCCAGATACGTCGCGAAGGGGTCCTGCGCGCTCACCACCACATTGCCGAGCGCGTTCTTCGAGAAGTCGAGCCGGGTGTCGTAGAACCCGCGCCCGGTCAGCAGACCATCCAGGAACACTTCCGCGTCGATGAACTGCAATTCGTTCATCTCGTCGATCTGCTGCGTCACAGCCGACAGCGCCGCGGCAATCTCCGCCGTCCCCGTGCCGTCGTGACCTGGCATGAACCGATCATGCGTCTGATTGTTCAGATGATAGCCCATGGCCAAATTGATCAGCGGCCGAATCTTGTTGATCGTCAGCGCCGGCCGCTTCTCGTCATGCAGCTTCCGCAAGTCGTCGGCGGTCCACTGCCGCCCCTCATAGAAATCGACCGCCTGCGTTGCGATCTTGGCCCAATCCGACATGCCCGATTGCGAGCGCAAGAACCGCGACGCCAACAACAGCACCAGGTTCATGTCCTGCCGAGGCAACGGACGGTCAGACAGATCGTAAATCCCGGCTGTGGTCATCGACATATCAGTTGCTCATCCATGACTCGGAAAACGCGCCCGCATGCTGGAACCGCTGCCGCTCTTTCGCAACCCGGGCCGCAGCCTCCTCCCGCCGCCGGTTCGGCGCCACCGGCATATAGAACGTCATCGACAAGCAATCACCCGAGTCCGGCGACGGCAGACCTCGCGCACGCATGTCGTCCTTGCTCTCCAGCTTGATCTTCTCGCCCCGCAACGTATAGCCGTACTCCGGCGCGATCAGATCATCATGAAGCTCGGTGTCACCCTCGATCGACCCGCCATCAATCAGCCAGTCCTTCATCGAGCACCACATCTCCGACCGCCGGTTGTCGAACTTCTTGTCATCCAGCGCCGTCCGACCACCGTTCACCGCAATCGGCTCATACCCAACATCGACCAGCGTGTCATAGCAGCTCGAGCCCTCGCCCACCGCATCGACAAACACGGCATCAGGCTTCAACACCTTCCACCACTCGATCACCCGATACGCCAACTGCGGCCCGCTCAGTCCCCGGAACTTCGCCAAAATCACAAACGTCCGACCCACCCGGATCCCCAGCACACTCTGATCCCCGCCAAACCGCGACACGTCCAAGCTCAAGATCCGCGGCGCATACAAGTCCTCATCAAACTTCACCTGGGCAAACGCTGCAGGCCCCTCCCCCACCGCCTTCTTGAACAGATCAGCACCATACCGCCGACGGAACTCCCGCTCCGCAGTCTCGACCAGGTCCTCACCAATCAACTGCAGCGTCGCCTGCTGTGGAAACTGACCCCGAACACGAACCCGGACGAAATCCGAGTCCTCCCCGTAATCCTCGATCCAGGCATCCATCTGGGCCTTGTTCTTCGCCACCTTCGCCGTCCGGCTGTCCACATGCCGCACGTCCCACCGGTGCCGATACCGCCGGAAACACTCCCGGAACCGGCCCGTGTGTCGAGTAGGGTTCCCAAACACCAACCAATACGAACCCTTCGTCGTCAGAACACCCTCCGAAGCCTCCCAGATCGAGTCCTCAATCTTCGACGCCTCATCGAAAATCATCAACATGTGCGGCGAATGCTTCCCCTGGAACCCTTCCGGCCGCTCCTTCGACCAAGGCACCGCACTCGCACGCCACTTCTCAGGCGCACCCTTCATAGAAAACGTCGTCGCCGTCCAAGTGAACCAGTCCGTGTTCAAAGACCACCCGTGCCAAATGCTCAACTCGCGCCAAGTCGTCGAACTCAACTGGTCCGCCGTGTTCGCCGTCACCGTCACCACCGGATGCCTGTGCACCGACATGAACCAAATGATGACCCAAGCAATCAGCGTCGTCTTGCCAACACCATGGCCACTCGCCGTAGCCATCAACACGCTGCCCAAGGCCTCATCCACACCCCGGGCCCTGATCTCCCGCCCAAGATCCCTTAAAAAATCCCGCTGCCAAACGTCCGGCCCGTCCTCACCCTCCAGCGGACCACTCACCTCCCCCCAAGGGAAAATGAACATCACAAAACCCAGAGGATCATCCCGATACCTCATCACCGCATCCAACAACGCATCCGTCACACTCGCCGTGCTCGGACCCGTCGCACCCGTCACCCTCACCCGACCCATCGCTGATCACCCCTCCAGGTCACACGACACTCATACTCCACACAACAATCTGCAAATCGGACAAGAATTTTTGTGGGGGTATGT
>TARA_R110000868_G_scaffold122877_2_pt1 | contig 19996 bp, 22 predicted proteins | sample TARA_R110000868 | Tara Oceans TARA_R110000868 (sample SAMEA4397489) | marine metagenome | biome: Polar Biome; feature: [SRF] surface water layer (ENVO:00010504); material: water (ENVO:00002006), including particulate matter (ENVO:01000060) such as... | depth 5 m | reverse complement strand
GCAAAACGGCGCGGACACGAGAATACAAATCGGCATAATCCGTAATCACAGAATACGGCCATAATAGGGAGAAGTTTGATGTCGCTGTTCGATCTGACAGGCAAAATTGCCGTTGTTACCGGTTCCACCAAGGGCATCGGCGAGGCCATTGTCCATCGTCTGGCCGAACACGGCGCCAAAGTCGTGGTGTCGTCGCGCAAGGCCGATGCCTGCGATAAGGTGGCGGGCGAGATCAACGCCAAGTTCAAGGACGCGGCCATCGCGGTGCCTTGCAACATCGCCGACAAGGGCGATCTGCAACGTCTCGTCGATACGACCAATGCGAAATGGGGCAAAATCGACGTGCTCGTTTGCAATGCGGCGGTGAACCCGTTCTTTGGGTCTTCGCGCGACATTCCCGACGACGCTTTCGACAAGATCATGTCATCCAACGTCAAATCAAACCATTGGCTGAGCAATATGGTGCTGCCGCAGATGATCGAGCGCAAGGATGGCGCGATCATCATCGTGTCGTCGATCGGTGGTCTCAAAGGCTCGCCTGTGCTCGGCGCTTATTGCCTGTCCAAAGCCGCTGACTTCCAGCTTGCCCGCAACCTTGCGGTGGAAAACGGCCCCCACAATGTGCGCGCCAATTGCATTGCGCCGGGCCTGATCAAAACGAAGTTTGCCCAAGCCTTGTGGGACAATCCTGAAATCCTCGAACGCTCGACATCGGGCGCGCCGCTGAAGCGTATCGGCATGCCCGATGAAATCGCCGGTGCGGCGGTCTTCCTCGCCAGTTCGGCGGGTGCTTTTATGACCGGCCAGAGCCTTGTCATTGATGGCGGCGCAACGATCTCTTGACTCTTCCCTTCCCCCTTTAGGGGGGAGGGAGGAGCGCCGCTTGCGCGGAGGGTGGGGGTGTCTCTTCGCAAAATTATTTCGACTTCCTATGTAGCTTCACCCCCTCCCTACCCTCCCCCCTCAAGGGGGAGGGGCTTTTAAGACATTTCACCCATGAAAACTTCCATCTCCATCCGTGCCCTGACCGCCGCCGACCGGCCTGACTGGGACGAGATGTGGGCGGGCTATCTCACGTTCTATAAATCATCACTGACGCCCGAGATTTCCGACGACACATTCGCGCGTCTGCTGTCAGGCGATCTGATCGGCCTCATTGCGGAAGATGCGCAAGGTCGGGTGCAGGGTTTTGCCCATGCGCTGCTGCACAAAGGCACGTGGAGCCCCAAGCCCATATGCTATCTGGAAGACCTGTTCGTGCGCGACACGGCGCGCGGGCAGGGCGTGGGGCGCGCCCTTATCGAAGCGCTCATCGCGCGGGGGCGGGCCGACGGCTGGTTGCGTCTTTACTGGCAGACGGCAAGCGACAATCACACCGCGCAAGCCCTTTACGACCGGCTGGCGACGCGCACCGACTGGCTCCGCTATGAGCTTGATCTGTGATCAGAATGTCGTCATCTTACAGATGAAATAGTAAACTCAGCTTATCGGGTGGGCGGATGCGGAGTTTCGTGGTCACCGGTACGTCGTCCGGGATCGGGCAGGCTGTGGCGCGGCAGCTTATAGGTCTGGGATACCGGGTTTTCGGTATGGATGTGGACGGGCAGGGAGCGGCGACGTTCGAAGCCGAGATCGGCGACCTCTTTGTACCGCTGCCTGCCGATATCACTGATCCGCAGGCGGTCTCCCGCGCGGCCGAATTTGTCCGTAAAGAACTGGACGAAGAAGTGTTATGCGGCCTCGTCAATTGTGCCGGCGTTCTTATTTACGGGCCTTTGTTTGATGCCGCGCCCGCCGATGTCCGGCGTCAGTTCGAAGTGGACGTCATGGGCACCTACACCATGATGACAGCCTTTGCGCCTTTGCTCGGTTACCGCCTGCCTGTGCCGATGGCACCCGGGCGCATCGTCAATGTGTCGGCATTGTCTGCACGCGTCTCAACGCCTTTTTTCGCGGCCTATGGCGCGGCCAACGCCGCCATCGAAGCCATGTCGAAAAACCTGCGCAGCGAACTCAAAGTTCTTGGCATAGACGTGGTTGTGGTCCGCTCCGGCATCGTCAGGACGGGCTTGATGACCGACGCCAAAACCTATGTCGACTGTGCCGAGGCATCGCCGCTGCGCAATGCCTTTTTGCGGTTTTCGCACCTGTACCGGGAACATTTGGGACTGTCGACCGGACCGGAGCGGGTCGCGGCGAAAATCGTCAGGGTTCTGATGATGACCGATCCCAAACCCCTCTACACGGTGGCCCGTCGTCCGGTCGGGGACTGGCTTTTTCCGCTGTTTGCGCCGATGGCGCTGATCGACCGCCTCATGGTCGATAATCTCAAAGACAGATAAGACGCCCGCCCTTGATCTTTGACCCTGAATGACCACTTCTAGCCAACGGGTCATTCAAGGGGAGCGAGATCATGAAAAGCATTGTCATCACGGGCGTATCGACGGGCATCGGCTGGGGTGCCACAAAGGTTCTGATCGGTGAAGGGTTCCGCGTCTTTGGCAGCGTGCGCAAGGTCGCCGACGGAGAACGCCTCCAGGCCGAGTTCGGCAAAAATTTTGTGCCGCTGCTCTTCGACGTGACCGACGAACCTGCGATCAAGCGGGCTGCTGAAGAAGTCCGCGCCGCCCTGAACGGCGAAAAGCTCGCAGGGCTCGTCAACAATGCGGGCATTGCCGTTTCCGGTCCGCTGCTTGACCTCAATGTCGATGATTTCCGTCAGCAGATGGAAGTGAACGTCACCGGCCCCTTCCTCGTCACCCAATCATTTGCGCCGCTGCTGGGCGCTGACCGCTCGCTCAAAGGTGAGCCCGGCCGCATCGTCAATATCTCGTCGGTTGGCGGCAAACAGGCAGCGCCCTTTGTCGGGCCTTATTCCGCTTCCAAATTTGCCCTTGAAGGCATGTCGGAAAGCCTGCGCCGCGAGCTGATGCTGTTCGGCATCGACGTCATCATCATCGGGCCCGGCGCGGTCAAAACCCAGATTTGGGACAAAGCCGAACAGGTGGACATCACGCCGTTTGCCAACAGCGCCTATTACCCGTCGCTGGTGAAATTCCGGGACTATTTCCTCGCCAGCGGCAAGACGGGGCTTGAGCCCGAGCAACTTGGCCGCGCCATCCTGACAGCGCTCACCGCTGAAAACCCGAAGGTGCGCTACGCTGTCTTGAAGGGCAAGTTGACCAACTGGACCATTCCGCAGCGCCTGCCCAAACGCTTTCTCGACCGCACCATCGGCAAGGCTGTTGGCCTCATCGAAAAATAGGGCGATCATGCGCTGCGAGGTGTAATTTGCGTCGCGAGAGAAACGGACAATCAGCCGTTATAGGGAATAGTTCCGCCATATGCGCACGCTTGGAAAAGTCGCCGCCGTCACTGGCTTGATTGCTCTTTGCCTATGGGTTTTGGTGAACTCAGCTTGGCCGGGTTACACACATAGCTACCGCCTCATTTGTGACGTCGAAGTTGACGGGCAATCCCGCAGCGGTTCGAGCGTGTTTGAAGTCACATGGCGAACTCAGCCGGGCATGTCGGCATCTGCGTGGAGCACTGATGTTCGTGGCGACGCGGTTTTCGTCGATCTCGGAGATCGCGGGGCTCTATTGATTCCCAATCAGACGTATCCAGTGTCGGAAGAGCCATCAGAGCCGCTTCGATATCTGGCCTTGGTGGCTTTCGGTGAAGAGCTTTCCATGCGTGGAAAATACAGTGTGACGTCGCAAGCGCTTACAAAACTTAGCAAACTGGCGGGTTCCAAGATTTTGCCAAGTGATGAAATGCCCCAATTCATATGGTTGAAAAATATCAATGATCAGGCATCTGCGCAGGTCATTCGTCCTTCTCAATTTGCAGAAATTATTGGCGGCAACGCTGTCTTGAAATCTCTCACAATTGAAATGACGAAAGAAAAACCGACAACCCACATGCTTGAGAAAAAACTGCCTTGGCTTCGACAGGCAGCTATCAGAGAATCCAAGCTCGGTGTCATTACTTCACCCGGCATCTACAGCTTGGAAAACTACCGGTTAAAAGCGCGGCATCTCATGGGAAGCGAAGACTAATAGAAATAGAAGCGACGCCAGCGGGTACTGGGATCATCATAGCGCCTCCAATTCCGTATCACGGAACTTATGTCGAAGGCACTCGACGCGCTGCGATAGCTGGCGGACACTCCCCCTCAAGTGAGACATATTGAGGGGGACCGTCATGGCCGATCTGTTGGCTCTGTCTGAGAAATTCATCGACAACAACATTAATGAAGGCATGGGCCTCGTTAATCGCCCGACGATGGAACTGTCGGAACTCGGCAATGGCATCGCCATGATCGAGGCCTTCTCGCATGTTGTGACCTTCAAGACCGGTGACGGGCTGGTGCTGTTCGATACGAGCCTTGAAGCTTTCGGCGGCGGTGTGTTGCAGAGCCTGCGCCGCTGGACCGACGAGCCGGTGTCTAATATTTGCTACACCCACGGCCATGCCGATCATGTCGGCGGCACCAATCATTTCGTCTGCGAGGCTTGCGAGAAGGGCCATCGCCGCCCGCGCATCATCGCGCATGAAAACGTGTCGCCGCGTTTCCGCCGCTATGAAGCGACCAACGGTTATAATTTCACGATCAACGCGCGCCAGTTCGCGCCTGCCACGGAATTACGCATGGGGCAGGTGGGCGATGGCGGACCGCGCCGTTTCGGTCCGAACCCGTGGATCGATCCCGACACGACCTTCCGCGACAGTCTCGACGTGCGCGTCGGCGGCACACATTTCGAATTGCACCACGCCATCGGCGAGACGGACGACCATCTCTGGGCCTGGGTGCCGGAGCACAAGGCGATCTGCTCGGGCGATTTCGTGACATGGGTTTTTCCCAACGCGGGCAATCCGCAAAAGGTGCAACGCTATCCGCTGGAATGGGCGAAAGCCTTGCGCGAGATGATCGCCAAGGGGCCGGAACTGCTGCTGCCCGCACATGGTCTGCCCATCGGCGGCAAGGCGCGCATCGCCATGGTGCTCGACCATATCGCGACCGCGCTGGAAACGCTGGTCAGCCAGACGGTCGATATGATGAACAATGGCGCGCGGCTGGACGAGATCATCCATTCGGTCAAAGTGCCCGCGCATCTGATGGACAAGCCCTATCTCCAGCCCGTTTACGACGAGCCCGAATTCGTGGTGCATAATATCTGGCGGCTTTACGGCGGCTGGTATGACGGCAATCCGGCGAATTTGAAACCGGCCGCAGATGCCGTGCTGGCCGCTGAAATGGCAAACCTTGCCGGTGGCGCCAAGGCGCTCGCCAAACGCGCGGGCGAGCTGGCCGCATCCGGCGAGTTGCGTCTTGCCTGTCATCTCGCTGAGATGGCAGGTCTTGCCGCACCCAACGACATTGAAGTGCATGGTATCCGCGCGGAAGTGTATGGCGCACGCCGCAAGGTCGAAGCGTCACTGATGTCGAAAGGCATTTACGGCTTTGCCGAGCGCCAGTCACAACAGATCATCACGGAACATAATCAGGAAGCGAATTAAGGGAGGCGCAAGACCTTCCAACTGGTGCTGTTTAGGGAGCGTCCAGGAACGGAAAGGGCCTGACCGGAAAACCGGTCAGGCCCTTTTTTGTGCCCCGATACGGTAATAGTTGATCAGGTTAGGGTATTGAACATTTGATGAACGGGTTTATGTTTTTACCATGAGCGAACTATTAGCGAAAATATCATCCTATAATATTTTCAACTACCTGCTTCCAGGGGTGCTTTTTGTTGCATTTGCGAAGATTTGGACAGGCTTTTCATTTGTTCAAGACAACTTAGTGATTGCGGCGTTTGTCTATTATTTCATCGGTATGGTGATTAGTCGAATTGGCTCTATTCTGGTTGAGCCGATTCTTAAGAAGTTCGGTTTTCTCAATTTTGCTGAGTACGCGGATTTTGTTCGCGCTTCTGCGAAAGACGCGAAAATTGAGACGCTTTCTGAGGCCAACAATTCTTATAGAACACTTTGTGCTCTGTTTATTTCGTTGTTGTTTTTGAAGCTGTTCGACGTTGTAGCCCAATGTTTGCCATTCTTGTCGAATGGAAGAACTTGTCTGCTGTTAGGTTCTTTGTTTTTGCTGTTCCTATTTTCATATAGGAAGCAGACGTCTTACATCACAAAAAGAATTAGGGCGAATTTAGATTCGTAAGGCATATGGATTTAGAAATTTTTGATGTTGAGCATGGTGCATGCGCATTGCTTACCTGCGACGACAATACGCGTTTAATGATTGACTGTGGGCACAACGCAAGCACGCAGTGGCGACCGGGTACATATTTGAAGCAGCAAGGCATTGCTAAGCTGGATTTGTTGACTATTACAAATTATGACGAAGATCATGTGAGTGGAATAAGCAATCTCCTCGACGAAGTTGATGTCCGGTGGTTGACCCGCAACGGATCTGTTTCAAGTGCAAATATACGTGAGTTGAAGTCTGAAGATGGAATGGGTGTGGGAATAGATCGTCTTGTGCGGGCGATTGATCGCACCTTCACCGGCGACGGAAGTTCGCCAATGCCAACGTTTCTAGGTTTGGAAAGGAAATTATTTTGTACGTCCTACCCAAAATTCACCGACGAAAATAATCTGAGCTTAGCGGTACTTCTGCGGTGCCATGGCATAGGTGTTTTGTTTATGGGAGACCTCGAGTGCGCTGGTACACTTGAGCTTTTGAAGCGAGAAGATTTCCGGCAGGCTCTACGAGAAACTCATGTGCTTGTGGCCCCACATCATGGTCGCGAGAGTGGCTGCTGTGAGGAGATGTTTGAATTTTGCTCGCCGTATTACGTTGTCATTTCTGATAAGGGATACATGCATAGTACTCAAGAGACAGTTCCATTCTATCGTTCGAAGGCTAAGGGCGGACCATTTCGCGGTGAAACTCGGCACGTGCTGACCACTCGTAGGGACGAGAAAATTAACTTCAGTTTTGACCGGGAAGCGTGGCGACCTTACTAGCGAGCGTCCAAGGGGAAAGGGCCGGACTGAGAAATCAGTCCGGCCCTTTTTGTTTCTATTATTCCACCTCCCCCTTGAGGGGAGGTCAAAAAATCTTCTTTAGATTCTTTGGGTGGGGGTGTCGGTGCAAAACATTGACCTCTGCACCCCGTCCCTAGCCCTCCCCCCTCAACAGGGGGAGGGGATCTACGGTGAGGGGAGGTTCTATCCCGCGACCTTATCCAGCACCTTTTCAAAGCGCTCGAAAATATCCGTGATTTCGATATTGGAAATGATCAGCGGCGGCGAGAAGGCAATCGTGTCGCCGGACACGCGCACCATCATGTTGAGATCGTGGAAGGCCGTACACATCGCGTCGAAGCCGCGCTTGCCCGGCAGGCCTTCGACGGGCACGAGATCGACCGCACCGGCAAGGCCGATGCAGCGGATGTCGGCGACGAGCTTGTGGTGCTTGAGACTCATAATCGCTTCAGCAAAATGCGGTTCCATTTCGCGGGCGCGCTCGAAGAGTTTTTCGTTTTTGTAGAGATCAAGCGTCGCGAGACCCGCAGCAGACGCCAGCGGATGGCCTGAATAGGTATAGCCGTGGAAGAGGTCGATCATGTGATCGGGGCCGGTCTGGAACGCGTCGTAAATATGCTTGCGCACGACAGCGCCGCCCATCGGCACCGCGCCGGATGTGATGCCTTTGGCAAATGTCAGAATGTCCGGCGTGACGCCGAAGCGTTCAGCAGCCGTCGCGTAGCCGAGGCGGCCATAGCCGGTGATGACTTCATCGAAAATCAACAGGATGCCGTGTTTGGTGCAAAGTTCGCGCAACCGTTCGAGATAGCCCTTGGGCGGCGGCAGCACGCCGGTCGAGCCTGCCATCGGCTCGACGATGACGGCGGCGATGGTGGAGGCATCATGCAGCTCGACAAGGCGCTGCAACTCGTCGGCCAAATGCGCGCCCCATTCGGGCTGGCCGATGGTGAATTTTTGCTCGGCGCGATTGTAGGTGTGCGAGAGATGATCGACACCGGCGAGCATCGGCCCGAAGAATTTGCGGTTGGCGACCATGCCGCCGACCGAGATGCCGCCGAAGCCCACACCGTGATAGCCGCGTTCGCGCCCGATGAGTCGCGTGCGCGAGCCTTCGCCATTGGCGCGGTGGAAAGCGATGGCGACTTTGAGGGCCGTGTCGGCGGCTTCCGAACCTGAATTGCAAAACAGCACATGGTCGAGATCGCCGGGCATCAGGTCGGTGATGCGGTTCGCCAATTCGAAAGCCTTGGGGTGGCCGAACTGGAAGCTCGGCGCGAAATCAAGCTCGGCGGCCTGATCCTGAATGGCTTTGACGATGGGCTCGCGGCAATGACCGGCGTTGGAACACCACAGCCCCGCCGTGGCGTCGAGAACTTCCGTGCCATCGGGCTTGAAATAGGACGTGTCCTTGGCGCGCGACACGAGACGCGGCTCGCGCTTGAACTGGCGGTTGGGTGTGAAGGGCAGCCAGTTGGCGGACAGATCGTTGGGGTGGGCGCTCATCGGTTTCTCCGGTCGGAAACGGGGTACATTTGAGTTTGATCAGACTTCTCCCACCTCGATAAATCAAGGGGGTGGCCGCGCGTCACTTCCGCCGAATGTTGAATATCCTAAACACCCGTTCTATCGTCGGCCCATGCCCAAAGCGACCCCCAGACCCTTTCGCCGCGCCCATGGCGGCGAGGCCCCGCCCGCCGGACTTGAAGCCGCCTTGCCCGACATCGGCCAGCGCCTGCGCGAATTGCGCGTGATGCACGGGCTGTCGCAACGCGAACTCGCCAAGCGCGCGGGCGTGACCAATGGCACGATCTCGCTGATCGAACAAAACCGCATCAGTCCTTCTGTCGGCTCGCTGAAAAAAGTGCTCGACGGTTTTCCGATTTCAATCGCGGATTTTCTGACGCTCGACCTGCGCCACAAGGCGAAGGTGTTTTACGCCGCCAAGGAATTGCGCGAGATCGGGTCGGGCGCGATCTCGTTCAAGCTCGTGGGCCGCGACACACAGGGCCGCGCGCTGCAGATGATGCATGAACGTTATCAGCCGGGCGCTGATACAGGCCCCGACATGCTGTCGCACACGGGCGAGGAAAGCGGCATCGTGGTGGCGGGACTGATCGAACTGACCGTCGGCGGCGAGACACGCACCTTGACGGCGGGCGACGCCTATTATTTCGACAGCCGGCTGCCGCACAGGTATCGCAACACGGGCACGATTGATTGTGTGATCGTGTCGGCGTGTACGCCGCCGTCGTTTTAGGTCAACCCAAAACTCAATGTCATCCCGGCCTTGTGCCGGGATCCAGAAGCCGCTCGCTCGGTGGGTGCCGTTACTGGACCCCGGCACAAGGCCGGGGTGACAGTGGTGTTTGGGGTATGAGCGTCACGCCGCAGCGACCGGCTGATGGATATGAATATCCGTAGGCGCTTTGGAAAACGCCGGTTCGGTGGCGTCGAGTGCCGCCATTGCTTCCGCACGGTCGGCCTCGCTGAAAGCCCCCGTCGTCAGGCAGAATTCAACAAAATTATCGTTCGGGTCTTTGGTGTAAACCGAGTGGCACCAGTTGTGGTTGATTTCCAGCACTTGAAGCCCCGCATCGAGCCACCGCTGCTTGCGCAGTTGCAATTCGCCCATGTCTTTCACGTCAAAGGAAATGTGATTGATGTGATCCGGCACACCGGCGGCCTTGGAGAGGTTCGTCTCGAAATTCTCCGTGCCGGGCATGTCGTGCATTTCCCAGAAGGCGATGAATTTGGAATCGTCTTCCATGCGATAGAAAAAATGTTTGGCCCAGCCGCCTTGCGGCGACGGCCCGACTTCGACCTTCACAAGCTCGAAGCCCATCACGCCTTCATAAAAAGCGTGGATGGCTTTGATGTCGCGCGCAGCGAGCGCCAGATGATGATAACCCATCGTTCAATCCTCCTTCTTGTTGGTATCGACCATGCTCATCACGTCGGCAGAGCTGCCCGTCGGCGCAGGGATTTCGACGATGCGCTCGTCCACATCGTCAAATTCCAGCCGCAGCGCGCGGCTCATCGTGGCGTGCATCTCATAGGTGCAGGTGACGTAAGTGAATTCGAGAATTTCGACGTCGGAGAGATGCTTTTTCATCTCGTCGAAAACCGCTTCGGGCACGCGGCCGCCTTGCAGCACGAGGCAGTCGGTGTAAGCGAGCAGCGCGCGCTCGACGGGGCTGAAGCAGGTGGCGATTTGCCAATGCGGAATGGCCGCGATCTGTTCCTCGCTGAAGCCGACATCGCGGCAGGCTTTGCAATGTTGCGAGAACACAAACTGCGAGCCGCGCGTAAAGCCCGCGCGGATTTGTCCAAGCTCGCGCAGCTTGGGCGAAATCTTGCGGTTCGGACTGCGATAAAACTGGAAGCCTTCGGTCGTGTGCTTGAACGCGTCGGGCACCAGCGCGAAGACCGTCCACCAATTGCCCGGCGTGCCGGTGGCGGTGCCGGGCTCTTTCACCGGATCGCGGTCACCGAACAGCAACTTGTAAATCTGCTGCGCGAAGGGATCGGCGTCGGCCTTGGCGACCTGTTTCAGACGCGGCATGGTGTTCCTCCTCTTGCGTTACCCCCGAATTCATGGAAAACGTAAGAGAGACTTACAATCTATGCAAGCGGGAATAGGTCATGGCGCGCCAGACCGGTCTTTTGATGGCCCAGCTCCTCAACCGCTTTATGTGGTTTGACGGGGCGCTCCAGAGCAATCTGGAGAAACGCGGCTGGGGCGGCGTGCGCCGTCTTGAATCCATGACCATGGTATATGTTCACTCCGGCATCACCCGTCCGACAGAGCTTGCCCGCCTGATCGGCGTGACGCGGCAATCCATGAACACGGCGCTGCGCGAGCTTGAGGAAAAGCAACTCGTCCGCCTCGTGCCCGACCCTGATGACAAACGCTGCAAGATCGTGACATTCGATCCGGCGGGCGCGGCCATGCGGGCGGAGGCGCAGGACGTGATGGGGGGGCTCGAAGCCTTGCTGAACGAGCGGCTGGGCAAGGGAGCTGCTGACAAGTTGGCCGCGCTGCTGGATGCTGATTGGGGCGAGGCACCGCTGCTGAAGGCGGGGACGGCGAGACGGAAGAAAGACACGAAATGAATTCGACGAAATCACTCCATCAGCTTCTCAGCGAACCCGGCCTGATCATCGCGCCCGGCGCTTATGATGCGCTGTCGGCAAAGCTCGCGGCGCAGGCGGGCGCGGCGGCAGTTTATATGACGGGCTTCGGCCTTGCCGGATCGCATCTGGGATTGCCGGACATTGGCCTCATGTCGGCGAGCGAAATGGTCGATCGCGTGCGCGCCATGTCGGCAGCGACGGGTGTGGTGCCGTTGATTGCGGACGGGGACAATGGACACGGCGGACCGCTCAACGCGGCGCGGTTGGCGCGCGCTTACGAACAGGCGGGCGCGCAATGCATCCAGATCGAGGATCAGGTCTTCCCCAAACGCTGCGGCCATATGGAAGGCAAGGAAGTCGTGTCGATGGCGGACGCAGCGCAGAAGATTGCGGCGGTGGCTGATGCGCGCACGTCGAAAGATTTCAAGATCATGGCCCGCACGGATGCCCGCGCGACGCATGATCTCGATGAGGCTTTGCGGCGCGGCGAGGCTTTCCTCAAAGCCGGTGCGGATATTTTGTTCATCGAAGCGCCGCGCGATATGAAGGAATTGGAAAAGGTCTGCGCGACCTTTAAGGGCGTGCCGTTGCTGGCCAATATGGTCGAGGACGGCAAGACGCCGATACTGGACGCGCAGGTGCTGGAGGAGTTGGGCTTCAAAATCGCCATCTATCCGGTGTCAGCTTTGCTCGCCGTGACGAAACGCTTGCAGGAAGTTTACGCGACGTTGTTGCGTGGCGAAGGGCTGGCGGCGAATGAACCGCGCGTGACGTTCCAGCACTATAATGAACTCGTCGGCCTGCCGGAATTGCTGGCGAGTGCCGCCAAAATCGCAGGGACCGAGTAATGCCGAGCTGGTCGAACATATTAAAGCGCATCGCGGCAGGCGAGACGGAAAAAGCCCCGCCGCATGTGACGGCGCTGAAACTTTACGCCGGTCAGCTCACCATATTGGGCGAAGGCCGCATCCGTTATGACTGGACGGTCGATCAGGATTTCATGAACCCCGTCGCGGTGTTCGGCGGTTATCTCGCGACCTTGGCCGACCAGACGTGTTCATTTGCGCTGATGACGATGCTGGCGGATGACCAGAATTTCACGACATCGGATTTGCAGATGCATTTCTTCCGTCCCGTGACGAAAGGGATTTTGTCATGTGAGGGGCAGGTGGTGAATGTGTCGAAGACGCAAGCCTATGTGGAAGCGACATTCACCAACGGCGACGGCAAGCTGGCGCTGAAGGCGCGGGCGGTGGAGCGAATTATTTCCGCCTAACCAAACGAATAGCTGTCACCCCGGGCCTGTCCCGGGGGTCCAGGAGCCGCGCACTCCGTGGGTGACGCTCTGGATCCCGGCACGAGGCCGGGATGACAATTATGGGTGGGTCGAATGCCTCACAAAAAATAAGTGTCGCCCCGTGGCCCTCCTTTAATTTAGGCGATTGCGTAGTTTACAAACCTAATGGTTGATCATCATCGCGCGAGCGGTGTTTACTCTGGCTTTTCCACCGGCTTGTGCTTAACCAGCTTCCCTAGTCGCTCTTTGAAACGCTTTGGGTCGTCGTCAGTTTTAAGATCGCGGGCGGCTTCTTTAAACTTGTCGAGCTGGGATTTTTCGTCGGTCATACTGATAACGCGATTAGGTTTAACGCCTCCGGCTTAATCACACTCAGGTTCCATTGACCGGCGATAAGTCCGTTTAGTTCGAGAGGCGACAGGTGAGACGAATCTTTTTTACCGCCATCATACGAAACAAAATGGTCCACACCGGTAACGATTGCGGTTGCAATAAGAAGACAGTCAGGCTGCTTTGGCGGCTTCTTATTGGAGCTGTCTAAATCGTGTAATGCCTGATAGTAGTTTCTTATTTCATAGGCGACATCAATCACCTTTTTAGTGACCCCAACTACTTCAACATTTGATCGGCTCTGCAAATTTCTCCACGCGCGGTTCATCGTTTCGACATGCTTACATTCCAAGACTTCTAGCTTGGTCAATTGAGATAGAACCGCCTTTAATTTCCTTTTCTCGATGGCTGATATGATTCCAGAAATAGCCGAAGTGCTGTCTTCGGACTCATAGCCCATCCAGCCGATTATGGCGTTCGTGTCCAAAAATATTGAAGGCACTTCCTTACCAGCCATTGCGACGCTCAATCACGCTATCCCACATATTTTTTGTGTCTTCATCCGTGAATATGTGAGTGAACTCGGCAAGCGGGGTTTTCTCCCCAGCTTCCAGATCGTCGATCTGTTTTACTCGAATTCTATGGGGAAGCATTTCCTTCGGCCTATAAAGTGCATCTCCAGAAACGGAAACCTTTTTCTGAAGCAAACTTCTGACTAGCGCTTCCTGGTGCGGTTCGAATTCACAAGTAATCCATCTACGGGTCACAGCCGGATAAAGCCGAAATGTATGAGCCTCATTGTGGAGATTCACTTCGTCCAACGATCCTTCCCAGTCTTCGCGAGCGCTCTCTGTTTTAAATTGAATTTTGGAAATTGCATTTGCAACCTCCACATCAAAGCTATCCGAAAATGCTTCGTATACAAATTTTGCGGATCGAAGAGCGCCACCGATTGGACGTAGCGCCTTGCGAACCGCATCAAGAGCTTGAGCTCCAAGCGCTTCCGGATCGCGACCGTTCCGTAGATCATTGATCGCAGAAAACCACAAACGCATGACGGCATCGACGGGATCATGCCCCGCAATCTCGCTATCCCATTCTGGCCGTAGTGCAACAGTGGGGACGGAGTGATGCAAATCGGCCAGTCGCCAAGTTATGCGAGGTTGAGAATGTATTTGCTCATCTATCGCCGCCAATATTTCAGCGACAGCTCCAATTTCAAGGCGCCAAGCATCGAAGTCCGGAAAGGTGCTTTCCTCGCCGGAACCCTCTACCGCAATTTCGAAAAAGGAGCCTGTTTCGGTCATATCTAAAATCTCCGTGTGGGATTCTAGGCGGACGCCAACACAACGTAAAGCGGGATATTACCAATGGGTATTGTTCTGCAACTAGCCACAATTCCACTTACTTTCATCGGCAATCTTGAGCGTACTAGATGTTAGCTGATTTATATGTCAGGCGTTTGCCGCCGATACCTTGAAGCCCCATTGCTGTTCGAGCTTTATCGCTCACACCATTGGCAATTCGGTGGTTATAACGGAACTCGTATTCAGCCAGATAGCGGTGAAGGTGTTGCTCACCACAATGCTGGTAGATACCCTTCATTCCGCGCTTGAAGATACTGAAATAACCTTCAACGGTGTTGCTGTGGATCGTGCGATCTGCCAGATCGACATATTGGCCTTTGCCGTGAGATGTTGTGCCGTGCCCCGCAAAGTGCAGTTTCATATCGCGGTAGCCGCTATGCTCATCAGTCATCACGCGGGCTTCGCGCGCAACATTGGCAATCACGATTGGCATAAGCGTTTCGGCTCGAACGTTATCGACGACCATCGTGCGGGCTTTGCCGCTATCGCGATCAATCAATGCGAGTACTTTCATCTTGTGGTGGAACGCGCGCTTTTTAGGAGCGCCCTTAATCCGACCAGTGAAAGTTTCGTCCACCTCGACAATGCCCCCACCCGCGCCGAACGGCGCGAGATCACCGGAGCGCATTGCTTCACGGATGCGGTGAGAGAGAAACCACGCGGTATTGTACTGGACCTCTAAGACGCGTGCGAGCTGGTGCGAACTAATACCCTTCTTACTGGACATCATCAGATGAACTGCTTGCAACATCAGGTGAAGCGGCATGCGGGCATGCTCAAACACAGTGCCAACCTTGACCGTGAATTGTTTGCGGCACTCACCACATTTTTTCAAGCCGTGACGGATTGCTCCTTCGGGACTCTTCTTGCTTGGCTTGCCGCGCACACCCGCCAAATCATAAATTCGACCACCGACAACCCCGCAATGTGGGCAAGTCACGCCACCGGCCCAAACAATGCTTTCGAGGTATTCAAAGGCCTTGGTTTCATCGTGAAAATGCGGCTGCGAAAGAACGGACATTTGCTTTAACTCCTTATAGGAATCTTATAGCAAATACCGATGGGTTTGTAAACTACGCAATCGCCTTAATTTAAGGGGGCACGGGGTCCATCTCACACCGGCTTCTGTTGCCAAATGGGTCCCGGGATCAAGTCCCGGGACGACGCTGTTTTTTTGGTAAGGGCGGGGCTTACTCCACCCACTTATCAATCTTGCGCTGCAACGCGCCGATGTCTTTGAACCGTGTCAGCCATTCATCGACCAGTGCTTTCAGCTCAAGGTCTTTCGGCATGAAATAGGCCTTGTCCGCATGGTCGAAGGGCTGGTCGGGATGCACGGCGCAGAGTTCGGGATGCTCTTTGGCCTGAAGGCGTGTTTCGATGGCGTCTGTGACCATCACATCGGCGCGACCGGCGACGATCTCATCGAAGATTTTCGTATTGTCCTTGAAGACATTGATCTCGGCGTTGGGGAAATGCGCGCGGGCGAATTTTTCATTGGTGCCGCCCGGATTGACGATGACGCGCACGTCCGGCTGATTGATCTGCTCGATGGTGGCGAATTTTGTCACATTGGCGCAAGCCGTGATCGGGGTTTTGCCATCGCTCATCATGGGGACCGAGAAGAAGCCGACCGCCTCGCGCGCTTCCGTCACCGAGATGCCGCCCATGCCGACATCGAACTTGCCTGCCTCAAGGTCTGCCGAAAGCGTCGGCCAGCTTGTCTTGACGATGACGAGTTTCAATCCCAATGCGGCGGCGAGCGAGCGGGCGAGGTCTACGTCGAGGCCTGCATATTGACCGTCTTTGAGGCTCGAAAAGGGCCGGTAGTCGCCGGTGAGGCCGATGCGGACCTCGCCTGATTTTTCCATCGCGTCGAGCGTCGGGCCCGCTTGGGCCGCGGTTGCGGTGAGGGCCAAAAGGCCTAAAAGGGCGAAAACGGGGGTCAGGCGCATGGGGTCCACCGGTCATAATTCGAGGAACCACGAGTTTAGCGCATATCGAGGCCCAATTATGGCCCTTTACTGGACCTTTAAGGGTGTGGCTGGTAGAAACCTGCCCCATGAGCATCGCAAGATTCCATATATGCCTGATTGGTCGAATTAGCGGCCCGGCCAGAGATTGAGGGGGCGATCCGCCCTCGTCGTCGGGCCGGGCGTTTCCATTTCAATCAACGCAATTCCCAAATTTTCGAGAGCATAAATGGCCAGCGACACCACCGACGCTTCTGCAGACCAAGCCCGCGATTACCGCGACACGATCTTCCTGCCGACAACCGACTTCCCCATGAAAGCGGGCCTGCCCGTGCGCGAGCCTGAATGGCTGGCGCGTTGGGAGAAGATGGACCTCTATAAGCGCCTGCGCGAGAGCGCGAAGGGCCGCGAAACCTTCACGCTGCATGACGGCCCGCCTTACGCCAATGGCGACATTCACATCGGCCATGCGCTGAACAAGACACTGAAAGACATCATCGTGCGCTCGCAGCAGATGATGGGCAAGGACGCGGCCTATGTGCCTGGCTGGGATTGCCACGGGCTGCCTATCGAATGGAAGATCGAGGAAAAATACCGCAAGAAGGGTCTCAACAAAGACGAAGTGCCGCCGCTGGAATTCCGCCGCGAGTGCCGCGAATTCGCGCAGCATTGGGTCGATGTGCAGCGTGAGCAGTTCAAGCGGCTGGGCATTTCCGGCGAGTGGGATAATCCCTATCTCACCATGACGTTTGACGCGGAAGCGGCCATCGTCGCGGAGTTCCAGAAGTTCCTGATGAATGGCTCGCTCTATCGCGGTTCCAAGCCCGTGATGTGGTCGGTGGTGGAAAAGACGGCGCTGGCGGAAGCCGAAGTCGAATATGCCGACCATCAGTCGCGTTCGGTCTGGGTGAAATTTCCGGTCGTTAAAGGCGACGGCTTTGGTGATGCCACCATCGTCATCTGGACGACGACGCCTTGGACGATCCCTGCGAACCGCGCCATTTCCTATTCGCCCAAGATTGCCTATGGCATTTATGAAGTGACGGCGCTGGCGGAACATTCGCGCGCTGTTGTGGGTGAAAAGATCGTGCTGGCCGATAGTCTGGCCGCTCAGGTTCAGGCCGACGCGAAAATCGAAAGCTGGACGCGTCTTGGCGATGCGCCTTCGCTCGACGGTGTTGTCTGCGCCCATCCGTTCCGCGGGCAGGGTTATGACTTCGATGTGCCGTTGCTGGCCGGTGATCATGTGACCGAGGAAGCAGGCACGGGCTTTGTGCATACCGCGCCCGGTCATGGTCAGGATGACTATATCATCTGGGTACAGAATTTCGGCCAGAAGGGCATTCCTGAAACCGTCAACGAAGAAGGCGTTTATTATGATGACGTGCCTTTGTTCGCCGGTAAATTTGTCCTGACACGTCAGGGCAAAGAGGGCACGGCCAATGGCGCGGTGATCGATGAGTTGATCGCGGCAGGCAAGTTGCTGGCGCAGGGCAAGCTGAAACATTCCTATCCGCATTCATGGCGCTCCAAAGCGCCGCTGATCTTCCGCAACACGGCGCAATGGTTTGTGTCGATGGATGCGCCGATTGAGGCCGCTGGTGGCGCGAAGTTCCGCGATGTGGCGCTTGCTGAAATCGACAAAGTGCGCTGGGTGCCCGCGCGTGGTCGCAATCGTATCCATGCGATGGTGGAAGGCCGCCCCGATTGGGTGCTGTCGCGCCAGCGCGCCTGGGGCGTGCCGCTGACGATCTTTGTTCACAAGGACGGATCGCTGCTGCGCGACGACAAGGTGAACGCCCGCGTCGTGGAGGCCGTCGCCGTTGAAGGCGCGGATGCGTGGTTTGAAAAGCCGGTTTCATATTTCTTTGAAGGCTCGAACCATAACGCCGCTGACTATGAAAAAGTCACCGACATTCTCGACGTGTGGTTTGACAGTGGCTCCACACATGCTTTCGTGCTGGAAGCACGCGGCATGCCGTCACCCGCCGATCTTTATCTGGAAGGCTCCGACCAGCATCGCGGTTGGTTCCAGTCGTCGCTCTTGGAAAGCGTCGGCACACGCGGTCGCGCACCTTACAAACAGGTGCTGACACATGGCATGACCTTGACCGACAAGGGCTTGAAAATGTCGAAGTCGCTCGGCAATGCGATCGAGCCGGAAAAAATCATCAAGCAGAACGGCGCTGACATTCTGCGCCTCTGGGTGTCGTCCACCGATTATTGGGATGATCATTCTATTGGTGATGAAATCCTCAAATCCAATGTCGAAGCCTATCGCAAGCTCCGCAACACGTTCCGCTATCTGCTCGGCAATCTCGAAGGCTTCGACGAGGCCGAACGCGTGGCGCATGCCGACATGCCTGAGCTTGAACGCGTCATCCTGCACCGCCTCGCCGAACTCGATGCTGTCGTGCGGCAGGCGTATAATGATTATGACTTCAAGCGCATCTTCCATGCGCTGACGAATTTCATGAACATTGATCTGTCGGCTTTCTATTTCGACATCCGCAAAGACACGCTTTATTGCGATGCGCCTTCGAGCCTGCGCCGCCGCGCGTGCCGCACGGTGCTGCATGAACTTTTCATGTCGCTCAGCGCGTGGTTCGCGCCGATCCTCTGCTTTACGGCAGAAGAGGTTTGGCTGACGCGTTTCCCCGATGATGAAGGCTCTGTGCACCTGCGCACCTTCCCCGATCTGCCGGAGAGCTGGATCGATGCGGGGCTGGCCGAGAAATGGCGCAAGCTGCGTGAGTTGCGCCGCGTCGTCACCGGCGCGCTGGAAGTCGAGCGCCGCGAAAAGCGCATCGGCTCAAGCCTTGAATCCGCCCCCGACGTTTATGTGTCGAACGCGGAACTCAAAGCGGCGATGGCCGGTATTGATCTGGCGGAAATTTCGATCACGTCCGGTGGCCGTCTGATCGACGGCGAGGGTCCGGCGGACGCTTTCCGTCTTGATGATGTGGCAGGCGTGGCGGTCGTTCCCAAAATGGCGGAGGGCAAGAAATGCGCTCGCTCGTGGAAGATCATGCCCGAGGTCGGCTCTGTTGCGGGCTTTCCTGATCTGACCCCGCGCGACGCCGCTGCCGTCATCGAATATGACGCCCGTCAGGCCGCAAAGGGGTAATCATGGCTCGTCCGCTTTCGATTTTCGGTCATCGCCTGTGGGGCGGGTTCTCGGCACTCGGGATGCTGGTCGCCGTGGTGGCTTTCGCAACCGACCGTTTGCACAAATGGTGGTCGCTGCATGTGCTCGACATGCCGAATGTGGGCCGCATCACGCTGACGCCCAATTTCGACATCGTGATGGCCTGGAACAAGGGCGTGTCCTATGGGCTCTTTCAGGCCGATTCGACGCTTGGCCTTGCGGGGCTTGTGGTTTTCGCCCTCGCCATCGTCATCGGGCTCGGATTATGGCTAGCCAAAGCCGAGCATAAATGGCTCGCCATCGCCATCGGCCTCGTCATCGGCGGGGCGCTGGGCAATGTGCTGGACCGGATCATCTATGGCGCCGTTGCGGACTTTTTTAGTTTTCATGCCTTCGGCTTTTACTGGTATATCTTCAATGTCGCGGATGTCTGGATCGCCTGTGGCGTCGGACTGATCCTGATTGAGTCGTTTTTTCCGAATGTCTTTGTGCCGAACCGCCCGATAGGCGAAGCTGACGCGAAACATGACGGCGAATGAACACGTTCTTGTCCGGCAATGCCGGGCGGACCGGCTGCTGAACGCGGTCGAAAAACTGGGTTGAGGAATATGAGAGTGATGCTGATGAGCCCGCGTATTGCCAAACTTGCTGTATCTGCGGGGCTCGCCCTGACGATGGCCGTGTCGCTCTCCGCCTGTGGCGGCAGCAGCCTCAAAGACACGCTCGGCTACGGCAAATC
>TARA_R110000868_G_scaffold119526_4_pt1 | contig 19998 bp, 16 predicted proteins | sample TARA_R110000868 | Tara Oceans TARA_R110000868 (sample SAMEA4397489) | marine metagenome | biome: Polar Biome; feature: [SRF] surface water layer (ENVO:00010504); material: water (ENVO:00002006), including particulate matter (ENVO:01000060) such as... | depth 5 m | reverse complement strand
GTAAGGGGCGGCAAAAGCCACCCGGGCTTGGGCTTTGCCAGCATTGGAAAAGTGCGTCATAAACAGCGATTCGCCAGTCAGCATGCGCTTGCCCATGCCCCACAGCTTGCCCAGTACTCCCGTGGCTGCGCCATCGCCCATACGCGTCTCGAAACGTATGCCGTCGGTCATATAATTCATCACGCCGGCCTCGGCGATCACCGTTTCGCCCGGGTCAAGAATGATCTCCACGCTCTGCGCTGAGGCGCCGAGGATCTCGTACTCGAGTTGATGGCTGGGCATGAGGAACTCCTGGCAATAAAGGGCAGTGCGACGAAGGCGACCCGGATGCTATCCGGGTGACGGCTTACTTAGCCTGTGGGCTAGGCGCGTCACGATCGAAGATTAGACAAGGCGCGTACGGCCTGAAAAAGCGGAGTTTACGACTGTAAATGAGCACTTTTCAGGCCGTACGCAACGCCGCATGATCGAGCGCAGCAGCTTTCAGAGAATATTGGCGTAGTCGGCTTCGATGCGATCCAGACTCAGGTGATTGAGAAAGTTGGAGAAACACATCCAGGCCGAGAGTGAGTTGAGGTCGCTGAACTGCGGCGGCAGGTACTTGGGCGCGACGACCAGCCCTTCATCGACCAACTGGCGCAAGGAACGCATGTCCTCTAGGGTAGTCTTGCCGCAGAACAGCAATGGAATTTGCTCCAGTTTTCCTTTACGCACGGCCAACTGGATGTAGTTGTAAACCATGATAAAGCCCTTCAGGTAGGACAGGTCTTTGGTGAACGGCATGCCTGTGGGCGTTGAGCCACGAAACACCCGGTTGGCGTTGCTGTAACTCTCCTCCTGACTGAAACCCTGCTCGCAGTAAAAGTCGAAGACCTGCAGAAAATCCGCGCCCTCTTCAGCCATATGAATAGCGCGTGTACGGTTGGTCAGCTTGCGCAAACGGGTTGGGTAAGAGGCAAAAGCAATCACCTCCATGAGGATTGCCAGGCCTTCCTGGGTCACTGTCGAGGATGGCGGACCTTTGGCCAGAAAGGTGCACACCGGCTGGTTTAAGCCATTCAAGGTGGTCGCCACATGCACCAGACCTTCATGCACTTCCAGGGCCTTAACGTCGCGCTCGTTGAACATCGCATCGGCGCGGATCTTGATGTAATCGGCACCTGCTGCTGCGTCAGCGAGAATGCCGTCGGACTCGAATACCCGAATGGTATCCTGCGCCTCGCCAAACACCTTGTTTAAGCGCTGTTGCAGCAGATTGACCGCCTCTTTGGCTGTCAAGGTCTTGGCCTCATCCTTAAGGTCGCCGCGTTTGTCGATATTGTTGAGAAAATCAGAAAACATCAGACCTAGGTCGGCCAGGGTAGGGTCACCGGCATGGAAAGCATCGGATGCCGCCCCGTAAAGTTCCTGGCTGATCAGGCCAAAGTCTTCGGTGCCACGCGCTTCAAGCATACGGATGACCATGCGGTACTCGCGGCACATGCGCCGCATGATCTTGCCCACCGGGTTGAATTGGCCGAGCTGGCGAGTGATGTCACGCTCGATATTCTGAAACTCCAGCTTCTTCGCGGCGGCATCAAAGGGCAGCGGCCGACTGGCGTAATAAGCACGGTCGACAGCGGGCAGCTTTTTGCCCTTGTGCTTGAGAAACTCACTGCGAATCGAGTCGTCCCACTTCACCGCATCCAGCACACGAATTGGCGTTTGCGCCTCGACCAAACGGTCGGACAGTGCGCGCACAATCAACTGATAATCGTCCAACCCGGTATGACTATTCATGCGTTCCCTATCACCCACTAATCACCTGCACGCTGGTAGCGTGCGACTTCAACAAATACATCGGAATTGGCCTGGTCATCGAGGTAGCCGAAGACCTGTTCCAGCGGGCTGCTGATTAGCACACCTTCGCCTTCTGCAGCCTCCACCACCTCGCCCTGCAACACGCCCTGCTCCAGTTCCTGAAGGATGCGGTCAACATCCAGGTTGTAGATCACCAGCTCGTTGTCGGTGGTCAGCTCGAAACCGGCGATGGCAAAATTCGCCCCCAGGCTTTTCGGCAGCCCCGCCGACAGGTACCAACGCCGACCGTGATGCGCCACGGTAAAACCATACTCCTCAACACTTTCAAGGTTATCCAGGCTATCGACATAGGTCCGTGCTTTATAAACATTTGAGCCGGCACGGGTGACCTGCAAATACTGCTGCTCGCCCCATTCGTTCTTGCGCGACCACTCGCCAAGCAGCGGTATGGGGGCAGCTTCATGGGCGGGAATTGGGTCTTTGAAGGTAACCAGGCATCCACCCAGCAACAGGAAGGACACAGCAAGCAGCGCGCGCCAGACGATCATTGAACTCTCCTTGTGTGTGAGTTGAGCGGGCTAAAGGCCCAGCACCAGATGCATATAACGTTTGAGCATGGCTAACATCTCTTCACTGTCCAGATGATCGACACCATCGAGCAGGCCTTGATATTCCATACGCACGATAATCGCCGTCAACAGCTTGGCATCCTGCTCCGCCTGCTCCGAGCCCAGCACCTCGAAGAAGTGGGTCACGCCTTGCAGCAGAATCTGCCGATGGGCGCGCAGCAACCCGTGCAAACGCGGGTTGAGCAAGGCCTCCTGCTGAAAAGCCTGCTCAGCTAGCAGATGTTCGCGGCGGGTCAACAACTGCTGACGCACATACTCTACGGCCAACCGTGCGATTTCATTGGCCAGCCGGCGGCGCGCCTCAGCACTGCCATCCAGGCGACTGACCTGTTCACGCAGCAATCCCTCGGTGCTCTGCCAAAACTGCCCCATATGCGCCGCGCTGCGCTCGACGAACTGGGTGAAGGTGTCGCTGATCAGGTCGTTAATGTCTTTGAAGTAATAGGTGGTGGCCGACAGCGGCACGCTGGCCTCAGCCGCCACCGCGCGGTGACGCACCGCACGCACGCCTTCGCGCACGATAATGCGCATGGCGGCATCAAGAATGGCCTGACGGCGTTGTTCACTGCCCTGACGGCTGGCTTTACGCCCCTGATATTGGACGCTCTCAGCGACGGCATTGGCTACCAGGGTGGCGCTTTCTTGGGCGGGTTTGGCTGTCACAGCGGGGCAATCCTCAGTCGGTTATTCACGCTTACTCATGACTTAGTCAGTGGATCGCAAAAATAATCCATTGGCCGGCACTAAAAAGCCAGACAATAAAAAGCCGCCCGGAGGCGGCTTCTTGAACATCAAGCTTGCGGGCGCATGTGCGGGAAGAGGATCACGTCGCGAATCGACGGTGAGTTGGTTAACAACATCACCAGGCGGTCGATACCAATACCTTCACCAGCGGTCGGCGGCATGCCGTATTCCAGGGCACGAACGAAGTCGGCGTCGTAATGCATGGCCTCGTCGTCACCGGCATCTTTGTCAGCAACCTGAGCCATAAAGCGCTCAGCCTGGTCTTCCGCATCATTGAGCTCGGAATAGGCGTTAGCGATCTCGCGGCCACCGATAAACAACTCGAAGCGGTCGGTGACGTTGGGGTTGTCGTCGTTACGACGCGCCAGCGGCGAAACCTCGAACGGGTACTGGGTAATGAAGTGCGGCTGCTCCAGCTTGTGCTCGACCAGCTCTTCGAAAATCATCACCTGCAACTTGCCCAGGCCTTCAAAACCGAGCACTTTGGCACCGGCTTTTTTCGCAATCTCACGCGCCTTGTCGAGGTCGTTAAGATCGGCAGCAGTCAGCTCAGGGTTGTACTTGAGGATCGAATCGAACACCGACAACCGCACGAACGGCTCGCCGAAGTGGAAGACCTTGTCGCCGTACGGCACGTCAGTGCTACCCAGTACCAGCTGGGCCAACTCGCGGAACAACTCCTCGGTCAGGTCCATGTTGTCTTCGTAGTCGGCGTAAGCCTGGTAGAACTCGAGCATGGTGAACTCGGGGTTGTGCCGGGTCGAAACGCCTTCGTTACGGAAGTTACGGTTGATCTCGAAGACCTTCTCAAAACCGCCCACCACCAGACGTTTGAGGTACAGCTCAGGCGCGATACGCAGGAACATGCCCATGTCCAGCGCATTGTGGTGAGTCTCGAACGGCTTGGCCGCGGCGCCGCCGGGAATGGTCTGCAGCATCGGCGTTTCCACTTCGAGGAAGTCGCGCTGCATCAGGAAGCTGCGAATGTGCGCAATCACCTGCGAGCGCACACGGAAGGTCTGGCGCACGTCTTCGTTAACGATCAGGTCAACGTAACGCTGGCGGTAGCGCTGCTCGGTGTCGGTCAGGCCGTGATGCTTATCCGGCAGCGGCCGCAGCGACTTGGTCAGCAGGCGCACCTCAGTCATTTCTACGTACAGGTCGCCTTTGCCGGAGCGGGCCAAGGTACCTTCGGCACTGATGATGTCGCCCATGTCCCAGGTTTTAACTGCGGCCAGGGTTTCTTCAGACAAGGTCTTGCGGTTGACGTAGACCTGAATGCGCCCGGTCATGTCTTGCAGCACCATAAAGGAACCACGGTTGAGCATGATGCGACCCGCAACCTTGACCGGAATGGCGGCCTCAGCCAGCTCTTCCTTAGTCTTCTCGGCGTACTGTTTCTGCAAGTCAGCGCAGTAGTTGTCGCGACGGAAGTCATTCGGGAAGGCATTGCCCTGCTCGCGGATAGCAGCAAGCTTTTCTTTGCGCTGGGCAATCAGCTTGTTTTCTTCCTGCTGCAGTTCGTGCTGGTCGAGGGGTTGGTCGCTCATGGTCTTGGTCGTTCCTGGTTAGGCGTTTTCGCCTGGGTAAAAATACGTGTGTCACAAGGGGGACGACTCGTCGCGCAGACGGGTCGCGTCACAGCCCTTGTTTGAGGCTTGCCACTAGGTATTCGTCGATATCACCGTCGAGCACTTTGTCGCAGTCACTGCGCTCAACGTTGGTACGCAGATCCTTGATCCGCGAAGCATCGAGTACATAGGAGCGGATCTGATGACCCCAGCCGATATCCGACTTGGTGTCTTCCAGCGCCTGGGACGCTTCGCGGCGCTTCTGCATTTCCAGCTCGTACAACTTGGCCCGCAGCATTTTCATCGCGGTGTCGCGGTTGGCATGCTGGGAGCGCTCGTTCTGGCAGCTGACCACGGTGTTAGTCGGTACGTGGGTGATACGCACCGCAGAGTCGGTGGTGTTTACGTGCTGACCGCCAGCGCCCGAGGAGCGGTAAGTATCGGTGCGCAGATCCGCCGGGTTGATATCGATTTCAATGTTGTCATCGATTTCTGGCGAGACGAACACCGCGGTGAACGAGGTGTGGCGACGGTTGCCGGAGTCAAATGGGCTCTTGCGCACCAGGCGGTGCACGCCAATCTCAGTGCGCAGCCAACCGTAGGCGTACTCGCCCTTGATGTGCAGGGTCGCACCCTTGATCCCAGCGACTTCGCCAGCGGACAGCTCCATGATGATGGCTTCAAAACCGCGCTTGTCGGCCCAGCGCAGGTACATGCGCAGTAGGATGTTGGCCCAGTCTTGCGCCTCGGTGCCGCCGGAGCCCGCCTGGATATCCAAGTAGGCGTTGTTAGGGTCCATTTCACCCCGGAACATGCGGCGGAACTCGAGTTTTTCGAGGATGTCGCGCAAGCGCTCGACCTCGGCCGCGACGTCATCGGCAGCCGCCTGGTCGTCTTCTTCGGCGGCCATTTCTAGCAAGTCGCGCGAGTCGCCCAGGCTGCCGTTGAGGTCATCCAGAGTGTCGACGATCAACGCCAGTGCGGCACGCTCGCGCCCCAGGTTCTGCGCGTATTCAGGGTTGTTCCAGACGTTAGGGTCTTCGAGCTCGCGGTTTACTTCGACCAGGCGATCATGTTTGTGATCGTAGTCAAAGATACCCCCGAATGGTTTGGGTGCGCTCGGACAAGTCCTTGATACTGTTGAGGATCGGGTTAATTTCCATGGCGTTCAGCACTCGCAGGCGATTGAGGTGTACAGCGGCCTTGTGCGTCCCGATAAGCAAGCACCACGGCTGCTAAGCGGACACCGCGACCTGACCGTGGCCCCGAAGTTTTAGAAAAGCCGGCGAGTATACCGCAGTCAACGCCCTGCTGGCAGCCCACGACTCAGACTGCCAGAGGGGCTGACCAGCAAGGTAACCCAACGCGCCGCGCCTCAATCTCGCTCAGCAACGCCGACTTGGTTGCGCCCACTTTGCTTGGCCAGGTACAGACCGCGGTCGGCCAGCTCGACCAAGTCGGTCGGGGCCATACCCACCTGGGGCGTGAGTGTGGCAACGCCCAGGCTGATGCTGACGATGGAGTCTCGAGCTGGCTGCTCATGAGGAATCGCCAGGGCCTGCACGCAAAGACGGACTTTCTCGGCCAGCAAGCGCGCACCGCCACGCGAGGTGCCGGGTAGGATCATGACAAATTCCTCACCACCATAACGCGCTGCCATATCGGAGGAGCGGCTACACATTTCACTCATACAAGTCGCCACTTTGCGTAAGGCCTCATCGCCTTCGACATGACCAAAACGATCATTGAAAGCCTTGAAGTAGTCGACATCGATCATCAGCAGCGACAGCTCGCTTTGCTCACGCAATGCACGTGACCATTCACTGCTCAAGCAATCATCAAAATGCCGGCGGTTAGCCAGGCCGGTCAGACCGTCAGAGCGCATCAAGCGCTGCAAGACCAGATTGGTCTCGAGCAATTGCTGCTGACTTTCACGCAACGCGCGAAAAGCTTCATCACGTTGCTGCAGGGCTAAGTAAGAACGGGAGTGGTAACGAATGCGCGCCACCAACTCAATCACATCGGGCAGTTTGACTAAATAGTCGTTGGCTCCGCGGGAGAATGCTGCGCTCTTGACCTTAGGGTCCTCCTTGGTCGACAGCACGATAATCGGCACATCCTGCAGAGCCTTGCGGCTGCGGTATTGGCTCAACAACTCAAGGCCGTCTATTCCAGGCATGACCAAGTCCTGCAAGATAACCGTAGGTTTGATCTGTTCTGCCAGGCTGACGGCCTGCAGAGGGTCAGAGCAGAAATGGAAAGAAATATTCGCCTCATCCGCCAAGGCCCTGCGCACAGCCTCACCGATCATCGCTTGGTCATCGACCAGTAAGACCATCAACGGAGCCGATACCGATGCAGCCTCCTGAGCACCGTTAAACTGAGGATCACTCTGCATACCACTTACTCCAGGCGTATTGCCTTTTACCGTTATAGACCCTGCAACATCCAACACCACCTAACCCTCTCCAGCCGTTAATCAAACAGTGCCACGAGACGTCGGCCAATCTCAGCTAACGGCAATATTTCTGATGCGGCATCAAGCTGCGCAGCCGCTTTTGGCATGCCGTATACCGCACAGCTGGCCTGATCCTGCGCGATGGTCAGAAAACCGCGCTGGCGCATATGCAGCAGCCCCTGAGCACCGTCGCGGCCCATGCCCGTGAGCAACACGCCAATCGAGTCGCCCTTCCAGTTGGCCACCACGCTGTCAAAAAACACGTCGATCGAGGGCCGATAAATATGCGCGTTGGGCTCGGCGTTGTAGGTCAACTCGCCATTACGCTGCAGGATCAGGTGATCATTACTGCCGGCCAGCAACACGCTTCCGGGCTGCGGTACGTCACCTGCACGGGCCAAACGTACCGGCAGCGGCGACTCACTGGCCAGCCATTGCGCCATACCGGCAGCGAAGGTCTCGTCCACGTGCTGCACCAGCACAATGGCCGCGGGAAAATTAGCTGGCAGTTGTTTGAGTAGCTCAACTAAGGACGCCGGTCCGCCCGCCGAAGCGCCAATAACCACCAGCCGCTGACGACAACTGCTGCTCTCACGCAGAATCGGCTCAAGCGCTTTACGGGCAACTTTTTGCCCCAAAAGCAGCTCCAGGTTATGGATCTTGCGTAACAACGTGGCGGCATCCGGTAACGGTGCGTCACCCAACGCCGGCGTCGCCACCACATCCAGCGCGCCATGGCCCATGGCCTCGAACACGCGACTAACATGACGCTCGACATCCGAGGTGACAATCAAGATGGCGCAGGGCGTTTCGGCCATGATCTGCCGGGTAGCTTCAACGCCATCCATCTCAGGCATCAGCAAGTCCATCAACAGCAAATCGGGGGTGTCTTCACGGCAGCGCTGGACGGCCTCCGTACCCGTGCTCGCGACCCAGATCACCTGATGCTCTGGAGCCCGCGCCAGTGCACCACGCAGCGCCTTCACGGCCAGCGGCATATCGTTGACTATTCCGATTCTCATCCCTGTGCCTCGCCTATTAGTACCTGCACCGCATCAAGCAGCGCCTCATCATGAAAACTGGCCTTGGCTAGGTAGTAATCCGCGCCGGCATCCAACCCTCGGCGACGGTCTTCCTCACGATCTTTATACGACACCACCATCACTGGCAACGTGCGCAGGCGGCTGTCGCGGCGTAACAACGTCACCAATTCGATACCGTCCATGCGCGGCATGTCGATATCAGTAATCAGCAAATCGAAGTGCTCATCGCGCAGTGCGTTCCAGCCGTCCATACCGTCCACCGCGACCGCCACGTCGTAGCCACGACTAAGCAACAATTTGCGTTCAAGCTCCCGTACCGTCAGGGAGTCATCGACCACCAGCACGCGTTTGCGTGTTGCCTCCTGAACCCCTTGGCTACGCCGATCAACGCGCTCTAGTTGTCCGCTGCCCAAGAGCTTGGCAATTGAGCTGAATAAGTCTTCAACGTCGAGAATCAGCACCGGCGTGCCGTCATCCAATAAGGCGCCGGCCGACACATCGCGAACCTTGCCCAAGCGCGCATCAAGCGGCATGACCACTAAGGTGCGCTCGCCAATAAAACGCTCCACGGCAATGCCGTAAAGGTTGTCACGCTCGCGTATCAACACCAGAGGGATACCCGCCTCTTCGGTACGGCCTTCGGGGCGTTGCAATAACTGGCTGGCGGCGATCAGGCTGACATGGCGATCGCCATGCCAGAAGTGCTGACGCCCCTCCAATTGCACAACATCCTCGGCGCTCACCCGCACCATGTGCTCGATATGCGCCAAGGGGAAGGCATAGGCCTCACCGGCAATGTCCACCACCAGGCTGCGCACCACCGACAGCGTCAGTGGCACTTGCAGGATGAACGTACTGCCCTCACCGCGGCGATGTTCCAGGCGCACGCTGCCGCGTAATTGGCGTAACTCGTGTTGCACTGCGTCCAGCCCTACGCCGCGCCCAGACACCTCGGTGACCTGCTCACGCAGGCTAAAGCCCGGCAGGAACAGGAATGCCAGCAGCTCGTCTTCGCTAAGCCTGGCGGCCGTTTCAGCACTGGCAAATTTACGCGCGACGACCACCTCACGCAGACGCTCCACATCAATCCCGGCGCCATCATCACTGAGTTCCAGCACTAGCATGCCGGCACGGTGCCGCGCCCGCAGCAACAACCGCCCTTCCTCGGGCTTACCCTTGCGCAGGCGCAACTCAGGCGGCTCGATGCCATGATCAAGCGCATTACGCAGCAGGTGGGTTAAGGGCGCATCTAGGCGTTCGAGTACATCGCGATCAACTTGTGTGGCGTCCCCTTCAATGTCCAGGCGTACCTGCTTACCGAGAGAGCGCCCCATATCACGTACCATCCGCGCGCGACCGACTAGCATGTCGGCCAGCGGGCGCATGCGCGAAGACAATGCCGCGTCATAGAGAGACCGGCTGCGCAGGCCGCCCTCCCAGGCAAACTCATCAAAGGCTTCAAAATGCGTGTGCAGCAACTGCTGGCATTCGGCCAATTGCGCCCTGGACTCCTCTAGCAGCGCTTGCGCCTGCGGTTCCAAAGAGCTGTTCTGGGTTAATTCGCGCACCCCATCTAGCGTCCGCCGAACCGCTGTTTGCTGGCGCTTAAGCCGTTGCAACGAGTCGGTCAGCGGTTGGATCCGCTGAAACTCGACCAGCGCTTTACCCGACATGTCCAATAAGTGATCAAGACGCTCGGCCGATACCCGAAGTACACGCCCGCGGCCATCCTCAAGCAGGTCGTCTACAGGCTCTTGCACAGCAACCGCAGCAGGGGCGGCGGGTTGCTGCAGCACCGGTTCTGCAGCAACCCCACGGCCCAGCGCGGGCACCGCAATTGCCAGCTGATGCTCCAGCAAGGCCACCAGTTGCTCAATCCGTTCGGCCGAGGGTGCATCTGCAATAGACTGCGCACCAACCCGGCGTAATAGGTCAGTACCCTGCAGCAACCCATCAATCTGCTCGGGCAGTAAGCGCAGCAGGCCCTCCTGAGCGGCAACCAGCAGGTCTTCCATGGCGTGAGCGACTTTAACGCCGTCATCCAAACCGACAATACGCGCCGCGCCTTTGAGCGAATGCGCCGCACGCATACAGGCCTCCAACTGCGCCGCATGGTTGGGTTCACGCTCCAACACTAATAAGCCGGCATCCAGCACCTGAGCCTGGGCATCGGCTTCCATGCGGTAGAGTTCCAGCAGCGAGGCATCCCTCATCTGATCGGGCGTCATGCGAAACTCCTGCTCATGGCCAGCTGCAGCCGCTCTTCATCAAGCTGGGTAATGCTTCGCCCCTGCCACTGCATAACACCGCTGGCGAACTGACTCACCGCCAGGCCGCCATCGCCCACAGCGGGCTGTACGCTGTGCAGGGGGATGGCATGAATGCCCTCTACTTCGTCCACCGGCACCACCACTGAGCCGCCTGGCCCGGCCAGGATCAGCATGCGCGCAATGGCGCGCTGGCTAGCCACTGGCGGAGCACCCGCAGCAATACCCAACAGCTCGCCAAGCGATAAACAGGCCACCAACGTGCCGCGCACATTGGCGACACCCAACAGGCTGCGTGAGCGCTGATGGGGCAACGAGTGAATCGGCAGCTGCGCCACCACCTCAACCAGCCCGCGCGTCTTAAGCGCTAACCACTCATCGGCCACCCGGAATACCAGCAACGAACAACGTTCAACGACTGGTTCGTCTGCCACCCGTTCAACGTCCTCTTGCACGGACGCATAGCGCTCCAGCAGGTTAATCGCAGCGGCAGCGTGAACCTCACAATTGCGGCAGTGAACATGCTCGCGTAAGCGCTCACAGCTTTTATCACCCTGAACCCCAATACGGTTCCAGCAATCGTCAATACGTACTGCGGGCTCGGTCAGATTCAGGTTATCGCTCATGGCGCTTCACTCCAGCAAGGCTTGCGCGGCTTGCACGCTGCTGCAAACGCTTGGCGCCTTCGTGGTCACCTCGCGCCGCCAACAGAGCCGCCAAATGCACCAGGCTCTCAACATGCTCAGGCTCAAGGTAAAGCGCTTTACGGTAGTAACCCTGCGCCGCATCGCCCTGACCTGCCATGTCATTGAGCAGGCCCATCCAGTAGTACGTGTCGGCGCTAGGGCCGAACTCAAGCAGATAACGCTCACACTCGCGCAGCGCCTCAGCACTGCGACCGGCATCCGCCAACGCAACAATTTTGGCCAGCGCACTGGCCGCGTCGTCGAGCGGTACAACGGGCGCTGCAGGTTTTAATGGGCGCACGCGCGGCAACGTTAAAGGCGGCGCAGGACGCACAAACGCTGGCGCCACCCTAGGCGCTGGCGACTTCGACTCAGGTGCCGCCACTGCGCGCTGAAAGGCAAAGGTCAACGGTGCACCCAGCGCCTGCATTCCGCGCTGGGTGAGCAGACTGGCCTCGGCAGGCCCGACGAAAAAGGTGCCCTCGGCGTGTAACAAATGCTGTAGGGCATCGAGCACCGCATGCTGCGTCGGGCGATCAAAATAGATCAGCAAGTTGCGGCAGAACACAAAGTCAAAGGGCGCTTCACCGCCCAGCACGTGGCTATCCATCAAGTTGCCACAGCGCAGTTTGACCCTGTCACGCACCCGTACCTGCACCTGATAACCGCTGGCAGTGGCATCGAAATAACGCTCACGAAAACTTAAATCCTGACCCCGAAACGAATTGCGTCCGTAGTGCCCCTGCCGCGCTAACTCGACCACCTTGGCACTGACGTCTAGCGCCTCGACTTGGAATGCGGCAGGAGCGAACCCGGCATCCAGCAGGGCCATGACAATCGAATACGGCTCCTCACCACTGGAGCACGGCAGGCTGAGCACGCGCAACGGACGACTGCCACACAAGGCGGCCTTACGCTTTAGCGCCAAGTCGACCAATGCGACAAAAGACTCCGGGTAGCGGAAAAACCAGGTTTCCGGCACCACAACGGCCTCTACCAACGCCTGCTGCTCGGTGCTTGAGCGGTTTACCTGCAACCAATAATCAGCGTCGCTAGCAACACCCAATGCCTGCATACGCTGGCGAGTTGCCCGCTCAATCACCGACCGCCCCACTGACTCGGCCTCCAGGCCGATAAGCTGCTTCAGCAGTTGCTCCACTTGAGCAATCATGAGGCTACGCCCGCATCAGGGAACAGCAGTGCGCAAACATCAGCCGGCAATAACCCAGTGACCTCGACGCGCTGCACCAAACCTTGAGGGGATTGCTGTACGCCGCCCAGATAACCCGCCTCACCCCGGCCCAGGCCAGAATCACGGAAGCCACTGGCTGGCAGCCGTATGGTGTCGGTGGCTTTTTCCAAAATCAGACCAAGTACGCGATTGGCCGGACGGTAATCCACCAGCACCAAGCGGGTACTGGTCATTGCAGCGGCGGGTCGGCCACAGGCACGCACCAGCAGATCGATCACCGGCACCACCACCCCACGCTGCTCAAAGCCCCCAGCGACCCAAGCAGGTGCTTGCGGGAAGGCCTTTAGCCGGCGTAACGGCAGCACCTCAACTACCTCATGCACATTTAGCGCATAGCGGTCCTGATCCAAACTGAACAACAAATACAGTTCACCGGCCTCACGACTAAGTGATGCTTGACCGGCACTCGGGCTGTTCATACTCAGACCTTGAATCGGCTGACGCCGCTGCGCAGGCTACCGGCCACCTGGTTCAGCTCATCAATGGCGGCCCCGGCCTGACGCAGCGAGTCAACCGTCTGCCCGCTGGCTTCGCTCAGTTGCACCAGTGCTTGATTAATTTGTTCGGCACCCGTCGCTTGGGCCTGCATGCCCTCGTCCATCATCTGTACCCGGGGAGCCAGGGCCTGCACCTGATGAATGATCTGCGACAGCTGATCACCGACTTGGCTCATCTCGCTATTTCCGCGACGCACCTCTTCGGAGAACTTATCCATGCCCATGACACCCGCCGACACCGCCGACTGAATCTCACGCACCATCTGTTCAATGTCATAGGTGGCAACAGCCGTCTGATCCGCCAGTCGACGCACTTGGGTTGCCACCACGGCAAAGCCACGACCGTACTCGCCAGCCTTCTCGGCCTCAATTGCCGCGTTCAAGGACAGCAAATTGGTTTGATCCGCCACTTTAACGATGGTGGTCACCACATGATTGATGTTGCCAGCCTTCTCGTTAAGGATCGCCAACTTGGCATTTACCACATCGGCCGCACCCACTACATGGCGCATCACATCCTCCATCCGCGCGAGGCCTAGCTGACCGGAACCCGCGAGTACCGAGGTGTGTTCGGCCGTGCCCGAGACTTCACTCATAGTGCGCACCAGATCGCGCGAGGTCGCGGCGATTTCACGCGAGGTGGCGCCGATTTCCGTGGTGGTAGCAGCGGTTTCAGTGGCGGTGGCTTGCTGCTGCCTGGACGTCGCTGCGATTTCGGTGATCGACGTGGTCATCTGCACCGCAGATCGCTGCGCTTGGGCTACCAACGCCTTCAGTTCACCAGCCATGCTATTGAAGCCTTCCTCGATGGCGTTGAACTCATCACGCCGGCCCATATCAAGGCGCGCCGAAAGGTCGCCTGAACCGAGCAATTTGAAGGTCTCAACCACCGCAATAATGGGCTGGCTAATCGCCCGCTGTAGGCTCACCGAGCTCAAGGCCGCAACACCGAGGACAATCAAAATAGCCAGAACCAAGCTCAACTTAGTCACCCCAACGTCCGTGACAATCTGCTGCACCGCCTGCTCGGCATACTGCTGGTTGAGTTCAAATAGCTGAGTCAGGACCGCACGCGCTTCCAGCCAGGCAGGCGTCAGTTGCTCACGCACCAGCTGGGACGCTTCGGCATCGCGCCCAGCAGCAGTCAGCTCAAGCAATTGCGCATGCAGCGCCAGGTACTGGTCACGTTTAACCAAGAAATTTTGCGCATCAAGACGTTCCGGCTCAGTGCTGATGGTGGCCTGGTAAGCCGTCCAGTTTCTATCCAGGCGCTGAGCCAACTCGGCAAAAGCCTTACTCGCTTCAGCGCCCACGCGCCGCCTGGCTTCATTATCTTGGCCGGCCATCAGCAGGCGCTGGCTTTCCAACAGATGGTCAGCCCAGGCCAGCCGCATCAACCCAGCTAACTCCATGCCTGGTGCAGCCGATGTACGCACATTAATGGCTGATTGCTCGACTGTCGCCAAACGGTAATAGGCCGTGGCAGAGAGCAGCAAAAGGATAACCACCACAACGGAGAAGCTCGCGATAATGCGTTGCCGGACAGTCCAGTTCTTCACAATATTCCCCACTCGGTTACACGCACCCGGCCAGCCATATGCTGATCGCGCTTAGAAGATGGTGCGACTCTAGAGTTTGCCTCACTCAGCGGCAAGCACTGAAATACCAGAACACACAGAGACAATGACGCTTAGCCTAAGGCCAACGCCCTTGAGCTAAAATGTCGGCTATTCGTCTGCGCCTTAATTTGGCTCAGCCCCTTAAACAGCTTGATGTACCTGCTTCAAGCCGACGGAGTTGCCTCTACATGGGTAGCCTGCGCAGCCGTTTCGCCCTTCTGATTGCCCTGTTGATCGCCGGCCTAAGCTGGATGCTTGGCAGCCTGATTGGCCATGACGCCAGTCAGCGCATTCGCGAGGAAGTCGGCCGCGACCTCGCCGAGGTCTCATTTATCATGGTCGACCGTCTTGATCGTGACATGCAGAGCCGCGCCGCCATGTTGCAGGTGATTGGCCAACTACGCGCGCTCAGCCAACCCGACGATATCGCCGAAATCCGCGGCCTACTCGACCGCTTACAAAGCGAATTCCCCAGCATCGCCTGGGTCGGCTTTACCGACGCTAAGGGCACGGTATTGGCCTCCAGTGATGGCGTACTAGAAGGGGCCAGCATCGCCCAGCGCCCGGTGTACCTTGAAGGGCAGAACGGTGTGTTTATCGGCGATGTGCATGAAGCTGAGTTGCTGGCCAAACTGCTACCCAACCCGACAGGTGAGGCGATGAAGTTCGTCGATATCAGCCTGCCTGTACGTAACGCAGATGGGCACTTAGTCGGCGTACTGGCTTCGCACTTGTCCTGGTCATGGGCGGAAGAGGTGCGCCTGGCTATCCTTGAGCCCATCCAGAAGCGCCGCAATGTTGAGTTCTTTGTTACCGGCCGGAACCGCACCGTGCTGCTAGCCCCTAAAGAAATGATCGGCCAGCGCCTGCACTTATCGGCCCTCAGCCAGCTGGTGAAGAATCCAAACATGTGGGCCGTGCAGGAGTGGCCAGACGGCAAGCAATACCTTACAGGCCTGGCCCTCAGCCGCGGCCATATGGATTACCAAGGCCTGGGTTGGACGGTCATTGCTCGCCAACCACTGGATGATGCCTATGCCCCGGCACGTGCAACAAAACGCTATATTTTATTGTGGGGCAGTGGCCTGGCAGTATTATTCGCGTTAGTAGGCTGGCTCGGCGCCGGTTACGTCACCCGACCTCTGCGGCAAATTGCGCAAGCAGCAGACCGCCTTAGCGCAGGGGAAATCAGTGTAATTCCAGAACTGAAAGGCACCCGTGAAATCGAGATACTCAGCCACTCGATTCGCCACCTAGTGGAAAGCCTGAGCCATCAACAAAATGCCTTGGGCGTTATGGAAAACCTCGCGCATCACGATGCGCTCACTGGCTTACCCAACCGTATCGCTCTGGAAAATTACCTGCCGCGTGCGCAGCAACGCAGTCAGGCAACCGGTCACTGCTTGGCGTTGCTTTATTTGGACCTTGACGGTTTCAAGCCGATCAATGACCAGTTTGGTCATGCCGCTGGCGATCAGGTACTGCGCGAGATAGCAATGCGCCTGCGCGGCGGTCTTCGTGAAGGTGACCTGGTGGCGCGCTTGGGCGGCGACGAATTTCTAATGGTGCTGCAGGTTCCCAAAGGCGAAGCTCTGGCGCAGGCGCAGCTGATCGCCGAACGCACACTGACAGCGCTGAGCACGCCGGTTGATCTAGGTAGCACTCAAGTGCAGGTCAGTTGCAGCATCGGCAGCGCGCTCTGGCCACTGGACAGCAGCAACCTCACCGAAGCAGTAGAGCTGGCCGACCAAGCCCTTTATCGGGCCAAGCATGCCGGCAAGAATTGCGCAGTGTTTCATGCCACTGAGCAACACTGAGGCTCACTCAACCCAAAGACGCAGTAGCTGGACGGACGGCTCGGCGGCACGCCGCTCAGGCCGCCTTAGCCAACAGGCGCCGCACACTTAACCCGGCAACAGCTCCTGACGCACCTGGGCTTCAAGCTCAACCTTAAGGGCAGGATCTAGTTTGAGCTGACGAGCCAACTCTTCGAGGTAGGCACGCTCCATAAAATGCTCCTCGTCGACCATCAGCACGCTCGCCACATACATTTCTGCGGCCATTTCCGGCGTACTGGCGGCGCGGGCTATTTCGGCAGGGTCCAGCGGCTTATTGAGCTCGGCCTGCAGCCAATGCTGCAACTCGGCATCACTGGTCAGCTTGACCAGCTCACCTTCAATCAATTGCCGCTCGCGGGCATCGACATGGCCATCGGCTTTCGCCGCGCCAACCAACGCCTTGAGAATCGCCTGGCTGTGCAACTCGGCTTCTGGCGCGGGCAGACGGTCGAGGGTTTGTGGCTCACCCTGCGGGGCACTCGCCTGCTGCGCTTGCCAGTTACCATAGGCCTTGTAAGCCACCACGCCGAGCGCGGCCAGGCCACCGTAGGTGAGCGCTTTGCCACCCATCTTGCGCGCACTTTTGTTGCCCAGCAGCATGCCCAACGCGCCGGCCGCCAGCGCGCCGCCGCCGGCACCCTTGAGCAAGGTGGCCAAATCACCGCCCTGGCCACCTTTACCTGAACCACCGAGCAAACCGCCCAAACCGCCACCCAGACCAGCGCCTGAACCAGCAGCGGAACCGCCGGCGGACTTCTGTTGCAGCAAGTCTTTGCCAGATTTTAACAACTGATCAAGTAATCCACGGGTAATCATCACGCGCTCTCCCTAAAAATGCTGTGCAGGTACACAGACCGATTCTAGAGAGCCAGGTTGCCCTTCCCCTAACGCAGAGTGCTTCGAAAGATTGCCAGCGCGCGTAACCCGCAGAAAAAACGGCTATTCGTCGGTTAGCCGGCACAAAACAGCTCAACAGCAGTCAGTATCACGGCCTGATTTATGGCCGATCTATATTTGACGCCGGTAGGGTGGCACCACAAATTTTGCCAGGCGCAATTTTTGACCTCGCGCCGCGCCGGCCCCTAGGCCGTCCGCCAAGGATGACAGGCACAACCCCCTGCAACGGCAAAAGGCTAGCAATAGCCAACGCCGGAGACCTTGCTCCATGTCGCTAGACGTCAACCGCCTCGCCCACGCGTTACTGCGCAGCCTACTCGCCAGTTGCTGGCTATTTAGCCCTGCACTGCTGGCTGATGCGCCGGCAATCCAGAGCAGCGGGTTCTCGACAGCACTGCATGACGCGCGCCTGGTGAGTTGGCACAACCTGATCGCCAACTCCACCTATGATGACGAACGCGTTCAGCTGGAGCGGGTAAACCAGTTCATCAATCGGGCTGTGAGCTTTGTCAGCGACCAACAGGCATGGGGAACAGAAGATTACTGGGCTACGCCAGCGCAAACGCTCAGCCTCGGCCAAGGCGACTGTGAAGATTTTGCCATTGCTAAATACTTCAGCTTGGTACGCATGGGGATACCCAGCGAGAAGCTACGCCTGACCTTCGTCAAAGCGCTAAAGCTTCAGCAAGCGCATATGGTGCTGGCCTTCTACCCCAGCGCCAGCGAGCAACCGCTGATTCTCGACAACCTCGACCCGCGCATCCGCCCCGCCAGTGAGCGGACTGATCTGCTGCCGGTGTATTCCTTTAACCACCACGGCGTATTTCTGGCCAAAACGCCGCAACGCGTCAGCCAGCCGCCCGCGTTTCTCGCGCGCTGGAGTGAGCTGAGCGAGCGAGCGCTGGCCGATGGCTCGGCCATCCCACTGCCACGCGGTTAACGCGGGCTGATATGCGCGATCAATAGCTGCACCGACTCCTGACCGCGAAACTCATTCACATCCAGCTTGTAGGCCAACTCCACCCAGCGCACGGTTGGGTTCGGCCAAATCTCGCGATCCACACCAAAGGCGATGCCATCGAGCTGCACGCTGCCGCACTCGCTTTTCAGCACCACTTTGAGATGCCGCTCGCCGACCACACGCTGCTGCACCAACTGGAACACACCATGGAACAGCGGCTCGGGGAAATGCTGCCCCCAGGGCCCGGCATTACGCAGCTCCTTGGCCAGCGGTAGGTGAAACTCTTCGATGGACAAGGCGCCATCAGACAACAGGCGACCGGTCAGATCATCTTCACAGAGCTGGCGGCGTACCTCGGCATCAAAGGCCGCAGAAAATGCCGCGAAATTGGCTTCAGGCAGGGACAAGCCAGCGGCCATGGCATGCCCACCAAACTTGCTGATTAACTGCGGGTGTTTCGCCGCCACCGCATCCAGCGCATCACGGATATGAAAGCCCGGCACCGAACGCGCCGAGCCTTTCAGTACGCCATCACCGGCATCGGCAAAAGCAATAGTCGGCCGGTGATAGCGCTCTTTCATCCGCGAGGCGAGGATACCGATCACGCCTTGGTGCCAATCCGCCTCGAACAGGCATAGGCCGAAGGGCATATCTTCCAGCGGCAGGTCCTTGAGCTGCGCCAGCGCCTCGCGCTGCATGCCCTGCTCAATCGCCTTACGGTCTTGATTGAGCTGGTCCAGTTGCACGGCCATATCGCGGGCCAGGGCTTCGTCTTCACTGAGCAGGCACTCGATGCCCAACGCCATGTCATCCAGGCGCCCAGCCGCATTCAACCGGGGGCCGAGGATAAAACCGAGATCGGTGGAGGTGATGCGTCGATGATCGCGCCCCGCCACTTCGAGAATTGCGCGCAGCCCGGCTCGCGCTCGCCCTGCACGAATCCGCGCCAGGCCTTGGTGCACCAGAATCCGATTATTAGCGTCCAACGGCACCACGTCGGCGACGCTGCCCAGCGCCACCAAATCCAGCAGCTCGCCCAGATTCGGCTCAGGCCGCTGCGCGCTGAACCAGCCCATCTCGCGCAGCCGTGCACGCAGGGCCAGCAGAACGTAGAACATCACCCCAACCCCCGCCAGCGCCTTGCTGGGGAACTCGCAACCCGGCTGATTAGGATTGACGATAGCATCTGCCGCCGGCAGTTCGGCTCCGGGCAGGTGGTGATCGGTGACCAGTACGGTCAAGCCTGCGGCTTTGGCAGCCGCGACGCCTTCAACGCTGGAAATGCCGTTGTCTACGGTGATTAGCAGCTGCGGCTGACGCTCAAGCGCCACCGCAACGATCTCCGGTGTGAGGCCATAGCCGTACTCGAAGCGATTGGGCACCAGGTAATCGACATGAGCGGCGCCGAGCATGCGCAAACCCAGCACACCGACTGTGCTGGCGGTGGCGCCGTCGGCATCGAAGTCACCGACGATCAGCATGCGCTGGCCTTGTTCAAGGCCCTGCACCAGCAACTCCACGGCTTCAGACATACCCTTGAGCTGCTGATAAGGAATCAACCGCGCCAGACCTTTATCCAGCTCAGCAACCGACTGCACGCCGCGGGCGGCATACAGGCGGGTCAACAGCGGCGGCAGAGCGCCCAGGTCAGGCAGTACGGCAGGTAACGGGCGGGCTTCGATGCGCATCAGGGTTCCGGTACAAACGGTGCGGGACGTCCGCTCCTACTTTTATTA
>TARA_R110000868_G_scaffold176609_4_pt1 | contig 19999 bp, 36 predicted proteins | sample TARA_R110000868 | Tara Oceans TARA_R110000868 (sample SAMEA4397489) | marine metagenome | biome: Polar Biome; feature: [SRF] surface water layer (ENVO:00010504); material: water (ENVO:00002006), including particulate matter (ENVO:01000060) such as... | depth 5 m | reverse complement strand
TGGTGTCCAGCTGGTGGCTGGTGTCCAACGTTTCACCTTTTAAAGGGATTTTATAAAATGCCTTATTTTCTAAGGCAAAGACCCCATACGAGTCGATTTTAATTAGGGTGGGGGTAGGTGCAGCCCTCTATTATATTCCGACCATTTTTCTATAGAAACCCTTTTTTAGCCGCTTCTTTTCATTATTTATTTACGGCTATGTGGTGGGGGCATGTTGGTTGCCAAAAAAAATTCCCACAATTTTTAGCCTGAGCTTCTTTTTAGCCGCAGGCTACCGTTTCCGGTTGACATGCACAAGTTTTTTCCCAGATGAATCGGCTCCGGACGAGGGCAGCGGTAAAGTCAATTATATTGACCCATGACTTCTTTTCCATGTGTTGAATCCAGTCTTTTTCATGGACACGGTTTTTAGTGAAGCGGTATGGGACAGAGAGGCATTCTATTCCGTAGTCTGTGATAACCCAGTCGCCGAATCTCATGATGACGGGACTGATGTCGAATCGATACATTGCGAGGTCCAGAGTGTCTTTGTCGCTGAAGGGATCGCTGCTGTCTGTAATGAGGTTCATATTTCTCAAAAAATTTGGCTTGCGCCATTAGTTATTCATGCCCGGGAGGGGGTTGGGATTGTAGTATTTGCCATCCTTTTCTCCATAGATTATCTTGGCCCTGTTACCATAATAAATATTGGTGTGAGCGGGCCAACATAGGATCCAAGTGTGTTGAATTGGAGGAACTCGTCAGCATCTTCATACTCCATGCCGTCACGCTCCATGAGGATGTCAATACATTTCATGTAGTCGTAAACTACGACTTCGTTTTCCATGGCAACACTGGTGCACGTATAGCCTATAATAGCTTCATCAAAGCCATCAGCCGTTAGTAATTCGTCAAGGTATTCTTTCATTATCTATTTAAGTCCCCTCTGTTTCCGTATCGGGCTAGTCTGCCCCGTGATTGTGTCATTACATCTCCAACGTGACGTGTGATAACGTCTAGGTAGCTATCGGCTTCCGTCATCCCTGCTTGGGTTTTGTCTAGACAGCCGAGAACGATCCACGTTGCAATGTCAAGTTTTTCTCTTTTGGTGCAATCGTCGAGAATTGTTCCGATTTGTTCGTATAGTGCAAGTTTCATATTATAGTTGGATTTCCGCTATTATAGTTTCGTTTGGTATCGTTTGATAGTGCAAAATCCTATCATAAGTTGATTTGTGCAGAGCCGAATCGAAGCGCACAAAACAATTAAATTATGTGCAATCATAAAGGCGATCTTTCGTTTTTCTTGGTGGTTGTTCGTTACTTGATCTATCTTTTAAAGATTGCTGAACACCTTCGTCCAATCTTTCATTTCATTACTCGTAAATGGTTTCGATTTCGGATTCCTTGAATGATAGCGCGTCATTGAAAAGAACATCGCCTCTTGACGAAACGAACACATCATCATCACTTATCCCCGTCACGTCCCAAGTGACACTTTCGGGTGGGTATTTAACGTGGTCTAATGCTGTTATTAAAGCCCTGTTATTCACCTCTGGGACACCTATGCCTGACTCCATTTCCACGTAATTCACGCCTTTTGTATAGGTTTGAATCCTGCTAAATGTCTTGTACTCATCCCCCACTTCCAGTTCGCCGTAAGCGATTCGGGCTAGTTTGATTCGTTTAATAATCTTCATCTTATTTTTCATTGGTTTCCTCTTGATTTAATAACACTAGTAAAGACCTTAAATATCTTAGTAGCGCTTGCGGAAGGGCGAACAAAAGTGTTATTGGCCATAAAAACCCGTGAAAAAGCGCTACGGCAGTTAGTCCGTCTTTCTCTGCTTGCCAGAGGAACGATACCATACCAGTAATAATGTATAGAACTATTGTTTTTGATAACATATTGTTATTCTATCTTCTTATTTGAACATGAAGGGCAGTAGCACCCTGCAGTATCGTGTGTGATCCAGCCAAAAAATTTGGCTTGCTTAATAATCATTTCCCGGTCAGGACCATTGAGCGACAGGTGAATCCTGCAACCCTTTGTGTCACATGAGAATAAGAGGATTGTGTTTTTTCCTTTACTCAGCATCCTGTTTAATTTTTCGCTACACTTGGTTGTGCACCTATTAGAAACCCAATAACTGTCATGAGGCAGGATCAAGCTTAAGATCTTCAATTGCGGACAGGGCACTATGTGGAATAAAAAAGGCGGGCTTACCTCGATTTCCGGGATCTTTTTTATACCTATCATTTATGGCTTCTCGGCCCCAGCACCACCCGGCGATTTCAAGCTTTCCAAATGGATCCCCAGTAACTGATACTATTCGTGCCTCTTGTTCGTCACCCCTGACTTTCAGGTCTGCCCTTGTAGAATATCGAACCTCAATATTGTGCTCCTCTAGGTCTGGGACATGGAATTGATTGACAGAAGGAACCCAGTAGACACCTAGTAACCGGCATACCGCCATCTCTGCAATAGCTGCATTGACATGATTTGCAAGAAGCTGTCCGGGATAGGACTCTGGAAATCTAGGAGAACGATTGCGCTTCGACGCTTCGATCTGCCTCATTAACCCTACTTGCCCGGCTGACATCATTTCCATCCAACTTAACTCGATAATCATATCTGTATTTTATTTTCTACTGCAAAAACTAATCTTTATAATTAAGCTTAATGCTTGCTATAATTTAGCGACCTTCAACTAGGCTTGTCTACCTTTATATTCCTGCTCTCCTGTATAAACCGTAATAATAAGCTACGCTCCCTCTCTAGGGCCAAATTGTCTATCTCAAAGTGCCTGTTAATGATATACTCATTAGCCTCATGAATGGGCAGAGTACCATGCTGGCCCTGCCGACATAGCTGAATGTTTTCATCAAATTCTAGCCAGTCAAGGAATGAATTAATCACCTGTATATCATCTGCAAACTGATCAAACTTATGCATCATGGGATACTTTTCTATAAATTGTTCGTCTGTCATATTTCAATCGTGACTACGTGCCCATCCTTGAGCACAATGGTATGCGTGCTTCCGACTGGGAATTTCCCTTGTCTTGTCCCTAGCATTGTGAATGCATCTATAAGCTTAGCATCATCCTGAGGGAGTATCTTTTGCTTAATCTCTTCAAAGTCTAAATGCTCTACCCTTTCTAAATACCTTATGAGGGCATGCTCCGTGATAATGGGGAGGCCGGGCTTATTTGTAATCTGATCTATTTCCTTTTGGATCTCCACAGCTTGCTCAACCGCATCATCTCGCTTTTTCTTCCATGCCCTAAGCTCATCTCCGGCTATCCGGGCACTATCCCTGAGTAGTCTTAGGTTGGTTGTAAGAGCCTTAAGTTCTGAGCTACGTGACATTATATTTTGGGAGTTTTTGAATTAATGTTTCTAAACGCTTCAAGAGTTCAGGCACGCCTTCCGGGAATCCACTCTGAGCTATTTCTTTAGACTTCTCTATGTCCATAAGGGCCCTGTCTACTGCCTTAAACTCCTCTATTCCACCAAAGTGCTTAATGGTGAGGTCCTCAAACACGGAGTCTTCAGTCCCGGACATGAAGATTGCTGTGACATTGTGAAACGCTGCAATTAATCTAGCATAGTTGTGGGCTATGTTTTTGTTGAAGTTGTTCTGGCGAACAATAAAGTCGACACAGAATTCATGTTTTCGTGTTGCTCCAGAGCATTCACCTACCAGACAATTACAAAAAACTTTCTTACTCATCAACGTCTTGGAATAATCTTAGGGTGCTGCCCAGTTCAATCACGACTGCCAAAGCGCGTGATTGGTCCTCCCGCTTAATTAGAGGGTATCTTGGGAGGGTTTGCTTGCCGGACTTGAGTCTTCCGCTAGCGATTTCGCGTCCAATTTTTCGGACGAATCGGTCTCCGTAGTCCCTGTTGCATATTGACCATCCAAATGATCCATCCCGGTGAACAGCCACGGTTGCAAAGGGTATTCCGTCATCATCTTTAATATGGCGTATAATTGTGTCAGGTAATTTTTCAGTTTGAGTCATTTCTTTTATATGGTTGGTGATTTTCCAAATTCAGCAACAACATCTTCATAGAAGGTGCCAATACCATAGCAATATTTTTTTGCAATAGACTTGATGTGTGGATCAAAATCTTTTGAAATACACCAGTGCAAGAAGCCGGATACCTCTTCGTCGATCTTGGCATCCAGTATAGTACCCTTGTGCTTTGTGCTAAAGTTTAGAACAATCTTGCCGTCATCATTCCATATGAAATGACCAGATGGTCCAATCCAGAACCTGCGTTCAGGGAATGCAATATTAGTTAGTTCTTCAGGGGTCTTTTCTCCCAAGTCCCATGTCTCAAGCATCTTGTACAGAATGTCTTCGGTAGCATTAATGTCGGCTTCTGCAGAGTGGGCATCCTCTAGGTCTATGCCTAGAAAGTGCTTGGCGGCGCCAACAAGAGTACGAGGCGACATGGCCCGCCATAGATGAAAGGGGTCTATAATAGCCTGTTTATCAATCGGGCTATCGAGTCTTGATCGCTTAAACTCCGCAACAATCATCTTTATGTCGAAGTCAACGTTGTAGCCACATATGACATCACAGTTGGTCATCAATTTATGATAGTATGCTGCTGCGGAATGGAATGAAGGACAGTTCTTTAGGTCCTCGGCACTAATCCCATGGACATCTTGGGCTCCGGGACTAATAGGTACGCTGGGCTTGAAGCGTTCTGTCTTTACAAGCTTTTTGTTACCATTAATGGCAATAAAGGATATTTCAATTATCTGGTCAACTCCAGAGTCGACACCAGTGGTCTCGACGTCAAAGAGAAAGACCTTTCTTCCGTGGAAAGGGTTCATTTTATTAGTATGTAATTCAACAAAAAAAAGACAAGACCGAATTCTGGATAGTATACTGGTAATGTATTCCCACCCTTGGTCTCATACAAGGTCTCAGTAGTGGAAATGCTCGGTACTGCCCCGAGGTCCTAGAAATCATCAATACATCCGTTACACAGTCATTTTTGCCGTCTTTCCGGCTGTCAGTGGCTGTTACGCCTTCACCTTCTACTTTTTAGGGAAGTAGAAAACCGCAGGTCTAGTCTTTCCCAGTGTCCGCCAGAGTAACAACACCTCTCTGGCTAGATGGCTACGCAGCTAGGACTAGTGGTCTAGAGTTAACCAGACGAAGTCCCTGAAGCGCAACAACTGAAGCGTAATCGTTTGCAGTTATTTTTCCTGTACTGTTTTAACGTAGATGGCACAGCTTCTACGGACTGCGAATGAATCAACTTAATCTAGTCGAATCTATTTCATTCCCAAAAGGCTCGGCGGGTCAGGTTACAAGCCTGAACAGGTATCGCTGGATTCTATACCTGTCTTTAGTCATAAACATTTACTCGGGCAGCCTTATCTGGTCCAACTCGCGAGTTTGCTGCTTTAAGTATTATGACTGATCACTCTGTTGTGATCATCCCCGCCGATATATACTATTGCCGGGCTTTCCCCGGAGCGTTTTCGTAACTTTAAAGACATTGGTCATTGTGGTGTATCTACCTTGAAACCATAGTATATGAAAACGAATATTATTCTGCAAATAAAAGCGTTCTACAAAGCATAATTTATTACGTATAGTGCTAGATTCGAAGCAGCGATACTGAACTGGAGGCTAATTCACAATAAATTATGTATGTAAAAGTTAATAGAAGAACTAAACTTTTTTGTTTTTATATTTCAGCATTGCTACTGGGGCCCAGAGCCGATTCATAGTTTACAACGATTAATATACTGAGTATCGAGTATGTCTTGGAAAATGGAGCCGACCGACGCGCGTAATGTTCACAACTTAGTGATCGAAGCGCAGTGGAGACAAAAGGGATGGGAGCAATGGCTCTTCATATCATCTGACTGGCACTTTGATAATCCGCACTGTAAAAGAAGCTTATTATTTGAGCACTTGACACAGGCAGTAGAAAAAGATGCTCCAATATTTTGTTTTGGTGATATTCTTTGCTTGATGCAGGGCAAGTATGACCCCCGTAAGTCAAAGGTTGATATTCGCCCGGAACACAATACCGCCAACTACCTAGACGTAGTATGCTCAGACAGCGCCAACGTGCTAAAGCCTTGGGCTTCTCATCTAGCCTTGTTTGGATATGGGAATCATGAGACCAGCATCATGAAGCGTCAGGAGACAGACCCTCTTGGCCGTATGGCATATATTCTAAAGCACGAGCATGATGCAAACCATCTTCATATGGGTGGCTATGGGGGATGGGTCCGGGTTGTGCTCAGGAATGAACATGGAATGAGTTATACTATCCCTATAAAATATTATCATGGGAGTGGTGGAGGTGGCCCGGTCACCAAGGGAGTGATCCAGACAAACCGCCGTTCTGTGTTCCTACCCGATGCCAGATTAATATGCACGGGTCACGTGCATGAAAAATGGGCAATTGAGCTTGAGAGAGAAAGATTATCCAAGCATGGGAAGATCTCTATTGACAAGCAGATCCATATGTGTACAGCTACCTACAAGGAAGAGTATGACGATGGATATATGGGATGGCATGTCGAACGCGGGGCTAGCCCAAAACCGCTCGGAGGCTACTGGGTCAAGCTTTCTTCAAAGAGGAAAACGTATGGCGCAAACTCAAAAGAGGATATCGAGATCAATATCCAGTATATCAATGCCGTTTAAGATCTCCATGCACAAAGACCTGCGTGATTCTGGATACTTCTACCTTTTTGATGGATATGTTCTGGGCCAATACCCCAGCATCTTTGTTAGCTCTCTGCATTGATTCATTGCTATATCTGAGGGTTTCTATTATTCCATTCCATCCCGTAGTAGTAACAAGAACCTCGCCTATCTCACTCATAATTTTAACCTAAAAAAACACTTGATTCTTCAATTTCAATACCCAGTCCCGAACCTTTAAATACAGTGCATGGATACTGTCTTGACAATATTTTTTCTTTCCCACATACGGAGCATTCATGCTTATATAGTGGGGGTATTGAAAGCAGCGTTTGTATCAGCCTCAAGATAGCTCCGCACTCCTTGCACTTAGCTTCTAGTAATATAGGCGTAAGTTTTTCTCCGGAAATATGCACTTGTTCCAGATCATTTTTTAATGACATAACCGTAATTGTTTATGGCATGACCTAACTCTTCGAGGGGCGTACCGTGTTCTACCATAAAAGCAACTGCAGACTGAAAGTCATTAAATGCCTTGAAAGCAAGATTCTTTGCTAGTACGTCAATTACAAGAAACTCGCTTATTTTCTGTGAAAGACTAGCCACAACCTTCCCTTCTTCAAGGCTAGTACCTGCTATAATATCAAAGGTTATATCAAGCTGAAAGCGGTCACTAATTGAGTATGTTATAACCCGTTGGCTATTGCTAATCATTGTCTTCGCCTTCATCTAAATTGTTGCTTGCTTCTTCTGGATGATCTAACTCTGGAAGAATAATGTTCTTATCATTAAGCATGTTGCGAATGCCGTGGAGGGCAAAGATCTGGTCCTTCAATGCATCTCGCTGGCCCATCGTAAGATCATTATCATCTTGAGTCAACTGCTTGAGCTTTTCACCAAGACCCTTCATCATGCTATTCATGATAGGGTATGTGCCGTTTTCATACCGATCAATAATGATCTGTGACGGCATGGTTACAAGGCGAGCATGCAGGTCTCTACAGCGCCCTTCTTCCTCAACAAAAACGCCTGCCATTTCACTAGAGATGCGATCCGGGTTTTGACGAAGCTCCTGAATCTTCTGCTTAATATTCCCGGCATAGGTCAGTAGGGCATCAAGAATAAGCTGACGATCATTAATATCTGGGTATTCAGGGTCGTACTTCTCGATTATAAAAATAGCTCTGTTAATGGCTTTGTTCCAGTCACTCCCATTGCCTTTTTCGTCATCAATAATGCTATTTAGCGCATCAATAAGTTTTTTTTGTCCGTTTGTAGGATCCTTTTTAGACATTTTTCTTCTTCTTTTTAGGTGGTTTAGGGGGCGACTGCACTGTACGTCGCGCCATTTTATATTCATATTCAGGGAATACTAGATTAGTTTTCCGAACATCCTCTGCTACCGACGCCCAAGGAACCAGCCCGATGTCTGGGCAAAAGCCCCAGACAAGCTGATGGTCAGGTAATGATGTATCATCTCCGGGCAGCCAAACAACTACAGTGTCATCTAGCGATATCTTATAAACAGCCTCTCCAAAACGAGCCCGATTCCAGAACTCGTCGTTATGCTGTAGGCACACGCCATCTCCTTCTTGGCATGCTTCGCATCCATCCATAGCCTCCCTAGCATAATCGGATAGGATTCTCTTTAGGTCATCTGTATCTAGCGTAGGCATCAGGCGTCCTCCGGAACCACGATGAATGACCATTCACCACGAAGTTGATTACACTCAATAAATACCGAGTGTCCTACCATTTTCGCAATCCATGCATGATCCTTGTATGATACTTGGGCAATCTGAGGAGCACCTCTTGAATCGCGATACCAATACATACCATCACATGATGGGCCAGTCTTTGAGAATTGCGGGGCAAGCTCAGCTTCTAAAAGAAGAAGGTCCCCAAGTGTATCATCTGCACTTTTATACTCACCTGTACTAGCCTTCATAGCTATGCTTTGCATCAGGTCTATTTTTGTAAGATTTGCCATTGTTTATAATCATGTCTAGTGATTAGGCCGTAGACGAGTTCTCGGCCCTTATTTGATATTATGTAATATATGGTTTTATATAGTACCGTGTCAATCTCGCACATTATTTCTAGTGCATTAATTTTTATTAGTGCCTTTAGGGTGCTGGCAGAAACAACTATGTCGGCATTGCTAACAAAGATTGGAGATCGAATGTTCGTGCCGGGACGAAGGTGTCTAGGGCCTGTTCTGGTTATATGGCCAGCATGAGTACCAAATGCACCAGCAAGCGTGAGTAGTATGTGTATTTGAACAGAACTCATTCTCATCACCATCCCACTACCTTGTTTCTCCTGACCTAACATTTTCCATGTACCGTATTAATTTTATAGATTTTTGTTCACTCATCATTCCTGCCTCCGGTATACATCCGTGTGGGCACTTCATTTTTTTTACCATTCCAAATAGTCTGCATATTAATGGCCTGTCATCATATATGGAACACGTTTTCTCATTAGAAAGATAGTTGCAATCAAGCGTGTTCCTGTCGTAATCCGGGGGTTCAATCCCCTTTTTGTGCATCCTTGCAGCCTCTGCTGGCAAGGCGGGTGCTGGACCGCATGATTCGTGGCACAACCCCTTGCATTTCATAGTAGGCAGCTTGTCATAAATACGCTGGACAGGATCATCATTCATAGGTCTATAATAAATATTATATTATTCAGAGTCAAATAAAAGAGTTTTGATTTGAAATATAGTGGTATGCGACTTGAAAATATTACTAGCCGGAACAAAGAGTTTCTGGAAAAAATGCTCTTAGAATTCCTAAGTAGTATAAATGAAGCGGATGATCGAATCGACGATGTTTAGCACACAGGGAGTGATGGGGGTTAATTTGCTGTCGCAAGACCCATGTCTAGAAGCTCTCGGGCAAGGTTATGCAAGGCGCCACCGTTCATGCCGTAGTAGATACGCGCTGAATACTTATCGCCACAGTTCTCTACATCAATAACGATTGACTTTGCTTTAGATAGCTTTCCCTCTACATACTCACGTGCCATTGCGCCAAGACTTATCGTGTGCGAAGAACCATTTGCTTCGCTGTAGGGGCATGCCTCTATCATAGATACAGTTACCTTTCTGTAGGTCTCAAATCCGAGATCCACAAGAAAAGCAATGTCTCCATTGCTTAAGTATTCAAGAAAGTCAGCCCTGTAGTTATAGGCTGGACTCATCCTACTGACTCCGGAGGGTCATTTTCGACAGGGTAAGTATTCCTGTCAGCAATCTGTCCATTTTTATTATGGATCATCAACTCTACCATACGGCCTCTTGGCAGGCCATCGGCTAATATCATGCAAAATGCTTTGGCAGATAATATAGCATCGCTTTTGGTAGCACGAGAGAATAGTATAAGACGAGACTTTCCTACGTCATCATTCATCGACACGCGCCAAGAGTTATCTTGCTTGCGAAATTGTATCTGAACTAATCTATACATGGGACCTCAATAAGATTGACTTACAATGTATATCGGCCCTAGATCACAATACTATTAACTCTCGCTGCTTCCCCTCAGACTATCTATCCTGCTCATGACGTCATCACCAAGTTGCTCAAAGGCTTTCCCGGCTGGAGTGCCAGAGTGTGCACTGCCAAAATTCTTGGCACGGGCTCCTGCCCACTCAGCAATTTTTGTGGCCTTATCCAAGATGTCTTCTCGGCCCTGCAGCTTCCCTTCCGCGAGGCCATCCTCATAAGTCTTGGGCTCAGGTGCAAGCTTATTCTGAATGAATCCAAGAGCGTCTTGGATAGTCATCTGGGCAGGAGCGAGTGACGCTTGTTCGGTATTTTCTGTCTTATTCATTATAAAATTCCGTAATGAAGTATTCCAAATATTGAGGCTGATATAACTATATGTAGCATAATAGTCATTGCTGACCTAGCTTCGGAGTTAAGGAGCATTAAGAAGACAATCATAACGTACATAATAATTCCTGCTATTGCTGCATATACGCTAGTAGCAAACATCATTCCGATAGATATAAGCCCCACCCAAGTTATGCCAGTCGTATTGACTGTTGATGACGTTACGACTAAAGCAATAATGAAAGCTATAAATATAGCCCCGGCTGTATCTGGACGCCCTATACTGATGCCCATGTACAGGAATGCTGTACATAATGCACATGATCTAAGATTGAGGCTAAACTTAGCCATGCTGTCTGTGTACATAAGAATAGGATACAGTGCGCAACTAGCACCAACAAAACCAGAAATTCCTATTATTGAGAAGTCTTGTCTGGCTATGCTAAATACGATATATATTAGTAACGTAGATATTGCAATTAGGTAGGTGTTTATTTGGGTTCTCATTAGTTAGTCTCCATTCTTTTTATAATTTCAGAGTGCAGTTCATCTATAAAGCTAGCCGTTAATTGTGAAACATCAAAGCTCTCCGGGTCTTTCTGATGCACAACCATTTGCATAAACATACTCATAGACATTGCGGCGTAATTAGCCTCACTTATCATCTCATCCGGGGGGACGCTACCGCCTACCGAATCTGCTAACCCAACCATGTACTCATTTATAGAAAACGACATAAGATTCATAATAGCAGACGGGCCCAGTTGATCTGAGTTGATCTGATTTGGCCCGTTATAAACCTTCAGGCAAATAGCAGCAATTACTGGCATCATAAGAACTGCTATCCTGTCTGGCTCATCGCAGTCTAGAATAGCTTCTAGTGCTAACTTCATTTTGTCAAGGTCTTCGTCAGGATTATGAAAGAGATCAAGTACTGAATTCATTTATTTTGTGTTGTGGTTAAAAGGTCATTGATAAGCTTCCTTATTATTAACGACGAACGCAAGCCATGTTTCTCTGCATAGAGATCTAACTTTTGTTTTAAGTCGCGTGGCAGGCGTAGCTCAAATCTTTCGTTGTTCTTCATAATAGCAAAGCGCTACTTGAAATATTTAATAATAGGTGCTTTTATATGGTCAGATTATTTCCGAGCTTACTGCCATAACTATTCGAATAATAATAATTATGTACGGACAAAGTCAATAACAATTGAATGAAGAAGTAATGGAAAAGGCGTGAGGCTAAAAATATGAATAGACATGACGATATTGATAAATAGAAAACAATCAGACATTTCAGGATAATTATGCATGTTGTGGAGCATTCTGATGCCACTAGGCTTCCTAGCAACTATAGGCTTAACACTGAGATAAAATAAAGGGGCAAGTTACCCCTGTTAAATTCAGCATGGAAAATATTACAGAACAGGACGACCGTACCAGTCCCAAGGATGGACGTTGTAATTCTTATCGTAAGAACGATGGTACTTATTGCCGGGCGTATCCCCTTCACGGAGGGGCAACGCGATGCCATAGGCATGGCGGTAAGAATCAGCAAAATGCAAACTTTGGTACAAAAAGCCTGAAGCATGGGCGAAGCTCAAAGCACTTACCAACGCGCCTTATCTCTAGCTATAGAGAAATGCTTGCTGATGAGCAGCAGCTTTCTCTTTCAAATGAGATTGCCCTTATTGATACCCGCCTATCAGAAGCAGTTGGGGGGCTTAACGTTGAAAGCGGGATGGCTCTATGGAAAGCACTATCAATGATGAAGAATGCTTATATTAGGTATGAACAGTCAAGGCACCGTACCAAAGCCGAACGTGTTCTCATGGAGATGTTCGAAGTTATCGAAGAAGGGACATCCGAATTTAAGCAGTGGCAAGAGATTCTTGGCCTGATAGATCACAGACGCAAAACGGTTGAATCTGAACGGAAACGCATTGTGGAAACACAGCAGGTCCTTACCTCAAGAGAGGCTATGGCTATGATGGCTGCGATTCATGATTCTTTGCGCAAGCGTATCAACGACCCTCGCGTGCTAAGAGATATAGCAAGAGACCTTGATTCCTTATTCAACAACCCGGCTGCACAAGCTTGATATAAATAATGACGGCGCTCCCATGGTGGAGTCAGTGGGGCGCGGCCTCTCTGATCTACTAAGGCAGGATGCCGAAGATCTGGAGCGTGGCTTCGTGCCCTTCAGGGAGTTTATCGAGCTAGTAAAACCCAACTACCAATTCTACCGACATTGCGATGTGTTGATAGATGCCCTTCAGAAGGTAGCCGATGGCAACCTGAAGAGGCTAATGGTATTTATGCCACCCAGAAATGGTAAGTCAGAAACGGTTTCGCGCCTATTCCCAGCCTATATGCTATATAGGTTCCCGGAGCGATTTTTTGGCTTATGTTCTTATTCTGCTGATCTCGCCCACACACTATCTCGTAATGCCCGGGCTAACTTTCTGCGCAATGGCGGCCAAATGGCCGAAGATGCTCAGGCTGTCAAGCAATGGGAGACACCGCAGGGCGGCGGTATGTGGTCCGCTGGTGTCGGGGGCTCGATTACTGGGAAGGGTTATGACTGCGGACTAATTGATGATCCGTTAAAAAATGCCGAGGAAGCACAATCAGAAATCACGCTTGAAAAACAATGGGATTGGTGGCAGTCTACATTCTTTACTCGTGCAGAGCCGGATGCGTCTATTATTATTATGCTTACCCGATGGACCTCTGATGATATTGCAGGGAAGCTTTTGTCACAGGAGAAGGACGGGCGTGCTATAGAGAACTGGCATATTATAAATTTTGAAGCTATCAAGTCTGAACGGGAAACAATGTTTCCGGATACCTGCACCGTGCAAGAAGACTGGAGAGAGGCGGGTGAAGCGTTGTGTCCTGAAAGACAGCCTTTATCTGTACTGGAACAGATTAGGGAAAGTGTAGGATCGTATTGGTGGTCGGCACTTTATCAGCAGTCCCCTACTGCGCAAGAAGGTAATCTCTGGCGTAGAGAGTGGTTTAATACATACGACGAACTACCCAGAGATCAGGACGGAGATCTATTAGTACATTCTCGTGGTTTTGACTGGGATACAGCGTACACGTCTAACGAGAAAAATGCTGCGAATGCATTTATAGAATCCTACCGAAATGATCGGGGAGACGTATATATAGATAATTTTGACTTTCGGTGGTGCGAAGAACCGGAGCTTGTTAAGTGGATGTCTAGACTAGGCGGGCCCCATTACGTTGAGGCTAAGGCTACAGGTAAAAGCGCAGTATCTTGGTTGGCTCGAGAGGGAATTGTTGCCATTGAAGTAAACATTCATGGCGGCGGAGACAAGGTGGCAAAAACACGTAGTGTGACTCCAAGAGCTGAGGCCGGAAAGATCTTTGTGAACAAGAGAATTTTAAACCGACTGTTGGATGACGATAAACAAGGTATACTATCCTTCCCAAATTCTAAATGGAAAGATGTGAATGATGCGCTCATACAAGCGATAAATCGCCATGTTGGCAAACGCGCAACAGGCAAGCAAAAACAGTGGACGTTCTAACCTATGTCACAAGAATTCATAAAATTAGTCGAAAAGAATATTTCAGGGCAGACAGGCGATAGTAATCACTGGACGCTAGAAACTTCTGCTCATTGGAAAGAGCGCCTTCCTAAATGGAAAACGGCGTGGGTACATTACGAAGCTGATTTTAATAAGCTGCGAAGTGCTATATATCTGATTCAGCGCGTACAGGGCGAGTCAAACGCTCAGTTCAAGGAGCGCCTTGATACGGCTGATTACCTACCTCTTTTTGGGACTATTATTGATTCTCTTGTAGGTAGACTCAATTCTGTTGAGCCGATTAAGCGTCGTTGGCAAATGGATGAAAGTCCTGCCGGGCTTGGGCGACCAAGTGAACTCTCATCTCACTCTCATGAGTTGTGGGATGATATTGATGGACAAGGAACGAATTACCTTACAATGATGGAAGACCTTGCAATACGCACCATGGTCTTCAATGAGATGTGGGTCTATGTAAAAGGTGTAGAGCGAGATGATAGGGGGAGAATCATCTCTGGGCCAAAGATTCAGTTAATTGAGCCTGCTGCCATAACAAATGTCAAGTTTGATTCAAACGGGAGCCCCTTAGAGGTTCTTATGAAGGGTTGGAATGATACCCAGCAATCACTTAAGCAAAAGTCACAACGGTACGACACCTATACCCTCTTCACGGTAGATGGTACTGTATTGATTGAGCACATTCCTGATGAGGATGGAAACATCAATATCGTAGAGTCCCCGCTGGAGCCATACGGTACTGAAGAAAAAAGCTTTCACTTCTATACGACAAGCAAGGCAGTGAAGAATCGCCTACCGATCTTCAGGGTTAAGTTGCCGCTCAAGCGATATGTCGGCTATACACTTGCTGAAAAAAATGGGGTAATCTTTAATCAGGAATCCGAGCGAGATAATATCTTACGGATTGCCTGTACCCCACTATTCATATTCGCAGGCAATGATGATGCATTCGAGTCTGCAGCTATTGCCCGGGAACAAGGATGGAATGCGCTACAACTTGACCCGCAATCATCAAGACAACATTACTACGCATCTCCTGACACAGACGCGGCAACACTACGAACTTCTGTATTAAGAGATAAGATTGCTGATTTCTTTATTTCGTCCTTTAAGTTTTACGAAGACAGTGTAAAAGGAAAACAGAAGACAGCAACAGAAATTAGCCAAGACTCTGCCGCTGGAGAAGGATCATTCCTGAATTCCTTGGCGAATACTATAGATGAGGCAGAGAACACAATGATGTTCCTTGTCGAGCAGATACTATTCCCAATTAATCCTACAGCTTGGGGACAATTTAAGTGTGATAGGCCAAAAGACTTTAGCCCAATAAACCCATCGGTAGCGGGCAGGGAGACAGCCGAGACTTTCTTCGGTGCAAACCCAGTTCCATTAGGAGACTCTGGGCTACTAAATGCAGTTAGGGCAATTGCTGATTCGCGGGGCATAGAATTTAATGACAGTGAAGCCTTAGCTGATATTCAGGTATGGAAGGAATCTCGCATACAAGAAAACAGGCCTGTGCCGCCACCTACGGGACCTGATCCTGTACCGGCACCACCTGTCAGTACAAATAGTTAGATATTTATTTAATATTGTTATAGCTCATTGGGCTTTAACTATTCGATTTCGATGCCGATTGTAATTTGCAGTAGTCAATAGTGCTACCTGCTGGTCACTAACAGGCAGGGGGGTCGCCGTCCCAAAATGTTAGCCGCAATTAGGCCGAACCAATGCTCACCACTCGGGCATGTAAACACATGAGTGCGATATGCAGATTCAGGTAACCTTCCCTGACAACGAGCAGTACGGAAACCTAGCGGGTAAAACTGCTACTATTCCTGCAGAAGCTCTTTCTCTTGATGGCAAATATGTCTCAGTCGATAGTTTAGAAAATACTCACGTTCCAAAAGAAAATGTGGCTACAACTATTCAAACTCGATTAGACCAGCAGGCAACAAATATCAAGTCAGGCTTGATAAATGATGTCGGCTTTGTCAGACAGGTCTTAAACTCAAAAGGAATTGAGATCGGAGAGGATGGAAACGTTGTTAAGGCGGCGGGGATGACAGATGATCAGATCAACACAAAGGTTGAGGAGATGCTAGGCCAACGTAAGGCGGACTGGCAAAATGAGGTCAAGGATGATCTCGGAGCCCTGCCGGGCCTTCGCACCAGCAATGAAGATTTAAGTCAACGACTTCTCCATGCCGAAATCGAAATAGCTGCTAGAGAATCAGGCGTTCTTTCAGAACACTTTGAAGTCTTGCCGGGTGCTCCCCGCAAGTCTATGTCGATCATCTCGCAAACAGAACATCTGTACGGGAAGGACGAACATGGACAATGGTCCCTTAAAGGGGAAGGTGGAGTATTCACACCGTCAGCCAAAAAAGAAGCTGGTAGGCCTAATGCAGGCCCTGCTCAATTCTTTCGCGAGCTGAAGACGAACGAGGAGATTGCTCCTCGCTGGTTTGGTGATGGGAAGCCCGGAAAGCAACAAAATGTTAGTACCCCAAACGGTACGGACGACGCTGGAAAATCTATCAGCAAAGATCAAGATGGATTGCTTGAAAGAAGAAAAAATCTTCGCTCATTACAAACATCACAGTTTTAACAGCAAATAGGTCGGTAACCCCTAATGGCTAATACTTTTCTTACTCCTGACTTCGTGGTTAACGCCGCGCAAGACGCTGCCCTGATTCTTTCCGCTAACCTAGTTGCTTCAAATCTTGTCTCGCGACAGTTTGAGCAACTTCTTGCTGGAGGTGTACCTACTGTTGGTCCTTCTGGTGGTTCGGTTGACGTTAAGATTATCGGTGCAGACACTGCCAATACGCAGAATCATCGCCTCACACCCGGGGCTCTTACCGTAAGTGACGTTACGGAAACATCTGTCCGAGTGGAAGCTCTCCACTATGTGTATGTCAAGAAAAAACTCAATACGAAGGAAAAAACCTACGAGTTGGATAATTTTTCTGCTAAATACACGATGCCAGCTATGGTAGGTATTGCGAATGAAATTGATTCATTCATGATCCGCAAGATTGCTGGTGGATTTGCTCGTAATATTTCTGGTACTGCTGGTACCGCTGCGAGTTCAACTGCTCATATCCTAGCTTGCCGTAAGGTTCTGCAGGACAATCTTGTACCATTAGCGCCTCGCGTAGCTATTATTGGCACAACGTCTGAGTCTAGCTTCCTTGGACTAGACCATTTTGTGAATCGTGACTATGGTGAAGATGGAGCTACTGCGCTTCGTCAGGCTGCCATGTCAACTCGCTACGGAATCAACTGGTTTGTTGATCAGAACGTTGGCACATTCAGCTACGGATATACCACTGGTACTATCCTTTCGAATGGAGCGCTTACTTCTGGAACGACAGCTACCGTTGATGGCTTTACTGCCGCAACAGGTACCGTGAACGAAGGTGCTCGCTTTAAGATCTCTGGCGATACTCAGGAGTACGTTGTTACTGCTGACACCGACATAGTAGGTAACGCCGCTGCACTTCCTGTCTACCCAGCTATTGGGACAGGATGGGCTGATGGTGCTGCGGTAACCTTTCAAACCGCCCATACGGAAGACGTTGTTTTCCATCCGGGTATGGTTGCCGGAGCTGTTATCGCGCCTGCCGCTCTAATGAGCAACTCGGCAGTCGGTGGATTTGACGGTCTTTCTATTCGCGTCTCATTTGAGAGCACAACTTCTGACAGTACCGTTGGTGCTGCTGACTTTGTTCTTTACGATGTGTACGTGGGTGCGAAAGTTACCCGGCCAGAAGGCGGTGCTGTCCTTCAGGGCTAAGCCTTGAGCCAAATGGCATACTTTGGCTAGGTGCGGGGTCCTTTCGGGGGCCTCGCATCTTAGTCATTAGTAGATTTATTCATAACAATAGTGGTAATATCCCATGGCTAAGGTAGAAACAGTTGCCGTTAAGCATCCCACCAATCAAGGGGAGCAGATGATCATCAACGCTTCCGATTTTGATGCTAGCAAGCACACGAAAGTAGGCGCTCCGATTGTGGAGCAATATTCGAAAAAAAATAAAGATAAGTCATTTAAATAATCATGGCTATTTTCTTTGACGCGGACCTAGCAAACGATGCCAACATGCTGCACCATACGGTGCGTAATCATGGGGAAATGTCTCGTGTTGTTGACCGGGCAGAGATTGATATTCTGAATCGATTTTCAATTCGCATTGGTGTCAATTCGTACCGTGTCGAGCTAGAGGGTTATAATGACGCTACGCCAGCAAACTCAAATGCGCTTCTGATGGCAGCGATTAAGCGTTCTGTTGCAGATGTAGCATCCTATAGACTTCGTTATCTTGATAGAGATTCAAGCCTTCAGAAAGAGAGGCTAGGCGATTACGAAGCAGATAGAGGAACGGCGTCAGGTACCCTTAATGTTAGCTGGCCTGAGAGTTGGGACAAAGAGTTAACAGGGTTCTATTCTGAAAGAGCCCCATTATTCCATGTATAATGTTCGATCAACCTTGCTGGATAAAACGACCTACCGGGTTTGATGCAGTAGATTCTGCGTTCGGCCAGCGTACAGGCTTGCAAAAGACTGACCCTATCTATGAGGGTCTATGTCGCATTCAGAAGAATTCGAAAACAATTGCACGTAGTGGCTCTGGTGACGAGAAAGAGGTGTCGGACGCAAGCATCTTTTTGCCTAAAGGTGTATGGGATATAAAAGAAAACGACTATATCACCGTAGGCGAGAGACTACAATGGGTTGGCAAGATTCGAGATATTAGCGCCCATACTGAAAAGTTCTATACCCGAATTGAGGTTATATGGGATGGGACTGGTATTTAAGTATTCAAACAACTGGGAAAAAGTAAAGAACGAATTACAGCTTCTTCATGGCAAAAAAGATACTGTTGTAACTACCGTTCTTATTAGAAGTATAGCACCATTCGCAGGAGCCCTGCAAGGACGTAAAGGCTATTACATATTTAATGATAGCCTTTTGCAAGCAGAAGTTATCAGTATATTCGACAAGAAGCGTCGCAGCACCCTAAACATTACTAGGGTTGAGAAAATGGCTGAGGAGGCTGTCCTTGTCTATATAGAAAAGCTCAGGTCTTATACGGGAGGTACTAAGACAGCATTTAGGAAAGGAATGGGCTCACGCGGGATGCATCCCGGTGGATGGGCTGATATTACCGGGTATCTAAATAATTCATACGAGTATAGAATAAACTCTGGGCAATGGAAAGCCGATCCTCAATGGAAGGCAGGCCTCGCGGAAGCACAGGCAAAATTTGCTGAAATATACCCGAATGCACGGAGCCGCACATGAGTCTATATGATGGCACATTAAATGTAGTAGAGCCCTTTGAGGTAATAGAGGCTGTCCATACACTAGTATCTGAGTCGGAAAACATCGTAGTATCTCAGGGTATTGAGAGTGCTTCACATGTTTTTTTGCATAGGATGACTGATCCTCACCCTAAAAAATTCATAATTGTTCGACAGGCAAGTCGTGCTGGTGGTGAATTACAATCAATTTCTGGTAGGGAGATCGTCCTTGTTCAAGTAGAAGTTTCGATTCACGATGATCAGGGTAACCCCCATAAGTTCTTAAATGCCATTCATCAGCGTGTATTTCAGGCTATTGTAAACCAAAAGCCGGCGATGACAAGAAACACTTTGGAACTCCCTTTCTCTCGAGAGGCTTTGCCTAGCCCACCAGATTATGATGACCAAACGAAAGAATGGTTTTCGACAGCACTTTACTATGCCGTGGTGAAACCGATATAAAACTCATGGAAACGAAATTAAAAATTTTATGCAGTACTGGTAGCAAACGCGCTTTGCGAGCGGAGGTTGAACAACACTTAAAAGATGGTTGGACTATCAAGCATCAGAATCCTGTTGAATTTGTGATGGAGAAAAAGGA
>TARA_R110000868_G_scaffold383578_8_pt1 | contig 20004 bp, 18 predicted proteins | sample TARA_R110000868 | Tara Oceans TARA_R110000868 (sample SAMEA4397489) | marine metagenome | biome: Polar Biome; feature: [SRF] surface water layer (ENVO:00010504); material: water (ENVO:00002006), including particulate matter (ENVO:01000060) such as... | depth 5 m | reverse complement strand
TTCCATTCCGTTTCTTGAAGCTGATGCAAGCGCGCTATTTTCAACATAAGCGCCAGAACTAGTGTATCGTGCTGGTGCAGAACTGTTTCCACCGATATAGAAATCTGAGGTTCTTCCCAACCCTAATGGGGTAACGTCTACATTGCTTCCTAATGTTACATTAGTTCCTGATAGTGTAATAGTTTCAGTATCCCAAGTAGCTCCTTGATCAGCTGTTGTCAATACATAAACAATTCCAGGATCGCTACTTGCAGCCGGTATCCAAACTTCAACAGTATTATCTGTTACAGACCCTACCACAGTAAATTTATCTCCTAGTCTTTGAGATGTAGCAGTAGTTATAGAAAGTGAATCAGCATAGGTTCCACCTTCACCTGTCCACCAATATAAATGAAATGGACTTGTTGATGCATTAACAGTCAAGTTTCCTAAGAAAGCAACACCATCATCAGATATGGCTATATCATTCATTGGATATGTACCACCAGCTACTCCTGTCAAATCGTAAGGAGTTGTTAAAGTAACGTCTGCTCCAGTTGACGCATTTAATACTCTAATTTCAGAGTTAGCGCGATCCGCTGCATATAGATTTTCGCCATGAAGATCCAGACCTCTAACCCAGCCTATTGTAAACCAACTAGGTAAAGATTCAGCGGCTCCTGTTCGTGAAGTACGTTCCCAAACGTTGTTAAGTTCTTGGGCTTGTAACGTAGAAATACCCCCCAAAGTTAGTAGTAAAACTGCTGTAATATTAAGCAGTAAATATTGTAAATGTTTTTTCATGAATTGTAAATTTAGTTAGTAAATAAAGTGTACAAATAAGAACGGTATTTTTTCTGTAATATCGTAATGCTTATTATCCACTTTTAATATTAGCATAATTAGCTATTTTAATTTTATTAAAATCATAAGTATATAATTAATAATTATATGCATATTTTTTCACTCTTTTTATAAAGTAAAGTTGAACTAGAAATGAATTGAGTTTTATTGGGTAGTTTTAGATGTTATTAATCCTAAAGCTACACTAGTTTGATACCTTAATGTGAATAAAAGCAAACAAAGTCTAGTAGTATTTTAATCTGAAGCAAAATGAAAAGAATATTTATACTCATTGTATTTATATCATTAACAGTTGAATATGTCTCGGCTCAATTCTTCCAGAACCAAAAGTACTTTACACGACAAGATACTCTTCGTGGTTCGATAACTCCTGAGCGAGCTTGGTGGGATTTGACTTATTATCATCTAGATGTGACTATAGATTTAGAGGACAGTACTATTTCAGGTTCAAATACAATTCAGTACCGAGTTGACTCAGCAACTACAAGCATTATGCAGGTTGATCTTCAACAGCCAATGGTTATTGATGAGGTCACTCAGTTAGGAAAAAGCTTAGAGTTTGAACGTGATGGAAATGCTTATTTTATCATTCTTCAACAAGACCAACGTGTTGGAGATATAAATGAACTATTCATCCAGTTTGATGGAAAACCTTTAATTGCTGCTCGTCCGCCTTGGGATGGGGGGCTTACATGGACAAGAGATCAAAACGGGAATCCATTTGTTGCAAATGCCAATCAAAAAATAGGAGCTAGTATTTGGTGGCCGAATAAAGATCACCCGTATGATGAAGTTGATAGCATGCTTATTAGTGTTACAATTCCAGAAGATTTAGTGGATGTTTCTAATGGGCGATTACGAAATGTGGAAGAGAATAATGATGGTACCAAAACCTGGAATTGGTTTGTCTCTAATCCAATCAATAGCTATGGAGTTAATATAAATATCGGTGATTATGTGAATTTTAAAGAAATCTATGAAGGGGAGAAGGGCGAGTTAGATATGGATTATTGGGTACTTTCTTATAACAAGGAGAAAGCGATTGCCCAATTTGCCGATGCTCCACGAACCATCGAAGCATTCGAATATTGGTTTGGCCCTTATCCATTTTATGAAGACAGTTACAAGTTAGTAGAAGCTCCCTATTTAGGAATGGAACATCAAAGTTCGGTAACATATGGTAATGGGTTTGAAAATGGATATTTGGGAACTGATTTAAGTGCTTCTGGTTGGGGATTTAAATTCGATTTTATCATCGTGCATGAAACTGGTCACGAATGGTTTGCCAATAATATCACTTATGCTGACATTGCCGATATGTGGATTCATGAAAGCTTTACTCATTATTCTGAATACTTATTTTTGGAATATCATTTTGGTAAAAAGGCAGCAAGCGAATATCAAAAAGGAGTGAGACTTCGGATTTCAAATGATATTCCAATTATCGGAACATATGGCGTTCATAACGAAGGTTCTGGAGATATGTACTATAAAGGTGGAAACATGCTACATACAATTCGGCAGTTATTTGATGATGATGAGCTTTGGCGGAAAACACTTCGTGGTTTGAATCAAGAATTATACCATCAAACCGTTTCTACCAAACAAATTGAAGAGTATATAAGTGAGCAATTAGGAACAGATTTAACTCCAATTTTCGATCAGTATTTAAGAGATATTCGAATTCCAATTCTGGAGTATTCATTTAAAGAAGGGCTACTGTATTATAGATGGGGAAATACAGTTTTTGATTTCAATATGCCTTTAAATGTTTTTATTGATGGGGATGAAGTCCGAATCTTTCCAACTACTGAATGGCAAGGGATGAAGTCTTTTGGTAAAGATCTAAAAGTTGATCCTGATTTTTATGCGGGTAGCTTAAATGTACTGGGTAATTAGAATTAGGAGAAAAAGGACTCCTATAATTCTTGACCAAAAGCTATATCGTAACCATCCAGATCCTGTATCCCAAACTCTAGACATCCATAATCTTTTTCAGAAAGGTGGTAATCGATAATTGCCCCAGACTCGATGAATTCATCGTACAATTTTTTAGCGTCGTCTACCCAAAAGTACACGTTCCACATTTGATGAACGATTTTATAATGGGGAACGATATCATCTGGATTTTTAACTTGACTCAGCATCAAACTAAATTGATCTCGGTGAAGAATGCAAAATCCAGGAGGGTCTCCCCACAGTCTTTCGTAATTAAAGCCAATCTTATCTCGATAATAATTAGCTGATTCTACAACGTTTTTAACAAGTAGGATAGGAGCACTACCAATGATTTTTGATTTATTCATTTCGTTTATACCAAATTATGGAATACCCGCTGAACGTCTTCATCTTGTTCCAGTTTATCAATAAGACTTAATACTTCCTCTGATTCTTCTTCTCCAAGGGATACTGTCGATTGTGGAATCCAATCTGTTTCAGCACTAAGTGGTTCTATGCCTTTATCTTCAAGAGCATGCTGCATATTTCCAAATTCAGTGAATTCACAACGGATAACAAGAATGCGTTCACCCTCCTCATTTTCAGATTCACCCATTTCAGTAAGACCGAAATCTATTAATTCGAGTTCAAGCTCTTCTTCGTCAAAGTCGCCCGGAGTAATTTTAAAAGAGCCTACCTGAGTAAACTGAAAAGCGACACTCCCTGAGTTCCCGAGATTACCACCATTTTTTGTGAAAATGGGTCGCACATTTCCAACAGTACGTGTGTTGTTATCGGTAGCAGTTTCCACTAATACAGCAACACCATGTGGAGCATAACCTTCAAATAAAACTTCATCGTAGTTGGTAGAGTCTTTACCCAAAGAACGTTTAATCGCACGTTCGATAAGATCTTTGGGCATATTTACTCCACGTCCGTTTTGAATAGCTCGGCGTAGAGCAGGATTTGTATCTGGGTCATCACCCCCCGCTTTTACAGCAATTACTATTTCCTTCCCGATACGCGAAAACTGTTTCGCCATTCGATCCCAACGTGCAAATTTTGCTGCTTTTCTAACTTCAAAAATTCTACCCATTCCTGATCCTGATCTTATGTTTGAATGAAATTGTAGTGAAGAATTTACAAGGATTGTAGCTTAGTTGGGAGAGAGAATTTTTAGAAAAATTTTAAGTGTAATGGCTTAAACAAAACACAAAAACAAAGCCAGTAGCTGTCTCCCCTAGGAGGGACAGCCTAAATACGAACAACACTTCTCAACCCACAAACAACTGACCATTCAATTAAATTCTGATTTTGAATGTTCTTCCTTTACTTGCCAAAACAGACTACCTGATGTTAAAAATAATGTAGCGAATAAACCATTCATGAGAATGATTTCAGTTATAGAAATTTCGTTGCTTTGGTGCACTCCTGTTAATAGGGCAATTATAATAGTAGAAGCTTGAGCGCCAGCTGTAATAAACAAGGCGATAGCCAAGCCCTTGGATTTGAACTGAGAAATTAAAGCTCCAAATACTAATATAAGTAGGACACCAAAATAAAGTAAGTTTATAGGATTATCTTCCGACCCAATAATACCAACAGCTCCATTAGCCCAAACGAGAAATAGCGCTGTAAAAAGTCCAATTCCAAGAGCAAGTCGATACCTAGAATTATCCGAAAGCCTACTTATAAGTACAAAGCTAGAGCCAGTGCCAAATAATAAAGCTCCTGCAAAAATAAAATCGAATAGATTCCAGGTTATATCCTCACTAAATTGCATTCCTATTAATGGAATAAGCAAAATAATAGTTGTATAAATAGCCAATCTTGAAAAAAAAGTTAGGAGATTTGCTTGTGAATTCATGGTTGATGAGGTTAAGTGTTAGTTTAAGAATTGAATGAGAGAATAGGGAGATACAGTACCCACCTTTTTTATTCGATCGTATTTGGTTTTATTTCTGCTTGAAGGTTATACCAATTAATTTCGCGAGTGATATACATGGTAAATGCAAGGATTGCTGTCAAGCCTATGCTTCCAATAAGTAAAGCATATTCTTGTACTTGTAGCGTGATGTACACAAAAGTATAAGTAGCGCAGAGGATCAATATCAAAAAGATAGTTTGCTTGATGTTATTAAGGATCGATTTAGCATAAAGCCCAATCATTGAAATAATTGAAATACTAGATATCAGGTATGCAATATTGAAGTTTGCGTATTCTGAAATTGATACCAACAAAGTGTAAAATAAGACTAATGCTAATCCGATAAGTATATATTGAAATGGGTGAACTTCTTTTTTATTAAATATCTCAATCAAAAAGAAAGTCAAAAAAGTCAACGAAATAGCCAATAACGCATACTTAGCAGAGCGCATAGCTTTTTGGTAGTCATTCATAGGTAAAAGTAAATCTACTCCGAACGAGCTTTTTTCTACATTTTCAATATTTCTATTTCCTATCCAGAATTGTGGGTAATTTCTATTCAATTCTAGAATTTTATAATCAGCTGTAAATCCATTTTCATTTATGGAACGTTCATCTGGCAGGAATGAACCCGTAAAACTAGGATGAGCCCAATTTGAGCTTAATTTTATATTCGTCTCTCTTCCCAGTGGTACAAAACCTATATACTGGCTCCCATGAAGCTGAAGATCAAATGAAAAATCGAATGATTCATCAACAGGCTTTTTTTCTAAAATATTATATACAGTAATACCCGATTTTATTAACGGTGATATTCCTGATCCAGGATCTACAATTTTCTCTTTTCCATTCCAAGTGATTACCACTTTTTCTTTTATTCCTCTTAAATCAGAAATATTTATGGTAAGAAAGGCTTCATCCCAATTTACTTCGTAGTCTTTTAACTCATTTACATACTTAGAAAGGTTGTTGAAACTGCCATTAAATGATATTTCTGCATCATATACTACAACTTCGTAAATCCCTCTGTGAAGGGATTGTGGTTCAACGTTTCCGTTAACAACTACTTTGGATGGAAGAATATGAGCCTCAGTACGAATCTCTTTTACAATTCCGTCACTTAACACCTGCTTTATAAATGGAATGGTAAGCACAGGACCATATAGATGCTGTTCTTTTGCCCATTTATCAGTTACTTCATTTATTGCGGATTCACGCATTGAATCTCTTTCGTCTATTAATGATCGTACAAAACTCATAGGTATTAGTAGAAGCAGCATCATTATAAAAACAGAAAATAATTTGATAGTAACAGATCTTCTGATTATTAGAGCAGCGTTTTCAATTATTGATTTTTCTTGATTTGATTCCATGTGCATTGGTTTAATTAAAAGTACTTTGAATTACAAAGTGTATAGCTAAAAAAATATGGGAAGTTCCCTAGATATTTATCCTTTACTATTTTGTGAGTTAATAATTTGCTCCATTACATTAAGGTGATCAGTAAATGCTTTTTTACCTTTAGGAGTAATGAAATACTTAGTGTTGGGCTTGTTATCTATAAATGATTTTTCAAACCCAATAAAATCTTCTTTTTCTAATTTTTTGATGTGAGTTGCTAGGTTCCCATCGGTCACATCTAGATATTCTTTTAGTGTACTAAAATCGAGTGTATCGTTAACAGCCAAAGCTGACATAATTCCGAGTCTTATTCGACTTTCAAATGCTTTATGTAAATCATCAAATGACACATTCATAGATGATCACCGCTCATACTTGAAATGCATATAGATACCATAAATAAGATGAACTACTCCAAAACCTATAGCCCAGAATAGAAGACCGAATTCAATAAACCAGGCATTTGCTAATCCTAAAGCTATTTGGGTAATACCTAAGATTTTAACTTCCTTAAGGGTGAAATTTCCAGCGACGAATAATGACAAACCGTAAAAAATCAACATAACCGGCGCAACAAAACCTATTAGTCCTTTTAAAACTAAGATCAAGATTAGAACACCACCCGAAAAAAATGGAATCATCATATTACTAAGAAGTCTTTTTGAAGTAGGATTCCATAATGTATCCCCATTGTTTCCTGCCTTTTTTTGAGAGAAAAAGATAGCCGTAATGAGAGAAAGTATTAATACTCCAACGGCTAATAAAATAACTTCTGGTAAAGAATTAGAAGAATAAAAGACCTCGTCAGGATTAAACCTTAACATAGAATAAGAAAGCCAAGCTCCAATCAGTGCATATAATCCAGCTAAGATTCCTGCCCAACCAGATAGGCTTATAAATTTAGAAGAACGCTCCATCATTGAGCGTATCTCAGCTATGTCTTGTATATAATCTTGTTGGTCTTTCATGAAAAGTACTTTTTTTTAAAAAGTAAACTTATTAAGCAAATATTGCAAGTTGAAAGATACTTTTACCTAAGGTGTAATAATTGATTACTGAATTCTATAGAATCAAATCACTCTGAGAAGAAAGCGATACAAGTTGGAGTACCTACAGATAATTTACTTCCCGTAAAAGTTAGTACGCCGGAATCAGGATTTAATCCAAAAGAAGTAATATTTCCCGAATTTTGATTAGCAGCATACAAAGCAGTTCCGTCAGGAGAAACAGCAAAATTTCTTGGAATTTGACCTTCGGTTGAAGTATGAGTTAATGCAGTAAGTTGCCCAGTTGATTCGTCAATAGAAAAACTTGCAATGCTATTATGTCCACGGTTAGAACCAAATAAGAACTTTCCATTTGGATGAACATGAATATCAGCAGTTGAATTGGAGCCACTAAACCCAGCAGGAAGGGTTGTAATAGTTTGAATTTCAGTAAGTGCACCGTTATCAGGGTTGAAATCAAAAACGGTGATCGTGCTATTAAGTTCGTTAATCACGTAAGCAATATTTTTAGTTGGATGGAAATCCATATGCCGTGGTCCGGCGCCAGAAGCAGTACTTCCAAATTCCTGACTTGTTTTAGTAACACTGTTACTGCCATGATTAATTTTAAAGCTCCAGATTTTATCATTCCCCAAATCAGGGATAAAGAGGTAATTATTATCAGGACTTACTTTTACCATATGGGTATGTGGGTTATTACCCGGAAAATCCAATTGTTGAACGGTATTAAGACTTCCATCATCTTTACGTTCATAAACCATGGCAACTCCACCTTGATAATTTGCCGCGAATACAAATTTCCCAGTTTGGTCTACGCTTATATGCGCAGGAGATTTAGCATTAGTTGGATATTTATCAATAAAGGTGAGGCTTAAGTCTTCATTGACGGTAAAAGCATGTACATAACCTGTTGGCTCGCTACTTCTGCCAATTTCACTAACAGCATATAGGTTTTTTTGATCAGGAGAAACAGCTACAAAAGAAGGGTTGGTCACATCCGCTGCTGTTTCGTCGATACTAAGAACTCCATCCGCTCCTATACTCACTCTGTAAATTCCATTTCCTGTACCATTTACCCAACCTTCATCTCGGGTATAACCACCAATAAACATATGAGTTGGAGAAGAAGGAACAACAATACCACCATCATCAATAGGTGTTCCTTCCTGGGTTGATTGAGACTCACATGCTATAATTGATACCATAAAAAATAAAAGAAAAAGTAAAAGAAAAGATTTCATGAGAAGATGTTGATGATTGATTGAACTCAAAATATAGGGTGACTTATTCAGAAATCATTGTGAGAAGATTTTTCATTGTGGTAAATACACCACGAGTCTAGGGAATACTGCGCTTACTGGGAGCATAAATCAACTAAATATTGACTTTTTCTTAAGGGTAATGCTTGTTATAGAGCACCCACACACTTTTTCGCTACTCGATGCCATTTTTTAATTGAGGAATGAGTCAATAGTTTTGGGTTTTGATCAACACGCATTTGAAACCATTCCGTAAGGCCATCCCAATCATTTAGATTTCCAGCTTTTTTAACTTCCCAGCCTAATTCGTTAATTGTCCAATGTAATTTTGCTTGATTTGTTAGCATTGAGGTTGTTACCCAATTTACTTCGGAATCCGCCCCACCTCTTGCAACAGGGATAATATGATCCACTGTAGGGAATAGCTCCCAGTGTACGATGTGAGATTCACTTAGCTTACCATGCGGGTGGGAGGGGAAGTGTTCTGGTAGTTCTTGACTCAAAACATAAAGAGTACCGGGAAATACAAGTTTTGATCCAGTATATCTATCAACGAATCCATCTCTGAGAAATAATCTCATTGAATCATAAGCCGAAAATTTTCTTGGTGTCGGTGATTCGACATTAAAAGGGTATTTTTCAGCTTCCAGTTTAGCAGATATTGCATCCCCTTTAGAAAGCAACCCACAAATATCTCGAATAAGTTTGTATTTATCATTCTGCATCAATGTACTATATAACGACCTGCGGTTTAACCGGCTTGGCCTTTTTGCCAAGTAATGTAATTAAAACTGGTATTTTTTTAGAGAACAAAGATTGAACTATAAAACCCCTAAAGAATGCTATGAAAAAATTTAATAATTGTTGCACTTCAAACTTGAACCTAGGCAGCTCCTTTTCTAATTAAAACTTTCTTTGTCGATATAAGTAAAGCAATCAAACTTAGAGCTTTAAGACTATTAATTTTTGAATCGTATTTTTTTGCAATACCATGAAGAACTTCATGCCTATTTAGAGTTTCAACATCTTCACCTTTTTCAAATATTTTAGTTTTCTTGAAGTCATAATGCAAAGAACTTTCTTCGTGGAGTTGCTTCATAAATAGATATGAAAAAGAAGCTACTGTAACTTTATGGCCATTTTGATTTAGTTTGAACAGAATTCTTTTAGCAATGTCGTTTCTCTCTGATTCCTTATCTGTATAAAATTGTTTACCAAACATTTCACGAAAGATACCGTCAGCTTGGGATAGTAAAGTGGGAATGCTTAGAGCATATCTTTCTTCATGATGAGCTTTATATGCTTCGTTTAATATTTTGAATCTATCACTAAAATATTTTTCTGAATCTTCAATAATCTTAGGGATCAGGTCAGTTACATATTCCTGTAAATAAGCATCAATCTCATCAATATTTTTGTCTTCCTTTGAACATTCTGCAATCCACTTAATTCTCGCCATTGGAAAATTTCTAAATGGAATGAACCAGCCCCTTTTTGCTAAGAATTCTTGTGTGATATTGGTATTCTCAGGTAGATCTCTAGTTACTTCAGCAAGACCTTTCAACCCTTCATCAACAAATTTTTTCATATTTAACATAGCTTCCCCAAGCTGTTTTTGAAACTGGGCTATATCAAATAAAGGTTGCTTCATTGGTTTTGATTAGAGCTGTATAACGACCCTGCGTTTAAGCGGCGAGTCTGGGGATTAAAATTAACGACCCGAACCGCGACCGAGTCAGCCTTAAAACGCTTGTTAGTTGGTATTTTAAGGAAAAAAGTACTTTACAGCTAATTTATTTCCAGACAATTCAATATGGACAGTATCAGATGAAGATTTATCATGGACAACAAATTCTCTGATAAATTTCATTTCATTTTTAATAAATCTGTATTCGTAGTCCATTGTATTTTTTTCACCATAGAATTTCCTTATCGCTGGAAAAGTCCATTGATTTTCGTGTACCCAGTGAGAAATGCTATTTAATATCATTGTGGAATCATTTAGAAATGAGATAGTTTCTTCAAGGACTTCTATACCATGATTTGGTTCAATTATGGTCCGATGCCAGTGATATTCAGTGAAATTTTTATTGTTAATTTCTTTTTTTGCATTAACAACTTTAAAATTATAGGTGGGTAGCTCAGTATTTCTCCAATAGCTATGATTGTCATAGAAATTATTCCAAAAATACTCAACGTAAAACCAGTATGAAGGAACAACAATGACAAGGATCAAAATGAGTATGTTGATTTTTTTAGCCATAGTCAAAGCCAACTAACATATTATTAAGCGAACGGGGGTTTTTGGATAACGTTCGGATAACATCCAAAATAATTTTGTAAGGAATTCCTCGTTCGGCGGTTTAATAAAGTACTAAAACTAGTTTATAAACCAAATACTAATGGGTAAATGTAGGCTATTCAAATTACTATGAGTAGAACTCATTCACCCTCAGCCAAAAATCTCGTCATGCTATGTTCCACGGGTTCGAGCGTTTGTAAATAGGCAAATATGGCACCCAGATCTTCTTCACTCATTTTACTATAATAGCGCCAAGGCATTTCGGTATTAAAAGTACCAGGCTCTACAAGGGCGGAATTTATGATATTTGTAGAATCCTGAAATTGTTTGAAGCGAGCGATGAACATTTCTTCTGTCCATGCACCAATTCCAGTAGTTTCATGTGGAGTAATATTCGCAGAAAACACGGTTCCTCCAGTAGGAATATTAAAATCCATACCTCCAGCGAAATCCATACCTGGTAGTGGTGTACCCTGACCATCAATTGGCGTATGGCAATCGGCACAACTTCCAGCAATAGTAAGATATTTTCCATAAGCTATACGATCGCTTATATCAGGCTTTTCAATAAACTCGGGTTCACTTGGAATGGTATTAATAATAAAATTCATTGGGAAAGCGGAAGAGGAAGCAGGAACATCATGCTCAATGGATTCTAATGTCCTTAAGTAAGCAATAATATCATAGATATCTTCTTTATCCACTCTACGATAATTGGTATATGGCATGATCGGGAAAAGAGCATGACCATCTTTACTTACTCCTGTAGTTACAGCTCTAAATATCTCACCATCTGTCCATTCTCCTAAATGATACGGGGTTAGATTTTTTGCATAATAATCACCAGGAAAACCATTCTCACGACCAAATAAATTTCCACCTTTTCCTAAAGTAGCCTCATCAACAACTAGCCCAAATCTGCTATAATCTCTATCGGTGTGACAGTCCATACACACGTATACATTGTTAGCTAGAAATTCGCCCCGTTCAATTCGTTCTGGAGTGAGTTCTATTGTTAGGTTTGGAGCTGGTTCTACATTTGGAAGAACATTGGAAACATAGATTAGTGTTCCTCCAACGATTAGAATTAAAAGTAGAATTATTCCACCAAATACCTTTGCTATTTTTTTCATAACCCGAAATTTTGTGAAGGAGCAACTTTTTTTAGCTCCGATTTCGGGTTAATTTGTATAATTCAGAGGTAAATATCTAGGGGATAAGAGTTTGTGGTTTTCTAAGAGCTTTTATAACGTTTTGTTTACTTCATCGGAGTAGCATAGTCCCCAAAAAAGTCATCCTGAAGATACCTCCGAAGGATCTTACAGAATATCCGTTTAGATCCTTCGCTTTCGCTCAGGAAGACAAAAGATAGAAAGACTCATTCCACCTCTGGCATGTACCTCATCATTATAAGTTCAAAGGACTCAATTAAAGCAACAAGAATAAATAGGTTGTCATGCTGAATTCAGTTCAGCATCTGTAGGGAGTGATACTTTGTTGAAGTAAAAAATATAGATCAACGCTCAAATCATCGCAGATCTTGAAACGAGTTCAGGATGACGTCAAGAATAGTCGTTCTGATCCCGATACTTGGGAGAAGTATTTTGCTGCTCCAACGCTGAGCATTGGAGCAAGGGTAAGTTAGTCACTTCCAAGAGTACGATAATCTAAATCGTTTATAATGTCAGTTCCTTATATCAAACTCTAGATCTCTGCCTTCGCAGAGATGACTTATGTGTTATTAAGAAAGTTGTGGCAAGGTTAAAAAATTAATTTACCCTAAAGTTAGTCATTCCCACGAAGGTGGGAATCTAGATACTGAACAACGCCCGTTGCCTTTAAAATATTTTATATATCTGTAATCGAATTAATAACTTATAATAGGATGACGTTAATAAAAATTATCCTGAGTGAAAGCGAAGGATTTTGCCTAATACCTCCCTAGATCCTTCGGAGGTATCCTCAGAATGACTAAGAAATTTTTTAACGAGTAAGATTAGTTACTGTACCAATCTTTCAATCTGATTTCAGTATCAATATCAGCTAAATCAACAATAGCTTTAAACTTCTCGATATCCTGTCCGCGGTGGTGATATGGATACATTACAACTGGCTTGAATTCAACTACAGCACTTGCTGCCTGAAAAACATCCATGGTATATGGTAAATTCATGCATACAAAAGCGATATCGATATTTTCAAGATTTCTCATTTCTGGAACATCTTCTGTATCACCTGACAGATAGACATGCTTTCCACCAAAATTGATTACATATCCATTTCCACGACCCTTTTTATGGCGAGAAGATTCATCATCAGGAAGATTATACATGGCAACGCCTATAACATCCATTCCGAGAACCTTTTTAGTTTCTTCATTGGCAATAACAACCATATTCGTTTTGTAATCTTCATCCATTACATCAGCAACAGCCTGAGGAACTACAAAAGTTGTGCTCTCGGTATCAAGTCCTGCAAGAGTTTCAGGGTTATGGTGATCACCATGTATATCGGTAATGAAAATTATATCTGGCGCTCCAAAATCTGCAAACAATTCAGCTCCACCAAAAGGATCAACAAAAATGGTTTTTCCGTCAATTGTAAAAGCAACCGATCCATGATTGATTGGAAATACCATTAATTCGCCCATATCAGTTTCGAACGTATCAGGAGCGTTAGAAAGTTGAGCAATTGTTGGAAAAGAGAATAAAGAAAAAAGTAAAAGTGTAAATAAAGAGCGTTTCATAATCATTTTGTTAGTTTTTTTGTCAGTACTAAAACCACGAAATATGCTACATCATTCAATCAAAAATCAGTTTTTTCAATGGTTGCCTTTTAAATTGGTTTCATGCACTTTCAATCAAAATTATTCACAAAGTACAGCGTAGAGTGAAAGAACACGTTACTGAAGAATCAGGGCATAACAAAAATTGGTTGCAACGAGTAGCAGAACAAAGTTGGGAGCCGGAATTATTGATTTCAGGTTTGGCGATTTATGCTACCATTCAGATTCCTGATTATATTCGCGATTTTTATCAGTTCTACCGATATAACCTTCAACTAGATACAGGTTTTATTGATGAGTTGATGCCAATGTTGGTGGTTGGAGTTATACTTACAGCCCTGAAAGTGCTTAGCTTTGCTTTTATTTTTCACTTTATTGTACGTGCTTTCTGGGTGGGCTTAATGGGATTAAGGTCGGTTTTTAGTGAGGGCATTCAATACGAAAAGCTAGAGTATAGCGAGTTGTATAGATCGGAAATGAAAAATAGACTCGGAACACAGGACTCGTTTTTGCTTGCTACTGATCGGCTTGCTAGTGTTATATTTTCGATTGCTTTCCTTTTTGTACTGTATATGTTTGGGATTGGTCTTTTATACTCGGTATTTTTTCTATTGATGAATGGGGTAAAGTTGGTGGTTTCAGAAGAAGTATTCGATCTTTATTCCAACATAATTTTGATTATTACCGGTGTAATTTTATTAGGTGTATCCGTCTTGTCTCTGGTTTTAAACATGAAAAAATATAGGGAACAAGAGAAGTTTGCCAGATACCATTTTAATCTAAGCTGGTATGCAAGCATGATATTCTATCCGTTTATTTATAAACCTATTCAGTTTTTAATGTTGAGTTTTATGTCGAATCTACCGAAAAAGAAAAACCAGTTATATGGAATAATTTTCTTTTCAGTATTCATGGCAATTTTTATGGGTTCCATTTTTGATTTGATGAATGTGAACCTTATTCAAGCTCGCGATTTTTATTCTAGCCGATCTATTGCCTCCACAATTATTCCTGAGAATTATGATTCTGAATTTGATGGGAAGTTTTTCGAAAAAGCATCAATTAGTTCTCCTTACTTAAAGAAGGGAGAGTATTTTTCCTTGTTTATACCTTACAATAAAATGCTAGACCGAAAATTGGGTAAATATTGTGAGGAGGCAACTTTATCTGATTCTTTAAATAGGTACGAAAAGCGTAAAGTGACCAATCAGCAAAACATTGAATGTGCAAACGAGTTTTTTACGATAACAATTAACCAGAAGGATACACTGGAATCTGATTTTCTTTTTTATGATCATAATAGAACTGGTCAGGCAGGCTTTAGAAGTATGTTTATGCTTTCGGATACAATGAATACTGGGCGATATGAATTGGGAGTATATCGCCCAAAACTAGATGAAGTAGATGCTGAAAGAGATTCCTTAGGAAGATTACTATTCTACGAAGAAGAAATACCTTTCTGGATTCAGTAAAAGACCTTTTATTCTTAATCTGGTTTATAATTATAAAATTTGTTTCTCAAATAAAGTATCAAACCCCCTAAAAAAGAGATTATTAAAAAATTCTTTAAACTAAAATAGTATGGAACAAGGGTTATTGTATTTGTAAAAGTACTATCAAGCTTTTCTATTTCCGAGATAAACAAAGAATCAGACTCTAGATTCTTTGTTCCTAAAGTTCTAAAGGATGATCCAGATACAATTCTATAACCAGGTATGTCAAAATTCTTGTAATTCCTATTTGTAGATCTGTAAACTAATTCTTGTACCCTACTAGCATCATGTGTAGCGTAGATGATGTATTGGTAGTTAAAAAATTCTTCTTTATTTGAACCGAATCCTAACCAAAACCAATTAGGCTCTTGACTATTTTCTAAAAAATAAGGCGGGCATAATGCATCAATGAATACACTTACTCTGTTATATTTCCCCCCTTTCCATTTCTTTACTACTTCAAATATTAGTTCATAATCGTACCAACCAGACTCCAAAACCGAAGGTGGCCCACTTTTATTATCTAAATATCTAACATCTTTGATCTTTATTAATCTACCCATAAAAATCTCTTCCGATTCTCGTATTGCATCTTCGAATTTCATTGAAATTGAGCAATCGGTAGCCATTATTTTTTGAGAAACGAAGATAAGAACAGAAAGGAGTAAGAGCTTTTTAGTTGTATTGACGTTCATTTTATAATGATTTCTATCAATTTATAAATAACTAGAAATGAGCTAAAAACATATTAAATTTAAGAATGCAAAAAGAACTACAACTCAGAGTTTTACCGGAGATAGCCGGTCAACCTGAACAGCTTCATCAATTTATTTCGAAAAAAGAAGGAATCCCTCAAGACGAGATAAAGCACATAGAAATAATAAAGCGTTCTATTGATGCCCGCCAAAAACAGGTGATTATAAATCTTAACGTTCAAGTATATGTGAACGAAGATTTTGAAGAGGCTCAGATTCGACTTCCCGATTATCCTGACGTTTCTAATGCAGAGGAAGTACTAATTGTTGGACTTGGTCCTGCTGGATTATTTGCAGCACTTCGTTTAATAGAAGCAGGTAAAAAACCAGTTGTGCTTGAACGAGGAAAAGACGTAAAAGCAAGAATCAAAGACCTCAAAGGAATTAATGTAGATCACATTGTAAACGAAGATTCCAATTACTGTTTTGGGGAAGGTGGAGCTGGAACCTACTCAGATGGCAAGTTATATACTCGTTCAAAAAAGAGGGGAGATGTACACCGAATTCTAGAGCTTTTGGTTGGATTTGGAGCCGTTAAAGAAATTATGGTGGAAGCTCATCCACATATTGGTACGAATAAACTTCCGAAGATTATCGAACGAATGCGTGAATGCATCTTAGAACATGGAGGTGAAATCCACTTTAATACCCGCGTTACCGATTTTATATTGGAAGGAAACTCTATTCAAGGAGTGAAAACTCAAGCTGGAGAATCGTTCAAAGCCAAGAATGTAATTCTAGCGACGGGGCATTCTGCCAGAGACATTTTTGAACTTCTTCATCAAAAGGGAATCGAGATTGAACTCAAACCGTTGGCAATGGGGGTTCGTGTTGAGCATTCCCAAAATTTGATTGATCAAATTCAATATAATTGTGAGGATAGAGGTGAGTATCTGCCTCCTTCACCTTACAGCATTGTAAAGCAAATCGGTGGAAGGGGAGTGTATTCTTTTTGTATGTGTCCTGGAGGTGTGATCGCGCCTTGTGCCACAAGTCCGGGCGAGATTGTGACAAACGGATGGTCTTCATCGCGAAGAGCTCGTTCAACAGCTAATTCAGGAATTGTAGTAGAACTTCGGGAAGAAGATTTCAAGCCTTACTCTAAATTTGGTCCATTGGCAGCGATGGAATTCCAAAAAACGATTGAACAAAAAGCTTGGGAAGTAGGCGGAAAAACTCAAACCGCTCCGGCGCAGAGATTAGAAGATTTTGTACATGGAAAAGTTTCTGCTAATTTGCCAGATACTTCGTATTCACCAGGAATCACTTCCGTAGAATTAGGAAATGTACTTCCAGATTTCATTCATAAAACATTGAAAGAGGGATTCAAAGCTTTTGGAAAATCCATGAAAGGGTATATGACGAACGAAGCTGTAGTTCACGCCCCAGAAACCAGAACTTCATCACCCGTTCGAATTCCACGAGATTATAGAACACTGGAACATATTCGAATAAAAGGCTTATTTCCCTGTGGCGAAGGCGCGGGTTATGCAGGTGGAATTATTTCGGCTGCTATTGATGGGGAGAAAGTTGCTGCGGCAGTAGCCGCAATTAAGAATTAGGAATGGTTCAATTAGGAATAGGGAATAAAGGCAATATTCAATATCCAACAAGGAATGATCAATGAAGAATATTAGCGATGATGGATAATTATAAACAATATCTGAAATCGATAAAGAAGGAACATAGGTTCGGTTTTTTGAATAATCCGAGCTTTGAAGAATTTATTGAGCAGCCCATTAAAAAACATTTGTTTTTTCCTTTAGCAGAAAGAGTGATTGATTTATTAGAATGGGAAATTGCATTAAAGGAAAATGACACGATACATGCCCGTTCGAAAGAGAATTGGGGGATACAAGGAAAAATTAGCGTTACTTATTTAGAATACTCCAAAATTAGAATATTCAGTGAATCAGCTTTAGATCAAAGATGGGATAATGGGAAAAACTCGGTACGTGTAAAGTTATTTATAAAAGTATTTCATGAAGAATTAGAGAAACTTTCAAAAGAAGAGAAAGAAGAAATTGAGGTTGAATTCGAGAAGGAATACAATTGGGATGACTATGAAATTCCAGAAGACTTACCTAAGCCTCTTGGTAAGAAAAAAAGAGTATTAGTACCTATTATTGGATCTTTTACTACTATAGTTCTGCTCGGAATCTTTGCTGGATTTATTGATTACAGAGTTATTGAAGGAAATAATGTATTTATACTACTTAATATTCCTTTAATCTCGGAGGCTGTATCAGCCATTATTTTTTGGTTCATTTTGACCAGATTATGTCGATTAGGAAATTTTACAGAAATAAAAAAAATAACATGGTTGTCTCTAGTATCACTAATACTCTTTTTCTTAAGTACGGAGATTATATTTTATATGTTTTTAAAATTTCCTTGGGTTGGTCCTGTTGACTTTTTAATCTTTGTAATCAACTATTACGAACCATTTTTTACTCAGCAGGATTTAATTCCTTTAGTGTTAAATCTAGCTACTATTCTAATAGTTATAATTACGATCAGCATAGTTTTTTGGCTGCGAATAGTAAGTTATATTTCCCTTCTTCAAGTAAAAAGAATTCCAGATGAGGTATTTGAATTTGTTGAATATTTAATCGTTAAAAATAAGTCTGAAGCTGAAATAAGAAATGAACTATCAAAAAGAGGCTGGAAATCTGAACAAGCTCAAGATGAAGTTTTTGAAGCTTTGGGCGGATATACTCAGGCTATAGAGTTTTTAAAAATATAACAATGAAAATCACCCAGGCTACCTTAAAAGACCTCGATGTACTCAATGATTTATTTGATGGATATCGGGTGTTTTATGAAAAGAAATCGGATAAGAAAGAAAGTAAAGCATTTCTAAAAGCGCGGATTGAAAACAAAGAATCGGTCATTTTTATTTCCAGAGATGTAGCAGGAATAACTACAGGATTCACACAATTATATCCATTATTCTCATCCACAAGATTAAAGCGGGTTTGGCTGTTGAACGATTTATTTGTTGAGTCTAAATATCGGGGAAAAGGGTTTTCAAAAGCACTGATCGAAGTAGCTAAAGAATTATGCAGAAAAACGGGTGCAGCTGGGATGACTTTAGAAACGGCTAAAGACAATCATATTGGAAATCAGCTTTATCCAACCACAGGCTGGACATTAGACGAAGATCATAACTTTTATTATTGGGAAGTAGAGTGAGTTATAAAATCCTTCTTCTTGAACCGTTTTTTTCTGGTTCCCATAAACAATGGGCTGAGGGATTTCAGAAATATTCATCTCACCAGATAGAAATTCTTAGTCTACCAGGTAGACATTGGAAATGGCGAATGCATGGAGGAGCAGTTTCTCTTGCAAAACAATTCAATGAGTTGGCGTATTCCCCAGATCTTATTCTAGCGACCTCAATGCTAGATTTAACAACCTTTCTAGCTTTAACTCGAAAGAAATCTTCAGGTATTCCCGTAAGTATATATTTCCATGAAAATCAGATCACCTATCCATGGTCGCCACAAGATAGAGATGTAAAGAATAAGAGGAATAATCATTACGGGTTTATCAATTATACCTCAGCATTGGCTGCGGATAGAATATTATTCAACTCAGAGTATCACAGAGATTCATTTTTAGAAGCACTTCCTGCTTTCCTAAATCAGTTCCCTGATAAAAAGGGAAAAGAGAATATTGATTTGGTAAAGAAGAAAAGTGTAGTACTGTATTTAGGAATAGATTTAAATCGATTCGATGAGTTTCATGATTCAGAGGAAGAGAAAGAATCGGAACCAATTATTCTATGGAATCATAGATGGGAATATGATAAACGGCCGAAGCCTTTCTTCTCAACACTTTTTAAGCTCAAACAAAAAGGAATAAAGTTCAAACTTGTTGTCTTAGGCGAACGAAATGAAATGATTCCCAAAAGTTTCGAAGAGGCAAAAGAGAAGCTATCAGATGAGATTATCCATTGGGGATACGCCAAGAATTTTGAGGAATATGCAAAATGGCTTTGGAAAGCAGATATTTTACCTGTTACATCAAAACAGGATTTTTTTGGAGGGAGTGTGGTAGAAGCAATGTATTGTAATTGTTTTCCAATACTTCCTAATCGATTAGCCTATCCAGAGCATTTTCCGGAAGAAATCCGTCGCGATTATGTTTATGAAGAAGGAGAGTTAGAATTCCGCTTGGAAACTGCCATCGAACACTTTATGAATCTAAGACAAGTTGATCACCAATCACTGGTTAAAAAATATGATTGGAGAGAGATGATTGGGAACTATGACGAAGAAATATCAACTTA
>TARA_R110000868_G_scaffold188385_1_pt1 | contig 20004 bp, 31 predicted proteins | sample TARA_R110000868 | Tara Oceans TARA_R110000868 (sample SAMEA4397489) | marine metagenome | biome: Polar Biome; feature: [SRF] surface water layer (ENVO:00010504); material: water (ENVO:00002006), including particulate matter (ENVO:01000060) such as... | depth 5 m | reverse complement strand
TGTAAAGACTAAACTGTTCAATAATAAACCGAATGTGTGGAAAAAAATATGAAAAAGTTAATTACAATTGTGTTATAATAGATGTTCATGAGTGATTTAATGATTAATACAAAACACCTTAGAATGTCTAGAGAAGATGGTTGGGGATATTTACCTGCCACCGACCAAGTGATGGAGATATTTTATGGTATACGAGATCTATATGATCCAAGAAGTATAATAGAGATTGGATTTAATGCTGGGCATTCTACCACCTATATGCTTGAGATATTTAAAGATGCACTTGTACATTCAATCGGGCCTTCTCCTAAACTAGATGCAGAGAAAACTCTTTTATCAATATATCCTAATCGTTTTATGTTCTATCATGGAAAAACAGAAGACATACAAAAGACCATTAATCCATTATTTACATATCAGATGGCGTTTATAGATGGTCTACACGATGTTGAACATGTTAAGATGGATTTAGACTTTGTTATAAATGATCTAAAATGTAAATGGATATTGATGGATAATTGTGAAAGAAATGATGTACAGAAGGGCATAAGTTACTTTGAAGATCAACTTGGATATGGCCAGAAGTTTTTCTATAATAACTTTTGGAAAGGCAAACATTCAGAATTAGAAATGAGATTTTTTAGTGTATCACCTAACAATATTTAAAAACACATTTGATAACCAAACTCACAAGACCAAGTTTTGTGAAGATCTTAACTTTTTTGTTAGGTTGTTAGAAGATGCTTCTAAAATTCCAGGTGAAAAGGGTGGAAGAAAGTCTTCTCCTTTATTATCCATGGCGGTTTATAAAAAAGATACGACACGATCCAATGATAATGTTGAAAAATGGTCACGATGGGTTGCCGTTGATGTAGATGATTTTGAGGTTGATGATGCATATAAGTTAGATAGAGAGAATTGGATTAAAGATAAAATATCATCTCTTGTAGGTGATCGTTATTGGATATGTTACTCTACCGCATCAAGTCGGTTAGACCAACCTAAGTTTAGAATTATATTTCCATTGACAGATGAAGTAGAAAGAGATCAGATTACGCATTTTTGGTATGCATTGAATACTGAGATAGAAGGATTGGCTGATAAACAAACAAAAGATTTATCACGAATGTTTTATATCCCAGCAATTTATCCGAATGCATATAATTTTTTCTATGTTAACAAATCAGATAAGTATATAAATCCAGATGAACTGATGGCTAAACATCCGTTCAAAGAAAGAGAAGGAAAGACCTTTCTTGAAAGACTTCCCGAATCAGTTAGAAATGAAGTAATTGAATATCGCAAAAGTCAACTTAATAACACAACAGTGGATTGGACATCATATCATGATTGTCCGTTCTTTCCAAAAACACTGGCAAATGAATATAGAACCATTACCTCTACAGGTTGGTATCATAAGATGTATCAAATTATGATTGCCATCGCAGGTAATGCTATTAAAAGGGAATATCCCATCACAAGTATCGAAATCGCTGATCTATGTGGTCAGTTCGATCGTGAGACGGGTAATTGGTATGAAAACAGACCTCTTGTGAGAGAGGCAGACAGAGCACTAGAGTGGGTATATAAAAATGGATAAAAGAAATTTTCAACATAAACTAAGATTAGGTATAGTCGGACATGGATTTGTAGGTAAAGCAGTAGATTATGGATTTGAACATAATACAGTAGAAAAGTTTTACGTTGATCCAAAATACGATACTACTATAGATGATTTAATTGAGTGGAAACCAAACTTAACGTTTATATGTGTTCCTACTCCAATGAATGATGATGGAAGTATAGATGCTACTATGTTATATGATTCGGTATTTAAACTATTAAGTCATAACGATGGTGGTATTGTTATTAAATCTACTGCTACACCAGTAGTTATAGAAAAGATTGTTAAGAAAGCTGGAACTCTAGCAAAACTTAAACGTATCGTATATAATCCAGAATTTTTAACTGAAAAGAACGCAGAAGAACAATTTGTTAATCCAGAATTTCAAGTATTAGGTGGACATAATGAGTCTACAGCTGCTGTTCAAGAAGCATATAGAGTACACTCTATCGTAAATAGATGTGATTTCCATCACATGGGATTATTAGAAGCTAGTTTGGTAAAATATGGATTAAATGCATTTCTCGCAACGAAGGTAATATTTTTTAATCAATTTTATGATGTATGTGAATTGACTCATTCTAACTTTAGTATAGTAACTAGAGCAATGGCAGCTGATTCTAGAATTGGTAACACACACATGAAAGTACCAGGGTACGATAAGAAACGTGGTTATGGTGGTGCATGTTTTCCAAAAGACATAAAAGCATTTATTGATTTTAGTATGGGTAGTATGAGTCTACTAGAATCAGTTGATAATATTAATAACGAATATCGTAAAGATTACGAAAAAGATGAAAGAGAGGTCGCACAAAATGTCAATTTTAGACAAACTAAAGAAAAACAGTAAAAGTAAATTTACAGAAGTATTATCCCAATCAAAGTTTTTCGCAAATACTGAATTTACAAAAACAAATGTACCAATGATTAATGTTGCTCTATCGGGCGATTTTGATAAAGGTTTAACTTCAGGATTAACAGTACTTGCAGGACCTTCAAAACATTTCAAAACCAGTTTTGCATTGTTAATGGCATCAGCCTATCTCAAACAACATAAAGATGCTGTGATGTTATTTTATGATTCTGAGTTTGGTTCACCAGAAGCTTATTTCAAGACGTTTAATATTGATACTAATAGAGTCCTTCATACACCCATTACTGATGTTGAAGAACTTAAATTTGATATTGTAAGTCAATTAGAAAACTTAGATAGTTCAGATAAAGTTATTATTGTTATAGACTCAATTGGCAATCTTGCATCCAAGAAAGAAATGGAAGATGCATTGAATGAGAAATCAGTTGCTGATATGTCTCGTGCTAAGGCACTCAAAGGATTATTTAGAATGGTAACACCATATCTAAAAATGAAAAACATACCACTACTTGCAGTCAATCATACATACCAAGAAATTGGTATGTTCCCCAAAGCTGTTGTAAGTGGTGGAACTGGAATTTATTATTCCGCCGATAACATATGGATTGTTGGTCGTAGGCAGAATAAAAAAGGAACTGAAGTCACAGGATATGACTTCATTATTAATGTGGAGAAATCAAGGTTTGTTAGAGAAAAGTCAAAAATTCCTGTCTCAGTTAGCTGGGAAGGTGGTATATCTCGTTGGTCTGGTCTTTTGGATGTTGCTATGGGTCTTGGCTATGTTGCTAAGCCAACCATTGGTTGGTACGTACGTGTGGATCCGAAAACGGGAGAGTCGGAAGAAAAGAAATGGAGAGAAAGCGACACGAACTGTGAAGAGTTCTGGACGCCGATCTTAGATAATCCCGAGTTCAAAGATAAAGTATCAAGGGCATATTCTATTTCGTCCTCTGAAATTGTTGAATTAGATATACTAAGTGATTAATAAGAAATATATTAAACCATGGGATCATTTAATTGTAGATGATTTTTTAGAAGACCAAGACTTTAAAAAAGTACTTTGGTATGCTAAAGAACATCAAAGCAAGATTGAAATTGCACCTAATACGTGTGTAAAATACAATTGGTTCTTTGATCATGAGGGCACGTTTATTAAACTGCGAATCGTTGATGAAATGTCTAGATGGCCTGACTGGTTACCAAAAGATTCCCCTAAATGGGCAATTGACTTTGGTGAGTATATGGCTAAAAAGTATTATAAAAATATACTACAATTTAGACAAGATTTAGGTTATAAAGATATATCAAAATATAATCCAATGTTTACAATGACATTGAGTTATTTCCATAAAAATTTTGATTATAGAAGAAGTCACACTGATGGTGCATGGAAAATATTTTCTAGTTCATTGTATGTTTCTGAAAAGAATTTGGGAACTACAATGACTAGTGATCGTTACTCTGAAGATTATGTAACTGTGCCGTGGAAACAAAATAGATTGCATTGTTTTGTCCGAGATTTAGAAAAAACTTGGCATAATTTCAAGGCTGACAATGAATCTGATAGAGTAACGATCAACTTTTGCCTAAGACCAACTGAGTTTTGGGAATGGGGAGAGTCAAATCCTGGTGGAATTAAATCAGTGCCAGGTGATAATACATTAAACAAATATTTTAAGAGAGTATAATGGTAAACATAGACAAATTAAGTGAAGGTATACACTACGAATTAACTCCAGCTAATACTGAGAATACTCAAGGTTGGGATGTAAGAATATTAGAAGGTGATTATATTGAATCTGTTATAAGATTTGGTAACGTTGCTTTCAATGAACAGAAAGATTCATTGACATTTAATTTTAAATTAATTAGTAGTCCTGATAACGATTTAACTGAAGAAAATATGTTTTTTCAACAGTATGTTGGATCGATACTTGAGGATATTTTAGAAAGATCAGTTGCAGATGGATCTGCAATAGTAAAAGAAAAAGGAAGTTTAGTATGAAAAAAGTATTAATTATGGGGTTACCTGGTGCAGGCAAGACTTGGTTAGCCGAACGATTACAAAAAGAATGGAAGTGTGCTTGGTACAATGCCGATAAGGTAAGAAGTATGGCTAATGATTGGGATTTCTCTGAAGAAGCAAGATTTAGACAAGCGTATCGAATGAAGAATATTGCTGACTATGAAGTTAAATGCGCAAGATTAGTTATATGTGACTTTGTTTGTCCATTAGAAGAAACACGTATAGCATTTGATGCAGATATAACTATCTGGGTTGATACGTTACAAGAGGGACGATTTGCCGATACAAATAAAATGTTTGAGGCACCTGATACGATTGATGCAAACGTTTGGCATGTTGATCGATATTTGAGTGATGAAGAAATTAAATTATTAGCAAAAACAATTATTAAAGGAGAACAATAATGGATTGGCAAAGACCAACTACGATGATGTTAGGAAGATGGCAACCTTGGCACGATGGCCACACTGCTTTATTTAAATCTGCTCTAGCTGAATCAGAACAAGTATGTATTATGATTCGCGATGTTGCTGGTATAATAGGAGTAGATGCAGGAGCAAATAGAACCGATACTAGACAAGATGATAATCCTTTTGATTATGATACCGTTGTAGAAAACATTAAAGTGGGATTATCTAAAGCTGGATTTACTTATGACAAAGAATATGTGATTATGCAAGTACCTAATATTGTGGATATTAGTTATGGTAGAGGTGTGGGTTATACATTCACTGAACATAATTTAGGTAAAGATATTCATGCAATTAGTGCTACTAAGATTAGGCAAGATATGAGAAAAGATGGTAAATTACTTAAGTTACGAGATAAAAAATAAAACTATACTTTTAGTATTAATTGTGATATAATAGACGTAATGAATATAAATTTAGAACAAACAATTTTAAAGAACATGCTTACGGATGAGAAATACATGCGTAAGGTATTACCCTTTATCCGATCCGACTATTTTGAGGGTGTCTATAGACAACTATTCAAAGAGGCAGGAAAGTTTGTTGCAAAATATAATAGACTTCCTAACTTAGAAGTTTTTAAGATAGAAATAGATGATTCTACATCTTTCTCTGATGAACAATATAAACACGCTATTGAAATATTACCTATATTATTTGAAAATGAAAAATCAGATACGGTTTGGTTGTTAGATCAAACAGAAAAATGGTGTCAAGATAAAGCCATCCATAATGCGATTATGGAATCTATTACAATTATTGATGGTAAACATCAAACATTGACAAAAAATTCTCTACCAGATATATTAACAAAAGCGTTAGCGGTGTCGTTTGACACCAATGTCGGTCATGACTATCTAGAGAATGCAGAAGAACGATATGATTTTTATCATGAACAAGAGGAACGGATTCCATTTGACTTGGAATATTTTAATCTCATCACCAAAGGTGGATTACCAAATAAGACCTTGAATATCGTTCTCGCTGGGACTGGCGTTGGCAAATCTTTATTTATGTGCCACCTCGCTGCTAACGCACTTACACAAGGCCGAAATGTTCTTTATATAACCATGGAGATGGCAGAAGAACGTATCGCCGAAAGAATAGATGCTAATTTACTTGATGTAAATATTGCACATATAGAAAATCTTGCAAGGGAAGACTATAAAACTAGAGTAAGTAACCTTGCTGCTAAAACAAATGGTAAGTTAATCATTAAAGAATATCCTACGGGCCAGGCAAACACATCACATTTTAGGGCATTACTTAACGAACTCAAGTTGAAGAAAAACTTTTTACCAGAAATTATCTTTATAGATTACCTAAACATATGTGCATCAGCACGAATGAAAACAATGGGTGGTTCTATTAATAGTTACACGTATATAAAGGCAATTGCAGAAGAAATGCGAGGGCTTGCAGTAGAGTTTAATTTACCTATTGTATCTGCAACACAAACAACAAGATCTGGATTTAGCAATTCAGATCCAGGATTAGAAGATACATCAGAATCATTTGGATTACCTGCCACCGCTGATTTAATGTTTGCTCTAGTATCTAATGAAGAACTAGATCAACAGAATCAGATCATGGTGAAACAACTGAAGAATCGTTATAATGATCCGACTAAGTACAAACGATTTGTAATTGGTATTGATCGTTCTAAAATGAAACTTAAAAATATTGCCAATGCAGAAAAAGAATTAGTTAAAGATGAACCTGATAATGGTCCTGCATTTGATAATGGTAAATTTGCGTCTAGAACTAGACAAGATAATCTTAAAAATTTAGTAATATAAATAATACATGAACACTATAACTCACACGCTCATTGCTTTACTATTTATGTTATGTGCTTATGCATGGGGATATAAGAAAGGAGATTGGTCAGGTTCCATAACTATGACCAAGAAATTTATAGAAGCTCTTCATAAGATGGATATTCTAGTAAAACTCAATGGCGACGATGTTTTTATTACTTCCGCTTTTAAATCAGTTAGAGTAAAAAATAGACATGATGAAAAAAAATGAGCGAAATACAGTTAACCAATACGAAGATTCTTCAACATCTTAATAATCTAAAAGACGATTTTTTCAGTAAACCCAACTACGACGATAAAAAATATCGTGTACGTAGTAAAAACTGGAATCATTGTAATATAGAAGATTTTTACTGTAGTAGAACCTATTTAGACTATCTACTTAGAGACGAATCATCACATTTAGGATATCCAGAAGAACATATGGCACAACCCATATCTTACATGGAAAAAGTTGATCCAGATCTATGGACAGAATTTCGTAAGAAGGCACGAATAGACTTTACATTAGAGATTGGAGCGCAACATGCAGCTCTAACTAATTATTATCCTCCTGGTGGATTTGTAGGTTGGCATACTAATTGGGATGCTAATGCATATCAAGTACTTTTTACCTGGTCAAGAACAGGTGATGGGTATTTTCGTTATTATGATAAAAAGAATGATGAGATTATTACTGTTGAAGATAAACCTGGTTGGCAGGCTCGTCATTATTACTTTGGTCGCAAAGATGAACTTGATCATCATTGTTGGCATTCAGCATTTACTTGGTCAGACAGAATAACTTTGGCCTATAAGTTTGATAATGTAAGACTAGATTCTCCGTATAACAAAACGGCAATTCTATTAAGAGATCAACTTATCGAGGAGTTAGAAACACTATGAAAAATGATATAATCGTTATATTTACAACACTATTTACTCTTATTTTTCTTTGGTTAATTATGAGTATTAATGTAGCAGATGCAGATACACGTGTGCCCGTTGAATATGAATTTCAACAAGAGGAAGATACGTTAATAATGTTTCATGATTTGGAAACTGATGATGATTTAGAAGTACCCTATGTTCCTATGCAAGAATCAATATACAATCCAGAATCTTTACATTGTTTAGCAATGAACATCTATCACGAAGCTAGAGGTGATAGTTATGCAGGTAAGATGGCAGTATCGGATGTTGTTTTGAATAGAGTTAAGGATAGTAGATATCCTAATACTATATGTGGAGTAGTTTATCAAGGTGGTGAAGAACGAAGGCGTTGTCACTTCTCTTGGTATTGTGATGGGAGATCAGATACTCCTTTTGATGATGTTTCTTGGCAAGAGTCACAAGACATTGCTAAGAATATCTTAACTAATGATACTTCAAATTTAACTGAAGGAGCAACTCATTATCATACCTTTAGGGTTAAACCTAATTGGATAAGTGATAGAGGTATGTTGGTTGTAGGTCGTATTGGAGATCATATATTTTATAGGTGGGAAAGAGTTGTTTAATATAGATTTAATAGAATTACCTAGTATAAAACAGGTACACGAAAATGGTTCACGATTTTATACGGCAGATGGTGAAAAGAAATATCCATCCGTTACCACTATTCTAGGTGCTGATCCAGAAAAAAAGAAAGGTTTAATGGAATGGCGTAAACGAGTAGGTGAAGAAGAAGCAAATAGAATATCTTCACAGGCAACCAGAAAGGGAACTAATGTTCACGCCTGTATTGAATCCTATATACAAAATCAAGAAGTTCCATCGGCAATGCCGCACGAACTTGAATCATATCTCTTACTTAAAGGTGCAGCCGATAAGTTCATAGATAATATACGAGTCATTGAAGGTAGAATGTTATCAAATCATTTAAGATGTGCTGGAACGGTTGACCTTATCGCTGATTATAGAGGTAAGATATCTATTATTGACTGGAAAACATCAGCCCGATTAAAAAGAAAAACTATGGTAGATAGTTATTTCAAACAAGCAGCTGCTTATTCAGTTATGTTTGAAGAAAATACTGGAATACCTATTCAACAATTAGTGATTATAATGGCGTGTGGTACAGGAGAATTACAATTGTTTAAAGAGAAAAGAGATGATCACATTGATGGATTCATTTCTCAAAGAGATTATTATGAGGGCATAAGTGAAGATTGAAAATATTATATATACAATAGTATACCGAAACCAAGGATAGTACATAAATTATGGCACAAAGAACAAAAGATTATATTCAACGCATATCAACACCAAAGAGATCATCCACTAGTGGTAATTCATCTATGGTCAAAACTTCTAGTATGAATAAATCAAAAACATACAAAGCATATAGAGGTCAAGGTAGGTAATGGAAGATTTCCTAGTTATAGTAGGTGAACTAGGAGCTCCTATCGCTGGGTCACTTGCAATGGGATTTTTTATATTCCTCGTTATCAAACAAATACTAGAAGGTATAGTTGAACAAGTTAAAACACTTACTATGTTTTGTAACTCATTACAGAATAGAGCTAGATCAATGAGTAATGAAATGATTAAGATTGATACCCTAGTCAGTAATGCATTAAGTATACGACCAGATATTGAAAGAATTGCAAGAGCAGAGAATTTTGTAGAAGATGGTAAAGTTGATAGTAGAAGAGATTAAAATTTAAATAAAAAAACAAGGAAATAAATATGAAAAAACTAAAGTACCCAGAGGTACAAGTTTTTGGTTTCGACCCTAAGATATTTAAATGTGAACAAGTTACAAGAGCAGACGGTACAGTAGAAATACGGTGTCAAAGGAGAGATGATGAAAGTTAAATTAATAAGTTATTCGCAACCTACTCCTATGACGATACTGGGAATGGAGACTATGCAAGATTTGGTAGCGTTTTGTGCTAGGGTATCTAATCCTATCAATCAACTTAACACAGAAACATCTGAAAAACTTATTAAATATCTAATTAAACATAAGCACTTTTCTCCTCTAGAAATGGTAAGTGTTTGTGTAGAGATTGAGACCACTAGGGATATTGCTAGGCAAATTCTCCGTCATAGATCATTCTCTTTCCAAGAGTTCAGTCAACGATATGCAGATCCAACAAAAGATTTATCTTTTGAGATTAGAGAAGCACGATTACAAGATATTACGAATAGACAAAATTCAGTAGAAATTGATGATGATGAATTACAAAAAGAATGGAATAGACATCAACGTAGAGTTATACACTTTGCTGAAGAAGTTTATAATTGGGCCATTAAAGCAGGTATTGCTAAAGAACAAGCAAGAGCTGTACTTCCTGAGGGTAACACTGTAAGTCGATTATATATGAATGGAACACTCCGCAGCTGGTTACATTATATTGAACTTAGAAGTGAAAATGGCACACAGAAAGAACATCAAGATATTGCGATAGAATGTGCTAAAGTTGTATCTAAAGTATTTCCACTACTAAGTAAAGGATAATGGATATTGTACAGTTAGTCACTGATTATGGATTTCCAGTTATTATGTCCTGTGGAATGGGTTTTATGATTCACTATATCTGGTCCTTCATTGGGGAACATATTGATCCTGCCTTAGGTGATATGCACATGGCTCTTATAAGAGTTATTGATCAAGTTAGAATGCTAGATCAAGATATGATTAGACTTCAACAAAAAGTCAATGTTGTACTTGAATATAGAGAACAAGATAAACTCAGATCCGAAGGTAAAGTTAAGAAAAAAAGTTAAGTATAAAAAATGAAAAAAATAAACGACTGGTATATTTGTGATGAAGAATTATTAGGACTTGATCCACGTCGGCAATCTCTAACTCATGTAGATGATATCAGTTACAGAATAGATTGGTTAAGCAAACAACTAATGGCAACTGCTTTACGTGATTTATTTACTTTCATCATAAAAAATTGTAGAGCAAAAGATGTTTATGTAGATGTTGGCGCTAATTATGGGTTTACTTCAGTACCATTAGCAAACGTATTCAAAGAAATACACTCATTTGAAATATTACCAAGTGTTGTTGAATGTTTACAAGAAAACACTAAAGAATTTCCTAATATAAAAATATATCCTTTTGGATTAGGAAGAGAAGAATCTAATAAAACAATTGCGTATTATCCAAAATATTCTCTAATATCTCAAATTATAAATTCTGATGGTTCTCTTCCATTGGATCAATCAAGAAGAGGATTTAAACATGTAACAACAGATGTTAAAATTAAACCTTTAGATTCGTTAAATTTACCAAAAATAGATGTAATAAAAATTGATGTAGAAGGATATGAATTTGAAGTTATTGCTGGTGCCGCTGAAACGTTATCAAGGTCACAGGCTTTAATTATAGTAGAAAATGTTGATGACGATAAAAACAAAACAAGTATTAAAAAGGCACTAAACTCTTTAGGATATGAATTTGTGTGTATGATATCTAAGAATGATTGTGTATTTAAACCAAAACCAGACCGTTAAAATTGAAAAGGTAATGAATAGATTGTAATCGTATCTTCTTTACCTTTTACTTTTATTCTACCAATCTCTTTAGCGTCCCATCCTTTGGGTAATGCTTCCATTGTCATTGAAGATACAATAGTTTTATAATCTATGTACTCATGCCTAGCCGCGGTTGCTTCTAACCGTGCGGCGAGATTAACGGCATCACCGATAACACTGTAATCAAATCTGGTTTCAGATCCCATATTACCAACAATACAAGTGCCGGTATTAATACCAGTGCCCACGTTAATATCTGGGAGGCCTCTTTCTTTATACAATGCTTTGAGTTCATCTACTTTTTTCTCTACTTCTATTGCTGTAAGACATGCTTGTTCAGCGTGATTAGGACAATCGAGTGGGGCATTCCAAAATGCCATAATACAGTCACCCATATACTTATCTATTGTACCGCCGTGATCTAATATGATTGTTGTCATATCATTTAGAAACTCGTTGACTAACTCGACCAGACCTTCTGGATCATCATTATTCTTATAATGTTCTGATATAGGAGTGAACCCACATATATCCATAAACATAAAGGTCATCTCTCTTCTTTCTCCACCCAACTTTAATAGTGATGGATTATCTTGTAATTGTTTAACTAAATCTGGAGATACGTAAGTTCCAAATTGTTTCTTAATTTGTTCTTTGAGTTTGTAAGTAACATAATACTTATTAAATGAAGCATGTCCGAATACGATAAACGAAGCGATGGATGAATATAGTGTATCAAATAGAATTAAGTAATTATCCCAAAGATAAAATCCACCATAGATTTGGCCGCCTATGAGTACCATACTACCAACAAAGGCATAACGTGTAGGCGCAAATTGTACAACGGCAAGTACTTTTAACATAACTGCTAGTAATACAATTAGTTCTAATAATTCGTAGAAGAGTGATTGTTGTATTTGAACACCACCTAATATAGTTTGTAATAAGTTTGCTTGTACTTCATTAGGAAACATTGCTCCAACGGGTGTTGATACTGGATTATTAAATCCTTCCGCAGTCAATCCCCATATAAGAACCTTACCTTCTAAACGAGTGTTCATTATCTCAGATGCTGATACAGTTGGAAACTCATGCCAATATGACACCATGACATCGCCCGTAGGTGTTGTGTTAATAGGAGGTTGTCTTCCCATTCGTACCCATTCAACTCCAACATCGGGCGTTACTCTCAGTTGATAAGACTGTTCATCAAAGAAAGCTCTAATAGTTTCAAGTGCAAGTGAGGGATATAGTTCACCATTCGCTTGAACTAACAATGGCGCCGATCTTACTGTGGCATCAAAGTTAGGTGTTCCTGGTAAATTAGGAGTAGCGTTAGCAACACCTACTCCATAAGTATTATTTTGTAGAATATCAAGTGGAGCAACAATTCCAGGGAAATTCCAAACATAATCACCAGCTTCACCACCACCTAACGTAGCAGTACCTACAAATGGTGCAGATCCGGTAATTGTTTGTGTTGTTGGTGCAGCTGCAAGAACAGATAGTCTATTGATTAATCCTTCTGCAAATAATTCATCACCACCAAATCTATCAGGTTCTGAAAATATTTGTGTGAATACGTGTGTGTTTGTTGGATCAGTACCAAATAGTATATCGGAATAGATATTCCTTGGCCATGGGTATTGTCCATATTTTTCAATAGATGCTTCATCAATGTTCACTAGAACAATCTCTGGGATATTTTCTACTTCATGTTGTTGATGTAACCAATCGAACCATGACCATTGAATATTTTCTATTATATACGGGCTTTGTACCTTAAGAACAAATAGTAACGATATTGTTACTAATACTGTTTTCCAGTTATAAAACATGTCCTCTTCGTACTAGTTCATTTCTTATCTTTGCCTTTTTCTTATTCACATTAGTGTGTGTGAGTAATTCAACAAGTTTTTTTGACGAGTATGGTTTAAGATAATCATGGTGTAAAGTAATTTTTCCAGATTCTTTATTGCGTGTTGGCACTGAAGCCGATAGTTTAATAGGCATAATTATTGTCCTTGTGTGACTGAGACTGCGCACCCACCTGAGGTTACACAGTATTGTGATAATGAATACGTTTGATTTGTACTAGATGTTTGATTCAACATAAGATCAGTTGGTTCTGTTCCGTCTAAAGTAATACTTGCAGTATGATTACCACCATCTCTTTGTTGTACCCAAAAATAATTATCGTTGTTATTTGTCTGTATGGTTAAGTTCTTATCTACATCACCGCGTTGTGCAATATACCCTATATTATCATCACCATATAGATACGCAGTTGTAGTGTGTGATCCATCTCCAGAATTAGCCTGCCAACCTACTAATGTATTACCATTTCCATGTACATCTAAATTTAATAGATGACCACCTGCTTCATCAGCATCATTTGTAAATACAGGAGTATAATTACATGTTGGAGGACAACCTGATTCAGTTGTTGGATCGTTTAGTTTTATACCTTGTCCCCAAATTATTTCTGTATAATCTCCATATATATGAAAACCTATATCCGATTTTAAACAACTACTACCATAAGTACAATTCTGTTGTAAATAGATAGCGTTATTATCACCATCCATATCACCACCCCAAAGTTCGCCTGATCCCCAATAGTCTACGAAACTTATTTCGTTATTATTTCCATATTGTTTGATCTCTATTACTGCATTAACACCATCAAAACTAAAATCTATAAAATTATCATCACCTGATTGTAGTATATTAATGTCTACATTATCACCACCCAATACTTGTTGGATCTTCGTTACATTATCCTGAGCAAATAATGTCGAACATATTAACATCAATAATGAAAATATAAAAAATGAAAATATATATCGTCTAATCATTATTATATTTATAATGTTATTGAACTATATTAATAAGTATGTTGTTACCTTCGTTCATATCTATCGTACCTTCATATCCTTCCACCCTTGTTTGTATAGTAGCGTTAGCTTGAGAGGATAGTACAATATTGATAACACCATTCACACTTCTATAAAATACAACTTGATTATCTCTAGGAAATATGTTATACTGTGAATCTGCATTGAGACCTACACTGGCTCCTCTTAGTTGTAGAGTGAAGTTATCGTTTGACGATGATTCATCCTGAACCATAGTAGAATCTAGTGCTTCTATAATATCTAACAGATCAGTAAGGAAATCAACATCAAGAGCATCTATATCTAGTTCTGAGTATTCAAGATCATTACCTGTATCATCTAGTGCATTCATTTCAAGTTCATTAAATGCTAGAAAATCAAAATCAAGAAGGCCTGCATCTTCGTTAGCATCGTCTTGTAGATCTTCGTTTATACGATCAATGACTTCACGAGGTGGATTAACGATAAACATATTGTCTATAAGAGCAACTGTAAGGTTTTGAATCGTTACAGGTGAACTTGGTGCAGTGTTGATAGAAGATATCATTGTCGCTTGATACGCCTCATTTAAAGTGATAGAACCACCTTCATTTATAACATCAATTTCTCCTGATGCATTACCATCTTCATCAGGTAAAAGTACGATGAGCGATCTACCAAGTTCATCTACGGTGGTTGTGAAATCTGTGCCACGTATGGCAATCTGGGCCGTAGGAGTTGATAAATTGATGTTTGCCTTGTTGATTCTTGCACCTGTTCCCGATGCGAATCTTGCTGTTCCTCGTGCGAACCTCATGGTCATACGAGATAAATCTGGGTCGGCGTCATAGTACACTTCATCTATATAAACCTTAGACTGTTCGGTTAAAGATAGTGTTTCATTATCCATAAACTCTATGAGTATACGACCATTGCCCGTTTGAGCTTCATCATAGAGATTAATACTTGAATTAATTGTTGCGTTTAGAGGTTGATCATTTCTTACAATTGATCCAATACCTGTTGATTCAACTATAGAACCAATGGAGTCAGCCTGTCCATAGGCTGACTCCACCATAATCATACTAATTAGTATAACACTAGTCCTCTTGCAGTATCGTAATAGTTGCATTGTCACTTGTTACGTCCATGTAAATAATGCCAGAACATGATAATGCCACCGGGCATGTACCATTTGTTTGTATGATGTCTATATCGGCGTTGTCACCGTCTAGTATAAAATCGATCTTATGATCGACTCCATCACTTTGTTCTGTATTGATATCTGCATAACTTCCACTTATGTCGAAATTCCAAATAGCATCTGTACTTTCAACGTCTATATTAAAGACGTTACTTGATCCTAATAGTATTAGATCTAAATCTAATCTATCACCATCAGCAACAGAGCCTTGGTCAAAATCGACCGTATTTGTACTACCTGTAAAGTCTACATCAAAGGTAGTACTCTCAGCACCGCCGAGAGCCCCAATTGACCAGTCAAACGAGTTAGAGTCACCTGTAAATAAAAGATTGTACTGACTACTAGAAGAAGTTACCCCACCGAATAATAGATTATTGTTTCCAATTTGATCTATATCAAACGATAAGTTCGTTCCTGTAATAGCCATAGTAGATGAAGTTGTACTAAAATCGTCTAATCCGATTTTATTTCCCTCGCCTTCTTGTTCTATGAACAGAGTTAATGTATCACCCGTTTGTTCAATGAATATCTCATTGTCGTCGGTCTGAGCGAATACGGAAGCGGAAATAAAGATGAAGATTAGCGCGCTTAATAATTGCTTCATTCTGTTTCTCCTTGTTGTATTTTCCAATATCCTCTTATATCACCTTGATGAATTAGTTCCAGAACACCAGCCTCAACTGCAATTCTCACAGCAACCGTGGTTGATTCGTTCATTCCTATTCCATCTTCATACTCAAGTAATTGAGTTCCGTCTTCTATAAAACGGAATAAATCACCGCCACCACCGAAAGAAAATATAGTCTTTCGAGCCTGTACGTTTAATAAAATTTCTCCAGTTAGGACAGACACTGCCCTAATTGAAATCGTCACAACGTCTTTTCTGTATTCCTGTTGGAATCCTATGCCCAGAGTTCGAGCGCCTCGACCTCCAGTAACAACGTTTGTATCATATCCGATTATTCCACCTTCTATTATCATTCCTGCGAACAGTAGTGGGTTGAGTGCCGTAGATTCTTGTCCTGCGTATTCTTCTCGTGTGCTTCTTATAATTTGTCTTTCTCTCACTAGATTATCTAATCCAGTCCTCTCAACTACTCTAAACCATTTACCGTTACCAGCAGATTTAAGAGCATCAATGAGTATTTCTGTACCACCTTGTGTTACAGCAGTAGAGAAAGAAGCAATGTTTTGTTCAGGTCTTCGTTGTCCTGTCTTATCTACAAAACCATAAACGGCTACGATCGGCATAATCTCTGCCGGTGGTAGATTCATAAGTTCGATGTAAGAAGGAAGCCTGATTATTTCAGGTTGGTCTTTACATATTAAAGGCATGACGGTTCGTATCGCACTTGGTATAGAACCAATTGCTTCCATTAACGTCCTATCCGCTGCTACGTAAGGTTCACAGTCTCGTATTTCGTCCGTATACTGAGGAATACCAGCACATCCTTGTAAAGATAATACTAATATTAATCCTCTAATCAAAGATTGTTTAGGGAGCCCCATTAATTACATCCGCTGTTAACCCAAAGTTTCCAACCCCGACAGGTATTTCAATGAGTGTAGTTGACCCATACTCATCTACGATAGTTAAAGCAATAACCTCATCTAAATTATCATTGGTAACTACTTCGTAGGTAACAGTAGATCCTTCTAATACAAAACTTCCATATAGAACTGGATTTTCATTAGCAAACATTTGTTCTACTAATGTCTTTGATAATTGTGCATATATTCTTGACTCTAAATTTCTTATAAACTTAGACAAAGTGCTATTCTCATCTTCACGTAGAGATGCCCTCTCGGCTGCATCCATTGCGTCTTGTATCGCGTTTAATCGTGAACTTTCTTGGTTTTCAACTGTTAGGTAATGTGAACCTTGTCCTACACCACTAAATGATGGATTAGTAAATCCAAATGTGATAGGTGCTGACATAACGTTACCGCATAAAACCATAAATAATATTATTATTAATCTCATGATTACTCCATATATTACACATCTATTTATAAAAAAATGCATTTTATATAGAGTATTTTGATTATAAATAAACGTATCATGGCAACAAAATCATTAATTACACAAGAGTTAGATTACTATCATTCGCAGGTTATCACCGTAAGTGATGACGGTGAAACGGTAACAGGTGCAGTATGGGAACCTGTGGATGCTCTTTATAAAACTAAACTAGCAGAGATGTATAAGATTAAAGACCGATGGAAAGAAATTCATCAGGAAGTAAAATTATATGTACCTAATGGTTCATCTGTATTAGATCTTGGATGTGGCGACAAAGAAATACTCAACACGATTGTGACTAACGATTATCTTGGTGTTGATTTATATGAAGGAGCAGATGTCCATCATGATCTAGATAAAGAATTACTCACTTGGGATCGTACATGGGATGTAGGATTGATGGTTGAAAGTTTAGGTTTTATGTTAGACCCCAACAGAATACTTACTCATTATAAGAAATATGCAACTAATTGGGTTATAACAGTCAGGCCCTTAGATCCAAATCATAATTCAGTTAAAGAGAGTAGAGTTAATATTAGACATGCATGGACTAGAAATTTATTAATAGAATTTTTGTATAATCATTTTGATACGGTAAATGTATCAGATACCATTTATACTAATATAGAAACCTACGGAAATGGATTCCCTAAACCATTTTTAGTAGCAGTGTGTTCATAAGGTGGAGTTAATATAGAATGTCTTATTCAAAAGAGTATATACCAGCAAATGTTTTAAAAAAAATTGAAACAACATGGAAATCTGAGTTACAACACCAATGGAAACAGAAAGCTAGATGGTCAGACATCTACCGAAGTATTGATCCGCATATACCAACGAATAGTACGATACTTGACCTGGGTGCTGGAGATGAACATGTTAAAAGTTTAAATAAACATAACGGCCAATACTTATCAATAGATCTTAATAACAAATGTACCTTTCAAGAAGATTTGGATTATAACTTTCTTGACCTATCATTACATAGAGGGTATGATCCTGAACTGAATCAAAGAGTTCCAGGTGACCTACCATGGGATATAGGATTGATGGTTGAGGTCATGGAATACTTGTATGATCCTGTAGCTGTAATAGAACATTACAAACAATATGCAACCACGTGGATTATCACTACACGAATAGGGCGACCTAATCATATATATGAAACAACTCATCCATTACAAAATCGTTATAGCCATTGGAAAGATTTTGAAACCACACTAAAAAAACACTTTAGTGATGTTACTGTACATACAATAGATACGACCCTTGTTACCTGTACAGGAAGAATGAAACCATTTGCCATGGCCCTATGTGAAGTATGATAGTAGAGGTAAAGATAAATGGAGAAAATAAGGCAGTTGATGTGCCTTTAGAAACGTCTCTATGGAAATTTATTAAAGAGTATTTACACATTACCACATATGAGACAACAGTAGTAGTTGATGATAAACCTTTCAATGCGTCTGTGATACCAGCTGTGAATGTAAATGGTAGTAGATTAGAAACCGCTGAAGTTTATTATTCTGATCCTGGAAGTGTAGGATGGCAATATAGTAAGTACAATGAGCAATTAAATCCTAATACTAAAAAGGAGTACCGTAAATAAAAAACCAGATTAGACCTGATATCAGAAAGACATCAGCAGTAACACTCCAGACAATATAAAGCTTAAACGCCCACCGTGATGCACGTTGGACCTTTGGTCGGTGTAGAATGTGACGTACTCTGGTTACCATCGCTCATACCTAATTGTCCTATTAGTATCATACTCAGTTTATTTATACAATTAACCAAAAAAATGAATCACCAAAAACGCATAAAGTAGAAATACTGCAGCTACTGCTATATTCTGGTATCCTTTTAACTTCACCCTTGAAGAGCATAGTTCGCAATCTAATGCTTCTAGACCGTCTTCTTTAATTTTCTTTTTCATATCATCATCCATTAAACGTTTTAATATCATATCATCACCATTGATGTATTACACCTGCAACGATAAAAACATTAGTGAGTATATAAACACATACTATTATTGTTCGTATCACTGCTACCGTGTCTGCTTCTTTATTATTTGCACTAGCCTTTTCACCTAATGCCTTTGCCCATATTCGCCAAATCATCGTTATCATCCTACTGGTAAACTTCTAGAATATTCTTCTTCTTGTTCTTCATCTGTAAGAGAAATATAGTTTGATGTTTGTGCTTTTCTTTTATCAAGTGCAGCTCTTGATTTCTCAAGTGCAAGTTGTATGTAATCCTTTGTATGGGATTCTTTAAAGTTTAATGTATATTGGGGATTTGGATCGTCTTGCCAGTATATAGGTTGTCCCGTCACTTTACTCACTTTATTACCAACGCCGTCGTATTTCCAATCTCTAAGTTCAGTATCAATGTCTTTATATCTGTCGTGAACATGTAGAGCTATCAGTGCATAGTGTAATACTTTCAGGAGGTCTTTTCTATTCTTACCTTCTTTCTTTCCGTAACGTTGAGCATATTTCAAGATGTTACCTATACAGAATCCTTCTCCATGGCCACCGTCTATAATAAACTCTGTCGCTTGAAATTGATTCTGTGCATAGTGTTCGCCATACGTCTTATCCACATATGC
>TARA_R110000868_G_scaffold270726_2_pt1 | contig 20015 bp, 15 predicted proteins | sample TARA_R110000868 | Tara Oceans TARA_R110000868 (sample SAMEA4397489) | marine metagenome | biome: Polar Biome; feature: [SRF] surface water layer (ENVO:00010504); material: water (ENVO:00002006), including particulate matter (ENVO:01000060) such as... | depth 5 m | reverse complement strand
CGCCAGCCGAACCCGTTTGATCAGGCGCAGTCGGTTTTGTACCCTGGGCTTGGCCCGATGTGGGATTTGGAGTGCTTGATGGGGCTGTCTGAGAATTTGCCGCCTGACCGGAAAGCTGTTTTTGATTGCCTGATGCTTGAGCTTGACCAGTTGGCGCAGAAGATGGACGTTTAGCAAGAGCCGGCATAAGGGAAATATGTTCGTTTTTAAGAACCCGCATATCACGCTCGGCAAGCATTCTTGACCGGGCTCCGGCGACGTTCGGAAGTCCGGTTGCCGTATCGATGGCTTTCCTGTTTGCGGGGCGTGCAAGCGGTGATGTAATCCTGCCGCCCGCGCCAAACCCGATCGTTGCGGCCAAACCAAGCCCCGCGCGCGCGCCATAATCCATACCAAGCCGCTTATATGCATCACTTCCAGACAAATCATATTCGTTCCCAAGATCGGCACGGCCCGCGCTTTCCTTTGGAAGCGATGCATAATCATAAGCATCCATAACACCTTTGCTTACACCTGACATGCCGACACCAGCGGCAAGGTAAGGCAAAGGAGATATTTTGCTGTCTCGCACCGCTAACAAATCATCTTGCATAATACGTTTTTGGGGACTGGCTGGCATCGCGTTAAGTGCTGTTGCCTGTTTCATCTGGCCGCGTCCGTGCTGTTTAATTGCCCGCCCAAATAAGGCCCCCGCCGCAATCTGAGGCGCAACTTTCAAAGTGCCTGCAAGAGCGGGGTTTCGATCTGCAAACCGCTTTCCCTTTGTTTCCTCGAAACTCCCCCTTTCACTCTCAACAAATTCCTTATAACGCTCCCGAACTTCATTTCTTAACGTTTCAGCATGCGCAGCAAATGCGTCACGTCGGCGCCCTGCCTCTCTTGGATTAACACCCGGTATCCCTCGGCCTGAAGCAACCAATGATACTTCGGCAGATTTTAAATCTCTGGACGCGCCAGATCGCTCCGCCCATTCGTCGAAAGACGGAGGGGAGAATTCACTTGAGCGGCCTAATTCACTGGCAATATCAGTTGCGTAATTATAAACGTGCCCCGCATTATTGCTAATGACATGCCCCGCGTTGCTTAAACCTTTACTTAAACCATTCCAAAACCCACCGCCATTTGCGGGAGATACCGACTCTGGCGGCTGTTGCGGCTGTTGCGGCTGTTGCGGCGCCATCATGGCTTGCTGACGTGAAACGGGCAAGGGCGGCACTGGCTGCCCATTAGGGGACGGGGCGGCTGAAGCGTTTGGAATCGATGTGTCAAAGTTTGGAACTGTCGCATATGCGCCGGCTGTTGTTAAAGGAGCTGCGCCCATCATTCCACGCCCGACAGCAGTCCAAGGCATAGCCCCCAATGCTGCTTGGCCAAGACCTTTCGCAACCTGAATTGGATTGCTGTCTTGATAACCCTTGCTTGCATCGTTGTAGCCTTGATTGATCATAGGAAGCCCGCTCATATTGACGATGGCCGAACCCAAGCCATTACCCGCCAATGTGCGGCGTGATGTTTCCATTTGGCCGGGAGTCATCGGATCGAAATTCTGATGCCCTGGATAAAGCGGCGCTCGCATAGACTTGGAGATCAGATCTAGGCTTGTCGGATCTCCGTCCTCATATTCAACAATTGCATTCGCTATGGCCGCAGTTATATCTTGTGTCCGGTCGGGCATTGTCTTATTTTCCTTTTTGGTGGCGTTGCCCCATTAGAATAAAGCCTTGCAACACCTTGGCCTTTATTCCGGGGGAAGTGTTCTGCGCCACCGCTTCACTCTTCAGATTGAGTTTTTAGCCATTCTTGGTATGGTTGCGCTGAAATGTTCCCTTGAACATTGCCGCTCGTGCCGATCAATCCCTGCGAACGAATTTTTGGCTGTGCGAACATCTGCATTCTTTGTTGCTGTCTACGCATGCGCTCAAGCTGCAAGGCAACCTTTGGCATATTGCTCATTGGAGTTGTCACAATATCAGCTAGTGGCTTGTTCTTTCGTTCCGTCAGAAGACGTTGACCTTGACGCGCCACCCAGTCCCGTATTCCGCTCAAACTCATCATTTGACGGGCGGCCTCTATACCTTGGTCACCCTCCATTTCGGATTTTACCTCGCCTCGAATATGCGTCCTAGAATTCATCTGAAAAGATCTTTCAGCCGTCTTGATGTTCCTTACAATTCGGGTGAAATCATTGCGCGCCTTGTCACCGAGCATCAAACCTATAGCGTTTCTTTGATGATCATTCGTGAACAGTTTAGACACAGAATGCGCGTCTCCAATATTGTCGAGTTTGTCATAAATAGATTGTAAGAAATGAATGCGCACGATGTCCTGTGCTTCAGGATGAAGCCCGTTAAACTCATTCATTTGCGTTCTAAATTTAGGCCCCGCACGTTGAGAAAATGCGTCACCAAGCTCTCTTCCCATAACGTCGAATTTCATATCTGCCCATTGACGGTTCGCCGTTGCCCATTCCGGCGACATGGCAGACATTAGCCGCGTAACCTGATTATATAGAGGTTGAACAGCCTGCACCAAATCATCCCGACCGTTCTGCTTGTATGCTTGAATTTGTCCGCGTAACGTTCCGCGCGCATCTTGCATCTGTCGCAACGTCATCATAGCAACGGGACCGTTTGGCGTTTCAGTGTAGAATTGACTAATAGCGCTCTTCAGCGCTTGCGCCTTGTCGCCGGCCCTCATTGCTGCGTTTTGCTCTGCTCGCTTCAATATTCTAGGAAACGTTGTTAGTGCCAGACGGTTGTTAACTGGTGATGCTTCGGCAACCTTATAAGCAGCAGACCCGGATCGCGTTGCTTGTTGAATCATATCATCAGCATCAACGATCGTTGCTGGATTGCGAGACCCCGGCGCCCTTGGTCCCATTTCCTCAAGAGCATTCCTTATTGTTGGCGAAAGTGTTTCCCCGCGCTCATTCAACGCGCGGCGCGTGTTCACTGCAGACTGTGAATTGCCACTTGTTGCAAGATAATCAAACTTGCCTTGCAGGCTCGTTTCTTGCGTTTTATTAAGCGCCTCGATATCTACATTTTGGGGCTTTCGCAATCCGCCGCCGCCGCCTCTAAGCGCATCATCGCCGATCGTTACGCTCGGCTGCTCTCCGAGCATCAAGGGGCTGTCTCTGTGCATAGATTGCAAGTTGTTTAAATGGCGCTTCGCAGTTGCAGCATTGATCGAATGACCAGCCTGGCGAGCCTCTAAAATAATTCGAGGAATTGCCGCACTTCGGGCAGCTTGCGCATTGCCATTTGTCATCATCTCTTCGCCAAGAACACGCAAGGCAATCTCTCGCGGCACTGATCTTGCGCGGTCTCCCGTGGCAATACCTCTTGCCATGTCATCAACGGATCCGGGCAGACCCTCCACAACTTTATTATAAGCTCCTGCCTGCCCTTGATTAGCAGCCGCGCTCCTAACCTGGTTAATGGTTCCTGCAGCAGCCAAACCGATAGCAGCCGGCGCAACGCCGCCCGCGATGCCGGCAAGGGTTTGCGTTACCGGTCCATAACCTTCATCTTTAGCAACTTGCGTTGCCATGCCAGACGTTGCGGCGGATGTTGTTTCTGCAGCGATCGCCGCGCCTGGGTTTTGGGAAAGAGGTTGCGCAATGCGCTGCTTGATAGCCTGAAATGTTGTTTGGGGCACTCTTGCCGCTAGTCTCGGCGCTTGAGACATAAGCGTCCCCATTGGGGCGGCAGATGCTCCAATTGCTTGCCCCGATGCATTCGCCAGACGGCCCGCCGTTGTTTGTGGCGGCCGATGCGCCGATTGCATGAACCGGCTCGCCGGGTTATTCCATCGTAGTTTTTCTGCTGTCTCTGGAAAGCCCATCAAACTAGCAGCGCCGCTAGCTATCTCACCCGGAAGGGCAACCATTGAATTCAAACCGCGATTTATGCCACGAACCGCTTGTTCCCCCGCGTCAACGGCTGGATCTATTTTTGATTTGGCGGCTTGGCTTTTGAAGCTAAACTTAGCGTAGCGCATAACGTCTTGCTCTGATGCGCCATCAGGGGCAGTTATTTGGAAAGTTTCGCCACCCGGTGATTTAACTTCATAAGTAGCCATCTATTTATTGACCTTCCGAATTGACCAGCCGGCTTTTTTTGAAGGCGCGCCGCCCTCTTGATATGCCTTTGGAACAGCAACACCAGCTCTTTCATGATCGCGCCGAATCCCTCTTACGATGATATCGCGATATTCCTTCACAGCCGCCGAATAATCTTCTTTTGATTGAGATGTTTCCATTCGAGACACTGCAGCCATTGCGGCCCGGCCTTCTGGTTCAGTAACAGAGCCAGTGCCTTTGAGGTATTGAATCCCTTGCAGCAGAGTTGAACCCTTAGCCTGTGCTAATCTCTTTTCCAATCCCGCCGTATCGTTTCGCATTGTTGGCAGATTACCAGTCCATCCTGTGACAGCGCCAAGCCTTTCATGCTTCAAAATAGCGTCAAGGTTCGGAACGATTGTGTCCGCCATTTGGAGATTTTTTGCTAGTGCGTCACGCGCCTTCGCCTGAGATTTCGCAGATTCAATTGCGGATGTTTTGGCCGCTGCAGCAGCAGGACTTAGATTTGCCGGGACCATTCCGGGACCAATGGGCTTCACTCTTGGCCCGGCAGTGTCAGAGAATTGCACCCCATACCATTTGCCTTGCGGGCCTCTGAATATTTGCCCATTCTTTCCGTAAGTGGCGTTTTTTGCATTTGCGGGCTGCATCAACTTTTTAAGTCGCGCGCGCATTAACTCTTGCTGCAAAGTTCTACTTTCAGCCGCCTGATTGCGATCAGGCGCGCGCAATGCGTTTTGTGCAAGCATGCTTGCACCTTGTTGTGGCTGCATGAACGGAAGCAACGGCCTGACCCCTTGAGGCACGCCTTGGCCGCTTTGCGCTAACTTCTGCCATTTCGCTTGCTGCTCTTGCTTCAATCGCATCTGATCAAGCCGAGCGTTGTGCATTTCAATTTCGCGTGCCCGCCCACCTGCCTTCATGCCATGATTTGCAATCATTTGGGCGCCGGCCTGCTGCCCCATAAATGGCAGAAGCGGCCGCATGCTTTCCGGCACACCTTGGCCACTCTGTGCGAACTTCTGCCACTGCTCACGCTGCTGCGCCTGCTGATCCTGCTGTTCCCTCATCATTCCCATGCGTTGCATATTGCCCATAGCTTGGCCAACTGGTGCGCCGCTGTAGATACTTGCTCCAGCCGCGAACATGGGATTGCTCACCATGCCACTGGCGCCTTTTAAAATGTCGCTGAAGCCTCCCATTAGAACTGTCCTCCATATCCATAGCTGGCTTGTCCTTGGGGCTGCATGATCTGTTGCGGCATAACTGGCGGCGGCGCGTAGTAATTGCCGTAACCTCCCATCATGCCCTGCTGCATCGACGGCGCGGCTGCAAATGATGCAGCTTGTTGCGGAGCGCCTCCAAGCATTCCTGACCCAGCACTTGCAAGCATCGGGTTGCCCGTCATTGCCCCTGCCGCCATCATGCCGGCGCCTGCAACAGTCGAGAACATTGACGGTTCGGAAGTGTTTGTCGTAGCGGATTCGGTCCGACCAGTATTTTCGCCAAAAGCCCTGCCGGCGTTCATGAGATAGGGCATAGATTCACCCATTGCCCGAATTGGTGCCCGGCGTTGCTCTTCGAATTGCGCCATGTCAGCATTCAGAATGTTCTGGTTTTGCTGGTCTTGCATCCCGCCCGCTGTCAGCTGGTCGCGCGCTTGCTGCCCATACATCGCCGGAAGCTGACCGGCCGCGCTCATTTGCCGGCCGCGCTCATTTTCATAATTTGCGAAAAGATGCCCCGCCATGCCATTAGACAAGCCTTGTGCGAGTTGATTCTGGTGGATCGTCGAGCCCGCCATCCCTCTGCCGCCAAAAGTGGAATTGATGCCTGGCATAACGCTATCTTGCACCGCTTGCTGCACCTGTCCGATGTATGGATTGCCTGCGTCCAAATAATCCCCATCAAGCGTCGACTTGTAGAAGTCCGCCGACTGTCCATAGCCTTCGTTGTTTGCAAGCCCCGACATGCCCTGCTGCGTGTTGCTCGATAGATCCGCAACGCGCGGACCACCATAGACACCCTGCCCGGTTGAAAGGTGCTTCTGAGCCAACTCAAGGCCCTGATCGATACCACCCATCGCAGGGCCGTACCCCTTGTTTTGCGATGAACTTGTTGTATTTTTCGTATCCGAAGTTTTCGACTTGTTGCTCATAGCGCCTTCTCCACGGTTACGGCAGTTATCTTATATCCACTTGACGCCAGTACGCGCGGCCAACCCTTTCGGCCTGTAATTGATGCAAACTTTGCCCCTTGCGATCGGGACCAATTCTCTATTTCGCCAATCTCACCAATCCAGCTTTTCATATTCTTGCCGCCACATGCAGGCACAATGGCCTCACGCTCTCCGTTTGGTTTAGTTTCGACGCAGACGACAAACACGCCATAGAATCCAGCATCATCGATCATCACGAAAAGCGCTGAGCTAGGATCTGATAAAACGCGCTCTTTGATACCGCTGAGCGTCCACCACCGATCACCCTTTGCAATCGCGCGTTCAATCCACGTCTCAACTTTTGGCCAAACGTGATCTATCAAACGCGGGTCAACGATCTGGCATTGCATCACGTGAACAGCCCGCAATAGATCCGATAATCGATTGTACCAGCCCCTCGCGTAATCGTGTAAGCGGTTGACCCAGTTGAAGCGGTATAGCTTTGCAGTACGATGCGCTCCTTACAGAGCAGCGATGTACCGGAAATATAAAACGTGTAGAGGCTAAACCCCTGAAAGGTTTGAGGAGATGCAGACGTTTGACCAGGGTTGGCCGTGCTATGGTGGCATAGATGCCGGAAAATCATATCAACGCCGGTTGCATTGGCGTTTTTCCAACTGGCATTTGCCAGCGCCAAGGTGCCCGCGAATGAACTCGTAACCGTCCAGCTGCCTTTGTAAAGCCCGAGTACATGCGTCGCGCTTGAGTTGATGCCCGTTGCAAGTGTGTGTGTGTTCGTCTGATCTATATTTGTACGACCAAAGCTTGTTGCAGACGCGGTCACTGCACTAAGACTAAAGCTCCCCGACACGAAATTCGTTGCGTGATACAGATCTTCGTTCGTGTCAAATTTGATCGTTCCAGATGAATTCTTGAGCTGGATACGGTCGGACGTGATGGTTATCGGCATTACGGAAACTGTACCGGCGTTTCTGTCGGCGACGGATATGAACCGTGTCCTTCAGTATATACCGAACCGCCCGGCTGATACGTGTAAGAGTAATTTCCTCGATTCTTGTGCAGCAGCTGCATAGAGCCATAGAAGCTTGGCGCTGTTGTTGATGCGGTCGCGTTTACCGCACCGCCCGCCATCACAATGGTCTCACCCGATATCATCTTGTCAGTCGCACTAGCAACGCTGCGAATGTGCTTGTCGTCAGTGTCAAATTTTCGTTGCCCCATCGTGATCCGTGTTGTGGTTAGCTCCATTCCGGGCGTGCCCGACTCACCAGTCGGCGCAGTGGTCTGCGTGCTCAGAAGATCCAGAATGTGAAGATTATAGGTAACCGATTGGGCAATAGTTGAACTCGGATAGGTATAAGGTGCGGTGCCATGTCTGCGGCCCGTGTTGTATCCGGAATATTGCGCGTAATCGATATAGACATTTGTGGCATCCGATGCCGTTGTGATGAAACACGGCGCGTAGGCTACTTGCTCTTCCTGTGCCGTTATTGGCCCCGTGCCGTACACGATGCCCGGACTTTGATCGGGGACAATCACTGTGCCGTTTAAGTTGTATGTGTAAGTCTTTAAGTTGGACGATACTGTCATGTCACCGAGAGCGATCGGCGCAGCGCCCAAACCGTGAGCGATTGTAACCAAGTGGCCGCTGCTATTTCCGTTTCGACCTACCGATGGGATGGTGAATGATCCAGAATGCGAGCTAACAATCTTCGGATAAAACAGGTCTGAGTGGAATTTGATGACACCCAAGTTACTAAGCGGCGCAGTCAATGGCGCCGTGGATGGCGAAGCAGGGTTGGCGTCTGTGTAAACTGCAACTTTGCCCCCCTCATATCGCATCACCTTTCCCATCATGTCCCAATCTGAAAAACGTTGGTTGACAAATCCCAAAAGCTCAAGCCGTCTGCGCTCTGAATTCTACCGGCTGTAACTGTGCCCATGTTTGCCGCCATTGCGCTTAGCGTTGACACGTTGATTTCGGTTGCCGTGATTGCGTCCGCTGCGACCTTGCCGGCTGTGACTTGGCCGGCGCCAATGTGTTGAGCCACGATAGCTCCGTCAACCAGCATGTCCCCCGCAAGCGCCACACGGGACGCTCCGCCGACCGTCCCAACCTGAAATATCGGCACAATCCCAGTTCCGTCCGTCTTGGCAACCTGAAACTTATCGACAACCACAGTGAACGTGCTCTCGCTTTGGTCTGCGTCCAGCCGGATCAATCCAATCACTTGGCCTTGCCCGTTGATCGTGACGCCCCACTCCGCCTCAATGCCGTCGATAGAGGCTTGGTGCTGCGTGATCGTTGTTGAGTTGCCCGCAACAGATGTTGATACCGTCGTGATGTCCGTCGCAAGCGCCGTGTCGCCGTCTGCTCGGGCTGTTGTCTCAGTTGCAATTGCCGCGCTCGTTGTTGCAACGTCCGCAGTCAATGTTGTTATTGACGACGCGAATCCATCCGTAGCAGTTTGCTGCACGCGAATTGCTGACTGATTTTGATGGTCCCTCAACTGAGCAAATATTGCAGCGCGCCCACTGCTATTTACGAATTGGTTGATCTGACCGATGACATCATCGACAACCAACTGATCAGATACAGCAGTTGATAACCCAAGCTCTAGTTTGTCAGCATCCGATAAATCATGGAAGTCGGTGAGCGTGTCACCAGTTATCGCCGTAATTTCGTTTAAGGCATTCTGCGCCGCACCGAATTCAGCCTCCAACAATTGGCGCAACTGATTGACCAAGACAAACATAGACCTTTGCAGAACATTCGGATCAGATGACGTTGGTGGTTTGAGCGCCCGAACGGCTACCGTCATGACGGCCAACTCGCCCCGTCGATTTGTGATTTGGTTGTGATCGTATCGGAATCTATTTCCGCCATGACACTGCTCTGAATTCCAAAGCATGCTGTTACGTGTGCTATGACTGCCGAGTTGATTGCTTTGAATTGCAATCCTGTAAGCATGGCATTTACCGAGCTTAGCACATACGGCGCTGCGTCCGCATCCGCCATGTCGTCAGCCTTGCCCTTGATCAAAAGCTTTGCACGATCATCCGTTGGTATTGGTATTCCGTAAACGGATATGCCGCCCGTCTCAACCTGCCACCTCTTGTCAGCCGCGTATGCAATTAGATCGGACTTGGTTGGGATTGGCGCAACATACGGATCAATCGTGCCGCCCTCTGCGAGATAGGCGATCATGCCGCCCTCGACGTCAGAGTAAATATTTGATGATGCTTCCAGCCCGCTGTCCTGGGAGATGATTACGTTGTTGACATCATCCGGCGACACATACCGTGCGGATATTATGTTGTGTTTTTTCATGGGTTACATCCTTGCGTTAAATTTGACGGCAAACCCGCTAAGTTCACTATGGGCGGTAACTTGGTAAAAAGTATTGTTAGAAATATTGAACGTCGACCCTGTGCCTCCGTTAAAATTAAAAACTCCGGTAGGAGTTGTTCTCATCGTACGGAACGTCCAGGATGGATAATCAAAATTCGTAGCAGCCAAGACCGCTAAACTACTTGAAAGTGATTGATAATATCTCTGACACGCTGCCAAATCATCATCATAATTCGGCAAAACAAACGTTGGCGCAACACCAGTGCTATCTGGATCTGCGTATACCCCAAAATCAAATAACTCGAAAACTTCGGAGATTGTACCGATGCCGTTTGTTGTGCTGGATGTTCCAAAATAACTTCCAGCTTGCCACGTGTCTGCCGTGCCATGGTAGTCTGAGCCGATCGCAAAACCAACATAGATTCGCAACCCAACAGAGGTTCCCGTTTCCCACGTTCCAGAAGTATCACCAGGAATAACAACTGTCTGGATAGTATCAGTGTTCGCCTCACCACCAGCTACCGTGAATTCACGAATGTATGTTCGATCGTATGCGTTATTGAAAACAGCAACAGCGTATGTACCGGCAGGCCCTGAAAAGCCAAACCTTACAATGATATCTTGAGCAAATGCCGTACCCCATAGAATATCTTGAAGAGCATTTCCTTCGATGTAAGTCATCCAAATTGCATATTGTGCTGCACTAAGAGATGCATCCGCCGTTGTTACGGTTGTCCGTATGCGATGCGGCGAGCCGGACACTGCTGATCTTTCGGCCACTTGCGCCGTTGTTAGCGTGCCGTCATGGCCATGGGACACTAAGAACTGATCAACTGGATAATAACCACTCGCAGTACCTGACGTCGTACCATTTTCCTGAGATATCCGCATCCCTGGATTGATGATGTAGTTTTTTGCAAGCGCCGTGTCGGCCAGGCTTGACTCGACTAAATCACCGTCCGCATTCCACTTTGCGAGGTTGTTGCTTGTCCCAGCCGTGCCAGTGATCACCGTAGCGTCAACGCCAGATTTAATAGCCGCTGCTATTTCCGTAATAGCGTCAACGCTGTCAGCGCCAAACGCCGGGCTATTTATGGACGGACTTGTTAACGTTTTGTTTGTCAAAGTGTCTGTTGTGCCGCGGCCAACCAAAGTATCCGTTGACGTTGGCAATGTCAGAGTGCCGGAGTTAGTGATCGACGCGATGATGGGGCTTGTCAGCGTTTTATTAGTCAGCGTCTGCGCCGAAGTTAAACCTGCAAGCTGTTCGCTAACACCAGCGGCGTCGTAAGTGCTGGCGACCATATCGCCTGTACCTGATCCAACACCCAGAGTTAACCGAGCCGCTGCTGCATCAGCGTCATCCAGCAAAGTCTTTGCAAAGCTTGAAACTGTAGTGCTATCAGGGACCGTTAGAGTTTTAACGCCTGACAGGCTGGATACTTCCGAATCCATCAACGCGCCAGCTGCTGCTACGTTCGTGGCGTCGGTAACATCCGCCGCAACCTCAATTCCCGATAGCTTCGTTACGGCGGCATCATCGAAAGCATTCGTATCACTTTCGGCCTCATACGCCGATTTGATCTGAGCGCCTGTCTGGTCTGCTGTTGCACTGGCTTCGATAGCATCAAGCTTAGATTGATCAGCTGTTTCGAAGCTCGCCGTAGTGGCGTCTAAAACTGCGCTGTAGGCTTGCACGTCAGCACCAATCTCCACACCAAGCGCAGTTCGGGCGGCGGCTGCCGTGCTCGATCCTGTCCCACCATCCGCAACCGCAACATCTGCGCTACCAGCAGAATAGATCGCTCCGCTGCCTGTGATAGTAGGGGCTTCCGAAAACTCCGCCCCGCCTGTAAATGTCTGCTTACCGCTCCATGTATTCGAGAGCGTTTTATAAAACGTCCAGATGACGGACCAATCCCAAACGCTAGGCGATGCCGCTCCCTGGCTATCCGCGCCGATAGCAACGCCAGTTCCATCAAATGTTGTGTCTTTGGTTTCGCTCGATAGATCGATGTCAGCCATTTATCGTTCGCCTCCGGCAGATCCGCGCCATTGTATTCCAGTTGCTTCAGTCCAGCTTGTGCCGGCCGCAACTGTGATGCCCATTTCCATATATCGAGCCGACAGCCGCACCGGAATGAAACCGTGCTCGTTCATCTCTGATGTTGTCGTGATCGTTCCTTGGGCGCCCGTGTTCCATAGAATGTTGTCACCGTCCCAAGTCAGAAACTGACCATTCCACATCAGGTTGTTGAGGTTACGCCGACGGATGTTCACGAATGCCGTGACGTTGGTCGATATGATGTCGATTTCTGGCCACAGCTCATCAACTAGGGTTTGCTTCAACTTGACTGGCTCAAATTCCGTAGTCGCCATGGTTGCCGCGCGCGTTGAGCCTTCAAACGTTGCTACCGAGCCCGTGCCGTCGACAGCTGCAACTTGCACCCGTGTTTCACGCCATTGAGGGTCATCAACACTTGTCGGTATGTCGTCAGATACGTCTGTGCCCTCAAGCGCGATTATCGCCGCCGTGTCATCGATCGTAATGCCTTCCCGTGGCATCTCAAATAGCATCTGCGTAGTGATTTCGTCGTGAGTCCAACGGTTGTCAGCCATCGAGTAAATCAAGAGATGATCAGCCGTCACATTGCCAGCAGTCGGGAACGCGACAATCCAAAGCTTGCGCGCAAAATCAATTGCGGTCGTTACCTTGTTGCGAGCTGAATAGTTCAGATTGTCGCTGAAATACTTATCAACCTTGCCATCACCGATCGGCTGCACTGACATTCCGTCTGTGACGAACATACCCGTTTCTGACACGAAGAATGTGTTTCGCCCGTACTGTGAAACCGCCTCGCGGCTGATCGCGCCGTGCTTCCATTCGATGGTTTCAAGGCTGAACACCGTTGGCGGTCCAACGTAGGTCATGCGGACAATGCCGCGCTCCTGGAATATCAAGCCAACTTCACCGCCAACACCCGTCTGGATATTGCCGCCCCGCTGGTCAACGTCGACCTGAACGCCCTGCGTTGCCGTTGCGTAGTCCCAAAGCTCTATATTGTTGAAGCCGCTTACAGAGAGTGTGCGGCCGTTCGCCAGACACAGCTGGTTGCCAACCCGGAACACTGCCGTTGATACGGGTGGCGATCCGGCCAAATCAGCAAACAGGCTAGATGTACCCATCTGATAAACTTGCGGCGTAGTGACTGCTGCATTGACTGCAACCACATGATCGCCGAACTGCTCGAATTGCCAGCCGTCGGGAATGCTTGGCGTGTAACCGCCTGCTTTGCTGACAATCGCTGGCTGTCGACTTGCCATCTTGTAGAGGTCAAATTCATCGCCGATAAAGATGTGCACATTGCCAGCGCTAGACCAGAATCCACGCGCTCCGATGCATGTACCCGAGATTGATGCGCCCGCCTTATAGGCAGTCAGATCGTTAAGCGGCGCATAGCGTCCAGACTGAGATATGCAGCCTTTGGCGTCTCGCCCATAGCCGGAGAGTGTTGACTTGTCAGGCGCCCATTCTGCGAACTGTATTGGGTTGGCGTTGCGACTCATACATACCCCCACGCACGTATGCGGCCGGTTCCAACCTTGCTGGACGATTTACGCTTCAGATATGCCACTGCGTCTTGTACACCGCCAAGTGCCAGCTGAAACCCATCAGCATCTCGCAGGATGGTCCGGTATATCTCAGCAAGCGCCTGGTGTCGGATCAGCGCCTCACCCTCAACCATCCAAGCGTTCGTGTCTGTGCCGACTGATAGCGTTGGCAAACTGGCCAAGCCTGAAATTGTAATTTGATAGACGGCATCAGGAACAGGACCGATGCGCACCTTGTTGGCATAGACACCGTAAAAGGATGGCGTGCCGGTATATTGACTGGCTGGCGCTTGATAGTCGTTCAACCATTTATCCGTGCGCTCTGTCAGCCGATACAATTCGTTGTTGTCTTGGATTAGTACGTCATCGATCTCAATCATATCCTCACCCGTCGATAATGCACTTGCATCTGTGTTCGTAAGGGTTGATGGGATCGAATATTCTTCGGTTCCGGCCACTGTATCGAGCCGGAACCGTTTTTCGTTGAACCAAAATCGCTCACCTTCCCAACGTTTTATTGCATCACTGATTGCGGACTCGATTTGAACCGTCAGGTCGCTACGGCCGCGCAAATCATCTTGAATGCGTTCTTTGAGAGTGGCGAGCGTGGTCATATGCTAGTTGCCCAACGGTACGTATTCGACCCAAATATAGGCCGTGCCAGCTGCTGCGCTGGCGGTTGAAACAACTGCAGCAGTTACGGCCGTTGCGACTGTCACAAGTGCATCGTCTGACGTTGCCATCTCGTCCGCAACGATATTGCCGATAGTGCCAAGAGCCAAGACGGTTGCGAAGCCGTTTGGATCTGCGACCGTACCGATATCGAGCGTGTTCGTGGTGTCGCCGTCGAACGCCACCGTTACAGCCACGCCGCCGCGGAGCACAACGCTATTGGCTGGCAATGTGCCAACCGTTACCGTTGTGCCCGCGTCCGCGAATGTGATCTCTTTCTTGAGAAAGTGCACCATATTCTGGTGATACTGTTGCCCGCTCATTAGAAAACCTTTCCTTGTTCGCTATTAAGCGTGGGTTGATGTTGCATAGGTGGACAGAACAATCGTGCCGAAGTCGACACTGTTGTAGACGTGCTTTTTCATGCCGCTGATGCAGCCTGCCGCGACGCCAAGCTGATTGTCGTAGTCAAACAGCTCTTCTTTCCAACTGTACTGGTTTTGAGAATGGTTTTGGCCGTAAGCCGCACCCATTGCTTGAGCCCCACACAGCACCGCACGCCGCACATCATCAACAGCAGCACCTGACGTCGAATGTACGCCTTTGGTGACACGTGTGGACTTGTGAAGAATAACATTGTTGTACATGCCGAGCGCGCCCGTAAAGATCGGGTTTTTGCTGACCTTCCCGCCTGTCATTGCTGCCTTCTGAATGTCCTGCCACTGACCAGTGGACGAATTCAGCCGCAAGTCAGTTGCCTGATACGTATGCATAAACAGAACGTAGTGCTTTTCGCCGCCGATCATGATTGGCCGCAGCACTGGCGATGCCTCTTCAGCATTCTCGACCAGCTTGTCGATAAGGTCCAAAGTCAGCTTGTCGTCAGCGTAAGTCGTTAACGCCTGATCGGTCGTGTTGTTGTCTGCCCGCACGTGACGTGTTGAAGACGGCGCAACAACAGCATTGTTGCCGGTGAACTTCGTATCAGTCTGGACGGTGTACCCGCACAGCTGATTAAAGAACGCCGTATCCATGCGATCAGCGAACCAGTCTTTTAGACCGTCCATTGCTTCCGACCGAACAGAGAACGGGATACGCTGTTCTGACATTTTGCCACCAGATCGAACAGCATGACGAAGCTGATTGATCATGATGTCGTCGGTGTAGGTTGTCAGATCTTCTTCGTTGCCTTCCAGCGTTGCATCGCCTTGGACGCCATCGCCGTTTAGCTGCATGCGAAGAATTGCCCGCACCCGGTCGCCTGGACCTTTTTGGGTGTCAGTGCGGATTTGAACCAAGCTGTCGCTCGATTTACCCATGAATTTCTGAAAATAGGTAGCTTTCAGCGCTTCACGTGCAAGTTTGCGCGACCAAAGCTTGACGGACTCGGGATCATTGACCCCATAGCTAGTCGTAGCCATTTGGCATTCCTTAGATTTGATGATGTTGAGGGTTTAGGTTTGCCGGTCACGCGGGCGAGCGAATAATCTTTGACGGGGATCAACCGAATAGTCTGACGCACGTTTAACGCTGTGCCCTGTAACGACGGGCTAGCCGAATAGTTTAGCGTTTATCCAAGCGCTCCAGATGCAGCAAGCTTGTCGAACAAAGCATCAGCTGCAGCCGGATCAGTCAGATATAAATCGTTAAGCTCCGAGATCGAAGCATTGCCGCTATCGCCACCGCTACCACCGCCACCTGACAGCGTTTGAGCGGCTTCAATGCCAGCGCGCGCCATGGCAATCTTTTCTTGTGGCGCGGGTGTTGGCGCCTTGACTGCATATCCTGCAGACTTAGCGAGATTGTAGAACATCTCTGCCGGGTTTTGCCCTGTCTTAAACGCCGTGTCTGCGTACATCGCGACCTCTTGTTCAAGGTGCGCATTCCTCATGTCTGATGCTGTCAGATACCCGTTCTGATTGGCATAGTAATCACCGGCCGGGCCATCTGGGTAGATTGATGACAGTTGGGTCATTCGAACACCGCGAAGGTGGTCAGCCGCTTCGAAATAATCAGGCGTCTGCGTTGCGAACTGCTGCTCTGCGGTCTGTACGGAAGTCATGAACTGAGTTTGAGCGTTGGCCTGCTCGCGGGCTTCGGTATCGGCGGTCTGACGTTGCTGCGTTTCTTCAAGCTGTGCAGCAAGCTGTCTCTGCTGGTGTTCGAAGTACGCAATCGGATCGTCGTCTATGCTTGGCGCTTCTGTCGGCGCTGGCTGATCACGTGCCTGTCTAGCCTCCGTGATTGCGCCCTGTATCTCAGCCAGCTGCCTTTCCATCGCTTGGCGTTTAACGCGCTCTTCACGCATTGCCGCCTGATACTGGCTGGCTAGCTGCTCTGGGGTTGGCCCTTTGCTTTCTGGCTCGCCGTCTGCGCTGCTATCCTTGCTCTTCGCCTTGTCGGCTGCAATGGGGGGCTCGGGTTCGGCTGGGGTCTCGGTCGGTTCGGGGCTTGGCTCGCCGCCATCTCCGCCAACCTCGCTTTGGAGGGCCTCCCACGCTTGGGCTTCTCCGGCGTCGCCGCCATCTGTAGAGGTAGGCTCTGGCTGTCCTGCGTCATTGTTTTGAAGTTCCTGGCTCATTTTATCCCGTTCCGTGAGATTGACGATTTGCCCTGATACCGGCCAAGGCTTCCGAATTACGCACGTAAACTATGCAGCGGCATGCGTGGGCAAGAATGCGCCCGTTGCGGTCTCTGCTTGTGTCTGTTCGGCTTCCGCCATGTCGCGGGCTGCAGACGCCTGATCTTTTGCAGCTTCAGCCTCACCCTTCGCGAATTCGATTTGAGTTGCTTTCTGCTCTTCTGGATCAGGCTCTTGGTTTCCGCTGTCTGAAATTGCCTTGCCGATCTTGCTCGATAAAGCTGATGGCAGTGGGCTATATTTGATGAGGTCTGCCCAGACATCGCCGGGCAGTGGCGCATCTTTCAGCATCGGCATCATTTGCATCACCATGCCCCATACCATTTGTTTTTGGTTGGCAGACATTGGCGCGTCGTCAACAATTACATCAAATTTTATTGTTTCGCTGTTACGTACCAACGGGATGTACTGTTCGGCCCCGTTTTCGCCTGTGATCCGGATCAACCTGCCATCGCTGATGTATTCCTGAATAAACGTCAGCAGTGTGCGGCCTTGACGCTTTCGGTATAGCTTCAGAGCGTCAAAAAACTGAGCCAAGATCGCATAGCCGGCCTGTTTACGGTGCGCTTCCAATACGCCAGGCTGATCCTTGCCGACCAAGCCCATCATTTCCATGTTGATTCCGGACACTTGAGGCATGGCGTCAAACGAGAATTGCATTAGACGATCGAGCCCCTGCGGGTAGTTCGCCGCTTTACGCTCTTGAATTTTACCCTGAGACAGAGCCCCCGCGCTCAACTTGATAGCGCCGTCCGGACGCGCCCATTCGTCTTTGAGCTGTCGTTCGTTCTCAACTGCGCCATCCTCATACATCAGACCACCCTTGGCCGATGAATTCAGAATGTGCATGATCTGGCTGAACCACTTGTTAGCCCACATCTGCGGATCGCGCATCGCACGGACCAGGCCGTACCAAGTGCCAGCTTTTTCATCGCGCTTGCCGGTCATGCAATGCATCGTAAAGCCGGGAATTTCGCGCTTGTTCAGCAGCACCTTGCCGGCCATGAACGCTTCCATGTATTGCCGGCGCTTGACCTTGGCAGATGGCGGCGGTCGCATGCCTTGCTCAAGGTATTGTTGAACGATTTCCTTGTATTCTTCGGTTTTGAGCGTCTTTTTCTCGCCGCTCTGCTCATCAACGATCATATGACCGTCAACCAGATCGTACCATTGGAAGTGACGCACCCAGATCTGTCCACGTGTATCTGTTTCGCCGCCTTCGTCCGGGCCTTCAGCGTAGTCATCGCCGGCACTGGTTACAGAGTCAGCCGTGTTGCTGTTATCGCCATCGTCAGACCCAGCGTTGATCACCTGGTCAAACTTCTGCTGCGTTGTGAGCGCTTTGACGTCCAAACGATCGAGCATCCGACCGCGCCAATGATATCGGCGATCTTTCAGCCCGCGCTTTGTTGCCGATGGGTCGGCATACATCTGCAGCGGAGTGACCCGACCAATAGCAATCATGCCTTCCGGGTCTTCCTCGTAGTCCATCCGGGTCTCGGTCCAGCCTAAACCTGTGATGATGCAATCAAGAAATGCGTCACTCTCTTCGTCGGCTGCATCGCTCTCATCGCGAACCCACTGAGCCGCGTCGTTGTAGATCTCATTCGTGCGAACATCGCCGATCTCACGGGGTAAATACGTTACCTCTTGGCGGTTCAAAATCTCAGCACCGAGCACAGCGCTAATCATCGGGTCGACGCGGTTGAACACGATCGGCACCCGGCCCTCATCCAGAAGAATGGCCTTGTCAGTCGACGTCCACTGCTCACCAGACACGAACGCATAGGATTCAACCGAGTCTTTGCGCCACTGCCCCCAATGCTGCTTCGACTGGCTTTCCCACTTGCCGAGCGTCTTGATCAGTTCTTCATCGTTCTTAATCGTGGCAAGGGCTTTGGCGTGGTCGATTTCATCATTGTTATCGTCCATCAAGCTGCCCATGCCGATCTGCGTGAATTGCGCTTGCCATATCTATCTTTCACCGGGTCAACGTATGCTGGCCGGTAGCCACACGCCCCGGTCATCAGAGCGTCAGCCCCGTGTGATGACCAATCGTGCAATGGTTCTGATGACCAGTCCGCGCGGCGCTCATTCCAAGCCTTGCGGTAGTGGTCGAGGCATTTGATGCCTTGTGTGCAGTAGGTTTCGTCTATCGCAGTGACTGATAGGAACGTTCGGGCTGCGTTGATCGCGTCAATCTTGTTCTGGATGCGCGGGACAACCTCGAACTTGAGGCCAAGATCCTTTGCAGTGTCGACGATCGGCTTGGCGCCTATGGCTGCCCAGTTCCGATTATCCAGATCATGCGGGCCAAAGTGCTTGCCGTACAACCAGCCGCGTTCTTTCCGCTTTTCCTCAAGCACTTTGATGTAGTGGTCGACGCCCTCGCCGCTCGCTTCGTAGTAGTCGACGAGTGCGTGAGAGCCCGCCGCTCCCGGCTGGTGGAACCAGATGGACGTACTGTCATCAACGCCAATGTCCCAAAACGTATTCACTGGAACAGACGGGTTGAGCGGGATTTTCAGGATGCGCCCACCTGTGCGGATCGCGCCCATCTGTTCCTTGAAGTATGCCCCTTCGATCGAGACGTTGAACGCCTCCTTGAGTGTCGCCGGGTATTCCCGCAACATCTCATCCGGACCGACCGTTCGCCGCATAGACACGTACCAAGCCCGCTGTTCTGGGCTCAGTTCAATGCTTTCCTCGCCTTCCAGCTTGTCAAAGTATTCCGTCATCTCTTCAGGCATGACCCTGGATTCAGGGTCATCGACATAGCCCTTGTGCAAGTGCCATGGGAAGAAATGCAGTTTAAAATCTTTCGGGCTGAGCTTGCGGCCCTCTTGCTGATCGGCTTGAGCCTGCATAGTCAAATCATGGAAGTCACCAGCCGCGCCCTCGGCAGTGCTTTCAATGAAGATCATTTGCCCACGGTGGACGGTGCCGAATGCACCTGTGCGGATCTCTTTCGCCTTGTCGGGGTATTTCGCGCTGATCTTACCGAATTCAGATACATGCAAGATCTGCAGCGTGCCGCCACGGTGACTGGTCCCAACCGCAGCAGATGAACCGTTGCCCCACTCTAGCGTCTGCTTGTTTTCCGTTGTGAGCGGCACAGCCTTGCGGATGCCCTCTGGTAGTCGCTCGTAGGCAAACTTGATCTTCTCGAGCTTCTTTTTCGCGTCGTCCAGCGTAATGTCGATCGTGCCTGCATTAGTGTTCGCCCTGAATAGGCACGTGTCCAAAATAAATATGCAGATGAACGTACTGAAACCAAGCTGCCGAGCCTTCGGGATGATGTTGCAGTAATGCAGCTCTTCCCATAGTTCCTTCTGTGCATCGTTCATAACAAACGGAACGTCTTGGCCTTCTTCGTTCTGCACGCGGTAAAGGTTATTCAGTCGCCACGTTTGGTCTTTGAGGAGCTTAGCCAGTTCGTTGGCTTTATTAATCTTCGTCTTCGTCATCCGGCTCG
>TARA_R110000868_G_scaffold331140_2_pt1 | contig 20034 bp, 23 predicted proteins | sample TARA_R110000868 | Tara Oceans TARA_R110000868 (sample SAMEA4397489) | marine metagenome | biome: Polar Biome; feature: [SRF] surface water layer (ENVO:00010504); material: water (ENVO:00002006), including particulate matter (ENVO:01000060) such as... | depth 5 m | reverse complement strand
CAGATGAGCGACATGGTGCTGGAGATCGAGGTCGTGGATGACCATTTCACGCGCCGTGCCAGCAGCCGCCCGGCCGGTAGCGATGACGCTTTCCACCTCGATACTATCGCCGAGCTTGACCGGGTGATGTGAGATTGACCCGCCCGACGCCGCATGAAATCTTTGCGGTTCAGCAGCTCAGCGAGTGTGACATGCCGCAGGATTCCAGTGATTTAGAAGCCGTCAGCTAGCAAACCGGCCGCAGCACGCCCTGGTATCATCCCAGAAAATGGGGACACACACCTTTTTCCACTGGAAGCGGGTGCCCACCCACACCCCACCCCAAAACCCCATGCCGAGACTCCGCCTCAGGGGACAGGCGCCCTTTGGCTGGCAAGGGATTTATGGCTGGACCTGCCCGGGCGGGCGTCTTTCTGACACAACGCCACTCCCATCGTCATCCCGGCGCAGGCTGGGATCCAGAGTCCCGGCTTGCCCCTGGGGACCGGCGGCTATATGTCGTGGTTGCGCGTAAAACAAGCAGGGGTAGTGGCTTGATCAAGACAACCAAGACCGGCCGGCAGGTCCATTTTCCCTTCACGACCTTGCCGCCGGTGGGGTTTGTCTATGATACCGAGTATGCATTCCAGCGCGGCAAGCTGGTCAATGTGTGGGCGATGGGGTTCGCCTTCTTCGCGCTCGGGGTCAATTACACCCTCGCGCGGGCCGATGCCTACGGGCCGGTTGTCTTCTTCACGATGATGGTCGTCCTCTATCTGCTCTATGTCGGGATCGTCTGGATCTGCGCCCCCTTTTCCGCGCTCTATGACAAGAAGCGCGACGGCGAGCTGATCAATCCCAACCTGGCGCGGCGCGACTGACGGGACAGGCGGCAGGGCACGCACACCTGATCCAACGCTCCTCCCATCGTCATCCCGGCGCAGGCTTGGCCGCCGGGTTGCCTCTATGAAGCCGGGTCCCAGCCTTCGCCGGGATGACGGTTTGTCGGGGCGTTGAGGGCTTACCGCAGCGAGCGGCTGCGGCCGCATCGGACAGGGTGGCGCCTCGCGCGCGCAATCCCCCGTCAAGCCCGGGTTAAGCCCTTCCGGCTAGGCTTTCCTGTGACGGTAAAGGGGATGATCATGATGCAGCGTATTCTGACCGGTCTGGCCGTGGGCGCGGCGCTTCCGGGTTTGCCGGTGGCGGGCGCGCTGGCGCAGGATGGCAGCGCCGGGACACCGGTCGGGCAGGCCTATAACGTGTACCTGTCAGGCGGGGAGATCTGCGCGATCGCCTTTCCGGATGAGCGGCTCGGGGGCGGCACGATCCGGGCGGATTGCATGTCGGGCTATATGTCAGGCGAGGTGGCGCGTTGGGAAGACACGGGCGATGCGATCCTGATTACCCTCGAGGATGCCTTCATCGATGAGCTGCATTTCTTCGCGGATAGCTGCACGAGCTGGACGGATGTCGGGGTTGGCGAGACCGTCACCGAGGTCTGCTGGATCCGCCCCGACGTGACGGGCCGCACCGTGCTCTCCATCGAGCGTACGGATTGAGCCTGGCCTTGGCCGGGCGGCATTCCGGCCCGTGCGCCAGTCTTTCCCCCGGTTTCGCCCACCCGCCTCATCCGCCCTTCGGGCACCTTCTCCTCACGGAGAAGGAAAGTGCGCGAGCGCCGTGTCTTCCTTCCTTCTCCGTGAGGAGAAGGTGCCCCGAATGGGGCGGATGAGGCGGGCAATGCTTCCGTCTGCGAGGAAAGCTTAAGCCGCCGGCACCACGCGCACCTTCTCTCCCATCACGCCATTGGCCCTTATCGCCTTGCCGCATTCGAAACTGCCGGCCCTGAAGGCGCGGCAGGCTTCGGGGCGGTGGTCGTAGACGGCACAGAGGGCCTGGCCGGTCTCAAGGCGCAGGTGGGTGCAGTGTCCGCAGCTGAAATCGACGAAGGTGCGGCCGGCCTCTTCAAACAGGCTGTCCGGGGGCAGGGCGCCGGGCGCGATGCGGGCCTGGTCTTCCGGCAAGAGGACGAGATAGCGCGGATGGCGGCTGAAACAGCAGGCTCCGCAGGCGACGCAATCAAACGCCGTATCAGACATGTGAGGTGACAAGCCCACCGCGCGAAGGCGGCCTTCCGCCCCGGCCCGCAGCGCGCGGGATGTACGCCAGTCCAAGGGGATTTGCATCTGGAAAATTTGGGGGTTCGCGGCGCGGCGGGGAAGGAATCCTCGCGCTAACCGGGATTTAATTCCAGATCACTACTCATGCTTTCAGATCAGAGGCGGAATTGGGAGATGGGCATGACGATACAATTCAAGACAGCGCTTGGCGCGGCGATGTGTCTGGCGCTGGCGGGCGGCCCCGTCGCCCTGGCCCGGGCCGATGATTTCCCCTCGCCCTCCGGCCAGGCCTATGAGACTTATTACGGGGCCTTGACCAGTGCGACCCTGGCGATCGAGTTCGGCGAGGGTGATAGCGGCGGGACGGTGACGATTACCGCTATAAATCCATCGCCCGCCCCGCCGCCGGCAGGACTGGAATTCGGCACGCTGGGCCAATGGAGCCAGGCGGCAGACGGGTCGGTCACGATCAGCGGCTCGCTCTTCTTCCTTCCCGATGGCGGTCCGGCCACCTGCCAGAGCTGGGAGGCGGATTATTCCGGCCAGGAAGAGACCTGCTGGTTCAATGATAACGGGGTCACCTATGCCCCGCTGCGCCGGCGTTAGGCCCGGCTACGGCTTGACCGCATCACTGCCTTCACCGGCCCTCGTCGCGGTTTCTTAACGCCGGACGGGCAGTCTGCAACCGGACGATAGGGGAGACGAGATGATGAAAAGCGTGATTTTGGCCGCTGCGGCGATGAGCGTGGCGCTGACGGGCGGGGCGCTGGCGCAGGAGAGTGCGAGCCTGGACGGGCAGATTTACGCCGGCACCACGACGGGCGGGCTTTCCTACACATTTGTCTTCATGGGCATGGATAACGGCGAGACCGGCCCTGCCAGCGGTCAGGTTTCGGTCTCCGGCTCATCCGAGGCGGATTCCGGAGAGATGGACTGGACGCTCGATGGCACAGAGCTCACCGTGACGCTCTACCCGGTGCTGCCCGGATACGGGATGTCGCTGCCATGCCCGGACTGGCAGGCCCCGGCTGTCGGCGAGACCGTGCGTTCAATCTGCTGGCTGCCTGAAGACATGTTCGCGCTCGTCCTGCGCGTAAACTAGCGAGCCGGCTCGTCCCTGCACGATAGCAGGGGGATAGCGGGGGACACGCACCGGCCGCGCTGCCGCCGGCGTCCGTGTCCCCGAGACAGGCCTGTGTGACTATTTCTTGCCCGGCGGAACAATCGTGCCTTTTGTCGAGGGGGCGGCGGCGATGGTTTTCTTCTTTTCCGCTTTCGGCTTCTTGATTTCCTTGTTGGACTTCTGCTGACCCTTGGCCATGGCGTTTTCCCTTGGTGCGCGGTTCCGGTGGAGCCGCATGGCGCTCAGGATACGCCTGCTCCGGGCGCTGCGAAAGCGTAATTGCACGGGCGATCTGCGCGCGCTTCGAGCCTGGTAACAAGCTTGTTACGCGAGCCCCTTTTCCGGCAGCACGAAACGGTTGTATGATTCGGCGCCAGCATCGGGGAGGCCACATGACGCAGATCATTATCGCGCGAGCGCGGACGCATACGCGTGTCAATCTCCGCTCCGGCGCGCCGCGCCTCTCCTCTCCCGTCCTCGAAACCCTCAGCGCCGGCACGCCGGTCTTCATCGTGGCGAAAGTGACCGGCGACAGCGTGAGCGGCAATGATCAATGGTATGCCTGCCGCGGGGACCGCTTTGTCTGGACCGGGGCCTGCGAGGACTATCAGGACGAGCCGGCGCCGCGCGGCGATGATGTCGATGATGAGGATCGCCCGCCGCGTGCCGAGCTGGGCGAGGTGATGCAGCCGGAATTCGAGACGCTTGATGGCGTCTTCCACAAGGTGCGCGGCTATCGGCCGAACGGGCTGGAGGGCCTGATCGTGCATTTCGATGCCGCCCGTATCCAGCCAGACAGTGACCGCTCGACGACGGCGGTCATGCGTTATGGCGCCGAGCAGGGTTATCATTATGGCGGGATCAGCCGGTCGGGCCGCATCTTCCTGCCGCAGGGCTTCACCTGGGAAGGTTGGGGCTATCACGCCGGCAAGAGCCAATGCCCGGCGACGGGCCGCAAGGGCGTGTCGCAATATTATGTCGGCTTCGAGCTGAATAATCCCGGCCTGCTCTATCCCGCCGTCCAGACCGGCGTCTTCTGTCCCTGGTTCAACGCCAAACGCGACGATAAGGGCCGGGTCGTGCTCGATGGGGACGGGCGCTGCACGCGGCTCAATGAGGGCGGCGAATGGTATCGCGAGTATGAGGTGCGCCTGTGCGAGGGCGGCAATATCACCAAGGGCTGGTATCTGCCCTATAGCGCCGAGCAATTTGCTTCCCTGACCGCGGTCTGCCTGTGGCTGGCGCGGCACTTCCCCGACACATTCCGGCTCGACCGCGTCTTCGGCCATGACGAGGTCTCGCCTGGCCGCAAGACCGATCCGGGCGGCGCCATGGCGACGCCGGATGAGTTGATGACGATGCAGCAATTCCGCGACTATCTCGCTGCCAGGGCTGGCTAGATACAGGCGAGACGGCTGGAAGGCTCCGTTAATCGATGTGTGGGATGCTGAAATCCGGTTTGCTGCTTTAAGGTGAAGGCATGAGCAAGTCAGTCACGTCCAGTCATCGCCGGGTTTCCGATCATTTCGAGCCTGACCTGGTCCAGGACCCCGCCGAACAGCGCAAGCTGCGTGGCCATCTGGAACAGATTGATTACACGGTCTCGGCCGCCAATCAGGCCGTGATCCAGAAGGAAATCCACCACGTCTCGATTGATGATTTCCGCAATCTCGCGCTCAGCGCCGCCAAGGCTCGCACAGCCTGGGTGACCGCCGCTGTCGAGCTGGCGAAATCCCATGCCGTGCTCGATCCGGCGCAATTGGCCCGCTTGTCGCACCTGCGCTGCGTCTATGACGAGCTGTCGGAGGCTTATGAGGCCATGCGGCGCATGGTCGAACGCGGCTATCTGACCTATCACAAGGGCCTGCCAAAACAGCCCTGATACGTCCCATCCCCCGCAAGACTGTCATCGCGATTGAACCCTTTCGCGCCTTGCCCGCACCTATACTCTGAACAGGGCCGCCAGGGGCGGCTGTCAGACGGGTGATGCAGCTCATGCAACGCGACAGGAAACGGATCCTCGGGGAATACCTCGTCGCAGCTGCCCGGACCGGTGATCGCCAGGCCTGCGGCCAGCTGGCCCGCCTGTGGCATGCCGATCTGCTGCGCCATGCCTGGCGCCTGACCGGTGATGCCGAGCTGGCCCGCGACACGGTGCAGGACGCCTGGATCGATATCGTCCGCGGGCTGGGTAATCTGACCGATCCGGCGGCCTTCCCCGCCTGGGCCTATCGCATCGTCACACGTCGCAGCGCCCGCACCATTGCCGGCCTGCAGCGGAGCCGCCGCACCGCCAGCGCGCTCGCCGCCCAGCCCGAAGCTGCCGACCACGCCCAGCAGGACGCCGAGAGCCGAGCTGACCAGGGCCCGCTTGCAAAAGCGCTCGCTGCCCTGCCGGCCGAGCAGCGCAGCGTCATGGCGCTCTATTACATCGATGATTTCAGCGTGGCGGAAATTGCCGTCGCGCTCACCATTCCGGCGGGGACAGTCAAGACCCGCCTGATGCACGCCCGCCGCAAGATGCGTGCGGCTTTGGATCGACCTGACAGAGGAGGTTCCGATGACGGGATCTGACAAGGAACTCGACAGCATGATTGCCGAAGCGCTTGACGCCGAGGATCGTGATCTGCTCACCCGCTTCGGTGAGGAGCCGGGCTATTTCAACCAGGCCCTCAGCGTCTTCTCCGGCCGGCTCGGCTGGGTGATGTGGCTGGCCAATATCGTCAACCTCATCGCCGCCGGACTGGCGCTCTGGGCCGCCTGGCATTTGCTCACGGCCACGGACGCGGTGATGGCGATCCGCTGGGGTGTTGCCGTACTGGCAGCCATGCATGTTGGCCTCTTCATGAAGGGCTTCCTGGGCCAGCAATTGCTCAACAACCGGGTCATCCGTGAGGTCAAGCGCCTGGAATTACAGCTGGTTCGGGCCCAGACGCGTCACGGCGTCCAGGCTGATCCCGGCGCCTGACTTGGCAAAATGCGGGGATTGCGTCAGAGATGGACGCAATCCCTCTTTGCCACGTCTGGATGAGAAAACCGATGTCCCTGCCTGCGCTCGCGAGACTGTCCGTCATCATCGCCGCCATCAGCCTCGGCCTGGCGGCCTGCCAGCCCGCGGCGTTGCCCGCGCCGGATGCGCCCGGTGAAACACCCATCGTGATCGGCACCCGCATCGTCCTGGACTCCACCGTCTACGGCACGACGCGGACAGTCACAGTCTCGCTGCCCGCCAGCTATACCGACGGCGATGGCCGCAGCTATCCGGTGCTCTACGTCGTCGATGGCGGGCCCCAGCAGGACTTCGTGCCGATGGCCGGCATGGCAGCCCTGGCCGGTCTGACGCGGCAATATCGCGAATTCATTCTCGTCGGAGTCCAGACGGAAAACCGCCAGGTCGAGCTCACAGCGCCAACCGAATTTGACGATGACCGGCAATGGATTCCGGAAAATGGCGGGGCGGCCCGCTTCCGTGAACACCTCCTGGGCGAGGTCAAACCCTGGATCGAGGCCCGCTACCGGACCTCCGGCGAGGACGCCATCATCGGCGAGAGCCTGGCCGGCCTCTTCATCACCGAGACCTTCCTGCGCGCTCCGGACAGCTTCGATCACTATATCGCTGTCAGCCCCTCGCTCTGGTGGCGGCATGAAGGCCTGAGCCATGAGGCGGCTGACCTGCTCGCGGCTGGCGAGTTTGGAGGCCGATCAATCTACCTCACCATCGCCGACGAAGGCCAGGACATGCAGACCGCGATGGACCGTCTCGTCGCCGCGCTCGAGGCTGGAGCGCCGGACGATCTGGTCTGGTGGTATGATCCCATGCCGAATGAGCACCACAACACAATCTACAATCCGGCAGCCCTGCAGGCGCTGCGGCGGACCTTTGAGCCTGAGGAAGAATAGGCTGGACAGCTCTGCCCTTGCTTGCGAGTTTTTGGACTGCAATCAAACGGGTGTGAGCATGTGGAGAGCCTTCCTTCTGGCCGTGGCGCTTGGCTGGCCGACGCCAGCCCTTGCGCAGGGTCATGTTGCGCAGGCCGTGGAGACGGTTCGTGCGCAGGCCCGCGCTGATTTACAAGCGTTTGCGGATGAGTGGGAGCGATCGGAGTATGGCGAAGCGCTCGAAAGGCTCGGCGCGTTGGACGATCCGCCGCCGATCCCGACTTTGCTCGCGCAGATCGAGCGCGAACTCGGGGGTGAATATGCAGCCTATCGGGAGTCGGACGCTGACGATCCGGGTGCGTTGACGGGCTTGCTGGGCGTTGTCCTGCCATCCTATCTGCCGCTGCTCCGCGAGCCTGGTCGCGCCCGCTGGCTCGACATCTACTGGTCGGCCGCGCAGGCTGGAGAGAGCTGGTCGCCCTGGGGCGAACATCCGGACATCCAAACATTCCTGTTCGACCTGCGCGCGGCGGGCCTCGCATTCGAGGCTGACGTTCTGCAGGCTCGCTACGAGGCACAGCTCGCCGACGTAGCGCTGGCAGACGACCCGCAGGAAGCCTTCGAAGGCGCAATCTGGCAGGCCGATACCTGGTCGGCCCTCCAGCGCCCGGCTCAGGCCATGGCGCTACGCCGGACTGCGTTTGCCAGCCTTCGCGGCGCGCCCGATCTTCACCCCGAAGAGCCGATACTGGACTATCACCGTGCCTGGAGCCCCGAGGAAACGGCGCTGGCCGCCGAGATTTTGGCTCGACTCTCCGAGCGCCAATGGCGGGCTGCCTTTGGCTATATCGATGGAGAGCCGGGGCTCATCCTTGCCGCGCGCCTCGATGTGGCCGCTGGCACAAGCGAGCTGGCGCAGTCGCTTGAGTTGCTCGAACCACATTGGGGCAATGACCGTGATCGGGCGCGGGCGCGCTTCCTGAGGGTGGTGATTGGCGATGCCCTTGCGCGCGATGACCGGGCGCACGCGACCGGGTGGCTACGCGACTACCAGCGTGAGCTGGTTGATCAGGCAAACGGGCACAGTTTCGAGCTTGTTCACGCGTGGGCCGATCTGGGTGACTGTGAACGTGTGACAGCTGCCGCTCAGATCCTGCGCGCGTCGCTATCCACACCGTATCAGGCGTGGCGCGTGCTGGAAAACGGCGATGACGATGCGGATTGGGAAGCGGGTAGTGCGCTGGTTCATGCCGACCTCAATTGGTCGATCGCCCTCAACCGCCCGCACGGCCTGCTGGCACGCGGTGCGGCTCGCCTGATCGAGTGCGGCGAGGTTTCCCGCGCGGCCTGGTTTCAGACGGGACGCTGGCCGTCGGAGAGGACGGTCGAGGAGCTTTCATTCGAAATTGCGCTATCAGCTCTCTATCAGACCCTGTCGCAGCCGGAATACCGGGCGGCTCTGGACCGCGAGAGCTGGCAGCGCTGGCCTCAGCCCCGCTATGACTTCGAGGCCGCTCTGCTGCCACTCCTGCCATTGCGATCCGGCTCGCAATTTCGGCCATCGCAGCGGGCTGCCGGAGTGTCAACGCTCACCATGATGTTGCGCGGCATGCCTGGCGACGCGCGCGGCGTTTGGGAACCCGTCTATCTGGCAGCGGCCTATGAGGCAGCACAGGCGATGGGCGACGGGGATGAGCGTCTACGCGCCCTGGCGCAGCTGGCAGGGGCGATGGAGCACCAGCCCTCCGCCATCGTGCAGGATTGAATACCGGTTATGCGCGTCAATATGCCCATGAATGGCGATCACAGGGCTGTGATACACTCGCAATCGCAAATCCGGCTTCCTAAATAGGGGCTGGACGGGGAAAGAGTGCCGGTATTCCGGGCGCCATTCTCCTTGCAGGGATAGGGAATAACATGGCCAATGCACTTTCAATCTCGCTGTCTCCCGAACAAGGGCTGTCGCGCTATCTCGCCGAGATTCGCCGCTTCCCGATGCTGGAGAAGGACGAGGAATTCATGCTCGGCAAGCGCTGGCGTGAGCATGAGGATGCGGGCGCGGCCGAGCGGCTCGTCACCTCCCACCTGCGCCTCGTGGCCAAGATTGCCATGGGCTATCGCGGCTATGGCCTGCCGATTGCCGAAGTGATTTCCGAAGGCAATGTCGGCCTGATGCAGGCGGTCAAGAAATTCGATCCTGAAAAGGGCTTCCGCCTGGCGACCTATGCCATGTGGTGGATCCGCGCCTCGATCCAGGAATATGTCCTGCGGTCCTGGTCGCTGGTGAAAATGGGCACGACGGCCGCGCAGAAGAAGCTCTTCTTTAATCTGCGCCGCATGAAGAGCCAGATGCAGGCCCTCGATGAAGGCGATCTCAAGCCCGACCAGGCGCAGGCGATCGCCACCAAGCTGGGCGTGACGACCGATGAAGTCATGTCGATGAATGGCCGCCTGTCAGGGCCAGACGCCTCGCTCAACGCGCCGCTGCGCGGGACTGAAGGCGAAGGGCAATGGCAGGACTGGCTGTCCGACGACACGGCCGAGAGCCAGGAGGACGAGCTGGTCGAGACCGATGAGTTCGACACCCGCATGCAATTGCTGCAATCGGCGATGGGCGAGCTCAATGAGCGCGAACAGCATATCCTGCAGCAACGCCGCCTGTCGGAAGAGCCGCAGACGCTGGAAGAGCTCGCCGATCATTTCGGCGTCAGCCGCGAGCGCATCCGCCAGATCGAGGTGCGCGCGTTTGAAAAGCTGCAAAAGGCCATGAAGTCGATGGCCGCCGAGCAGGGTTTGATGAATTAGGCCTGGCCGACTGATTACGAAGCGGCGTCCGGCTCATCCCGGGCGCCGTTTTTCGTTTCGCTGAGGCCCAGCGCGATACAGGCCTGACCACCGAAATAGCACACCCACACCACCGGTCCGGCCCAGTCGAGCATGCCGGCAAACATGCGCCAGGCGAGTACGCTGTCTGAGATGACAAAGAGGATGGCGCCAAGCGTGGCCAGTGGCGGGGCGCGGCCGATCAGGGCCAGCGCCGCCATCACCAGAATGATGGCATTATAGATACTCGCTGCGATCCTGAGCTCCCCGAACCAGGGCTGCAGGGCGACCAGCATGACAATGCCAAACAGGGTGAGCACAGCGGCGGCCGCATAGCCGGGCAGGCCGCGATTGCCCTCGCGGCGCAGCTCGCCGGCAAACAGGCCGATATAGATGATATGGCCGATGCCAAAGGCGAGGATGCCGAGTGCCTGCTGGGTCGGTTCCAGGGCGAGGAAGGCGTCACCCGCCGAGCCGGCCAGCAAGCCGGCACCCAGCCAGAAACGGCCCAGCCGCAGGGCGTATATGCCCAGAAGTGCGATACCGCCGGCCTTGATGATGACATTGAGCGGGTAGGGCGTGCCGATCCCGAAATCATCAAACAGATAGATCAGGCCCAGTACGAGCGAGGCGGTGAGCAGGAGTTTTGAGACTCCATCGGTTTTCGGCATGGTCAGTGTCAGCATCAGTCTCTATCCCCCGATTTGCGGGACAGGCTAGACTGCCGCGACCGGCTGGCAAGGGAGAAGTTTGATGGTGTTGGGGGCATTTGCACTGGCTGTCGTGTTGCAGGCCGCTCCTGCCTTGCTCTCGGGCGATCCTGCAAGGGTAAGCCTGGAGGCAGCTGAGGTCAGGCTGGCCGACCAGCCCGGTGCTGTCGAACAGGTCTGGGCCGAGCTGACCGGTGAGGGCGTGCCGCGCATCGAGACCATTGCCGGCGATAGCGAGCACCGGCGCGTGACCTTTCTCTACAAGTCCGCCGCCGCCGTCAGCGAGGTGCGACTCAACAGCGTCATCAATGCGCCGCGCGTGCGCATGCCGGTCGAGGATTTCATCGCGGATTACACCCTGCCGCTGCAGCGCCTGGCCGGCAGCCCGATCTGGGCGCTGAGCCTGGACGTGCCGCGCGATGTGCAGGCAAGCTACAGCTTCATGGTTACCGGCCCCAATGGCATGGAACGCCTCTCCGACCCGCGCAACCGGGTGCGTCTGCGCGGCGGTGCGGCGGAAGCCGTGCTGGTGATGGACCGGGTGGAGGACTTGTCGCCACTCGCTCCGGTCGATCCGGCGTCGCTGCCGGCGCCCGCTGTGCGTCAGCTGGACAGCGCCGCTCTGGAACGCTCCGTTACGGTCGAGATCCATCCCGGCGCGGGGGCCGGGCCCGATGCGCCTGTGCTGATCCTCTATGATGCCTTCAACTGGGGTGTGCGGGCGCCGGCCTGGGAGATCGTGCACAATCTCGCGGCTGCGGGTCAGATTCCGCCCATGCATGTCGTGCTGATTGACCAGCTCGACGAGGCCAGTGAACTGGACCGGTATGACGGCCAGACGCGCTTTGTCGTCGACGAGCTCCTGCCCTGGCTGCGGGCCGAATACGGCTATCGGCTTGATCGCGGGAATGTCGTGCTCGGCGGCGCATCGCGGCGCGGACTGGCTGCCGTGATCATCGCGCTCGCCCGGCCGGAGGCTGTCGGCGCGGCGATCTCGCTGTCGGGGTCATTCTACTGGGCGCCGCAGGCGGAAGATCCGGAATGGCTGGCGCGTCAGCTGGGCGCGCCGGGCGATACACTGCCGCAGTTTCAGCTCGCCGCCGGTTCGCTGGAATATATCGAAACCAGCACCAATACCGGCCATGTCATGCTGCACGCGAATGAGAACATGGCGGCGGCGCTGGCGGCGGCGGGCTATCCCGTGCGCTACTCGGTCTATCCTGGCGGGCATGACATCGCCGCCTGGCGGATGGCGCTGGCGAACAGGCTGCGTGACCTGTTCGCCCGGGCCGACTGATTATTTCATGGGTTTGACCCCGGCCATTGGCTGGGTCGCGCTATGGCCGATGCGGCCGGCAACGAAGTCCTCGTAATAATTGAGCCAGGCTTCGCTGCGCACCGCGATATAGATCATCGGGCCACCGGGGTTTGAGCGGAAATTGCTGTCGGTCCCGACCACGAAATACTCATTGCCCTCGCGCACCATGAAGGGCGAACCGCTATCGCCGCGTGTGGTGTCGCAATTATGGGCCATGGTGTTGTCATTATAGACGTTGACCATGTGGCAGCCGATATTCCCGGACAGGTGGGCGCCCGTGTCCCAGCTATAGCCGGCCTGATGGAGGTCCGCGCGCAGGGCGCCGGAATTCCCCGCCGTGCGCACCAGCCCGCGAACCCCGACATGGCCGAGTTCCCGGCCCAGTGGCCGGTCAATGCGCAGGAGCGCCCAGTCGGTCCCGTCCAGATCATCGCCGGCGCTGAACGCCGCTTCATTCCAGTCGGGGTCGATGAAATAGTCGATGACGCGCGCTTCAAGCGGGCCGCCTGGACGATCATAGGCGGTGTGGAAGACGGCGCGGGCATCGGTGCGGCCGTCATCATCAATGCAATGTGAGGCGGTGATCAGAACGTCGTCGGCGATCAGGGTTGCCGTACAGGCGCCGCCGGAATCCAGCTCGATCTGCCCGACCACATTCCATGGAAAGGCCGAGGTATCCATGAAGACCCGGTCGTCATGGCCGAAATAATGGTCATTGATGGTCATGGGGCGGTCGCGGCCGATACAATCGGCGCGGTCGGTCCGCTCGGCGCAGGTGCCATTGCCGGTGCCCGGCTCGTTGCAGACGCCGTCGAAGGCGGTCTCGCAGCTATCATTGCGGAAGCGCAGATTGATGATGGCGCCGCAATCGGTGAGGTCGGTCGCCTGGGTGCAGGCGCCGGTGCCAAAGCCGGGCTCGTCGCATTCGCCGTCACGCGCCCACTGGCAGCTATCATCTTCAATGCCCTGTGCGACGCGCCAGCAATCGGAATAATCCGTGCCCTGCTCGCAGGCGCCGGTGCCCAGACCGGGATCATCACACTCGCCATCATTGGCCCAGCGGCAGGTATCGACGCCGGTATAACCGCCGGTCGAGACATCGCCGGGGCGCTGGGGCTTCTGGATCCGGTGCAGCCAGCTGCCAATCTCGCGGCTCGAGAGCGCGTCACTTTCCGCGATTGCGGTGGGCCCGCCAGCCAGCAAGGGCTCGTCCGCCTGGCTGGTCGACACACAAAGGATGGCAGCCAGTGCCGCGATCAGACCTGTACGCATAATCTGTGACTCCCCACGCCTCTACCCGGCCGCTTATCGCGCAAATCGGGATCGCGACCAAGTATTCCAATGCTGATTTGACGTTCATCGACATGACTATGGGCTGAACGAAGCATTCAAGCCCGCCTCAGGCCCGGCGTGGTCCAATGCAGCATGGAATAAGCAGACGCAGGAGAAATCCCATGAATATCATCTCCAAACTCACCGCCGCCAGCCTTCTCGCTGCCGCAGGCATGGCCGGCCTCGCCGGGGCTGCCAGCGCCGGGACCTGGCATGCCAATGCGGCGGCCTGTCCCGATCTGCGGGAAGATCGCTTCGATGCGCGGCATTTCGACGGTCGCGGTGATCGGCGGGAGGACTTTCTCGACCGCCGGGTGATCGATTGCCCGGTCTATGCCTGGACCTATTATCCAGACCGGTATGAGCGCCGCGATGCGCGCCGTCTGGCTTCACCGGGCCGGGTCTATCTCGACCGCTCGGGCCGGTATTACGCGGTCAATTCGCGCGGTGTGTCCTATGCCATCAATGTCGTGATCGACTATCCGCGCCAGCAGCCGCGTGTGGGCATCAGCCTTGGCGCAACACTGGGACTGGGCGGTCATCGCGATGTCTATCGTGACCGCGATCACCGCCGGGATCACCGCCGGCGTGGACATCGCCACCACTAGGCAGCCTGGCTAGAGCAGGATCTGGCCTTCAAGATAACGCGGCGCGTGGCCATACAGGGTCACGCGCTCGCCTTGTCTCTCGACTTCCAGCGCGCCCGGACGCGGGCCGATCTGGCGCGCGGCCATGCGGGTCTTGCCCAGCTTTTCCGCCCAATAGGGTGCCAGCGTGCAATGGGCCGAGCCCGTCACCGGATCCTCATCAACCCCGGAGGCCGGCGCGAAGAAGCGCGACACGAAATCACTGCGATTGCCCGGCGCCGTCAGGATGACATTCGTCTCCAGCTGCCGCAGCCGGCCATGATCGGGTTCGGCCAGACGTACCGTCGCTTCATCGGCCATCACCCACATCTGATAGGCCGCGCCATGGATGCGGTTGACATTGAGCACTTCCACCGGACCTGTCTCGACCCCGAGGGCGGCTTCAATGGCACCATTGCGCTTGCCCGGCCTGTAATCGATCAATGGCAGGTCCATGGCGAAAGCCTCGCCATCTCGCCTGACCTCCAGCCGTCCTGAGCGTGTGTCGAATTGCGCCACGCCGCCAGCGACGAGCCCTTCGCCCAGCACGACTGCCCCGGCGGCAAGCGTCGCATGGCCGCACAGATCAACCTCGATCGCCGGAGTGAACCAGCGCAAGTGCCAGACATCGGCCGAGCGCGGCACGAGAAAGGCCGTTTCGGAAAGATTGTTGGAGTTGGCTATGCCCTTGAGAACACGGTCCTCGGGGAAGCTCTCCATGAGACAGACACCCGCCGGATTACCGGTGAAGGCCTGATCGGGATCGGCGAAGGAATGGATTTCGAAATAGGGCAGGGATGACATGGGATCGTCCGGCGGCAGAGGGCAGGGGCGAAGCTACCAGCGCTCACTTTGATGGGGCTGGAAACTCAGGTGGAGGTCAGGGTTCTGCAGATCGAGCGAGGCTATGGTGTCGGCCATGACGGGGCCGTCGCCGGCAAGGTCCGCCAGAGCCGCCGCCACCATTGAGCGCGCCTCACTGCGCAGCCCCGAGACCTGGCGCGGCAGGTTGCGGCGCCATTGGTCGACTTCCTCGGAAAGCGTCACGAAATCCTCCGGGCGCTCGGCTTCCGGCAGGGTGCGCCAGCGCCCGACATCGATATAGCTGTTCGCCAGCCGGGTGCCTTCGGCTTCCTCGAACAGGTCGATTTCGATCATCATCGCCTGATAGATCAGCGAGGTCTCGACGAGGCCGCCCGTCTGCGGCACATCGCCGGCCCAGCGCGCGAAATAGGCCCGCGCCTGCTCGACCGGGGTCGAGGCGGCGCTGCCCCAGGCCTCGCGTTCATCGCGGTTGAGGACGGTGCTGGTCGCCGGGTCGATGATCAGCACCATGGGCGTGGCATAGAGCGCCGCAACGCCGAAGCGCCGGATGATGTCCTGGTTCTGGTCGCGCCAGCCGACATCAACATAGCGGGTGACATAATTCGCGCTCAGCGTGGCCGCGAGCTCCGGGTCTTTGAAATGCTCGACCAGGCCGCGGCTGTCATGACACCAGTTGGCACCGAAGACGAGCAGGAGGCGTTTATCTGCCGCGCGGGCCTCGTCGAGAGCCGCATCGACGATTTCGCCCGCGGCGTAGTTATGGTCGAAGGGCGCGCCGCCGTCATCCTCGGCCCGCGCAGCGGGTACGAGCAGGGCGGGAACAAGCAGGAAAAGGGCAAACAGGCTGGCAATCACACGCATCATGACCTCGAACGGCAAGCAGGTCGCAAGACAAGCACTTAATGCCGTCCGAGGCCAGCCATGCCGGCCCCGGACGTGCAGGTCTGCGACCTCCGACTCGGTCAGCCGGCCGCCAGCGCCGCGAGGCGGGCATAAGTGCCGTCGCCGCGCCTGGAGAGCTCGTCATGACTGCCCTGCTCGACAATGCGGCCCTTGTCGAAGACGAGGATGCGGTCGGCATCGCGGATCGTCGACAGGCGGTGGGCGATGATGATCGTCGTACGCCCGCGCATGACCGCTTCCATCGCGGCCTGCACATCGCGCTCCGTCTCATTGTCGAGGCTGGAGGTCGCCTCGTCGAGGATCAGGATGGGCGCATCGGTGAGGATGGCGCGCGCAATCGCGACCCGCTGGCGCTCGCCGCCGGAAAGTTTCACCCCGCGCTCGCCGACCAGCGTTTCATAGCCTTTCGGCAGACGCTCGATGAAGGCGTGGGCATGGGCCGCCTCGGCCGCCGCGATGATGTCGGCCTTTGTCGCGCCGGGCGATCCATAGGCGATATTCTCCGCGATGGTGCGGTGGAACAGGGCCGGATCCTGCGGCACGAGGGCCACATTCTGGCGCAGGCTTGCCTGTGCCACGCCGCGCACATCCTGGCCGTCAATCACGACGGCACCTTCATTGACGTCATAGAGGCGCTGCACCAGCTTGACGAAGGTCGACTTGCCCGAGCCTGTCGGCCCGACCAGGGCGACTTTCTCGCCCGGGTCGATATCGAGCGAAAAGTCGCGGTAAAGCGGACGCGTTTGGCCCTCATAGGTGAAGCCGACCCGGTCAAAGCGGATCGCGCCTTGTGCCGGCACGAAGTCCGGCGCGGCCTCGGCATCCTCGACCGTGCTTTCCTGCAGATCGAAGACGGCAAGATCCTGGATCTCGTCCATCGAACGCTGGATCGCCTGCACCTGCTCACCGAAGCGGCGCATATAGCCGGAGACCAGCATGTAGGCGGTGAGGGCTGCAACGACATCGCCAGCGCTCGCCTCGCCGCGCGACCATTGCCAGACGAGCAGGCCCACCAGTCCGGCCTGCATGGACAGGTCGGTGATGATATTGACCAGCCAGGAATTGACGAAGCGCAGCCAGGTCTTCTTGGTCTCGGTGCGCCAGCGCCAGGTCAGCTCGTGAAAGCGTGCATCCTCGCGCGTCTCGGCGCCGAAGCTCTTGACGGTGGCGATGCCGCCGACAGCATCGGCCAGGGCGCCGCCGATCTGCGAGTCGAGCGCGTTTGAGCGCATGTTCTGCGGCCGGATATAGAAACGGCTCAGCATCAGGCTGGAGATGATGAATAATGCCATCACCACCAGAACAACCCCGCCGACCAGCGGCCAGCGAAAGGCCATCACCGTCGCCACGCCCAGCATCACGCCGAGCGAGGGCCCAAGGCCGAGGAAGATGTTCACCGTGATCGTGTCATAGGCCCACATGCCGCGCGTGATCTTGCGCACGACCGAGCCGGCGAAGGTGTTCGCATGCCAGTCGAGCGAGAAGCGTTGCACCTTGGCGAAGGCCTCGGTGGTGAGATCCGCCATATTCGCCGAGGAGAAGGGGACTTCGCAGCGCGAGGCCGATTGCCGGAGAAAATAGTAGAAGGCGGCCGCCCCGAGATAGATCGAGAAGGCGGGCCAGGGCTGACCGGCCTGCGGGCCGGCGGCGAGGGCATCGATGAGATGGCCGGCTGCAACGGGGATATAGACCTCCACCATGGTCGCCAGCGTCATGAAAACGATCATGCCAGCGAGCAGGCCCGGACGGCGCATCCATTGCCGGCGCAGGAAGGCCAGCACCTGGAAATTGGTCAGCGTACGGATTGTGGGAGTCTCAGGATCAAAATCGGACATGGCAGTACCGGACCGGCGGTCCGTCCTCACAGGGGCAAATCATCAAATCTGTCGAAGGTCGAACGTCAGCGATTTCGCCAAGGGCCAAGCCTGGATGCAGGCGCAGCGCTCTCGCACGCGAAGACGGCCCGTTCAGCCGGCTTCGAAGATCAGATAGATTTGCTCATGGGCCTGCTCCAATTTTCCGATTGGTCCGGAGGGGTGGTTACACCGATGCTGTTGCATCGGGCAAGCCTGTAAGGGTCGAGACCGTCACCAATGCGCCACGAGTGTGGCGGTGAGGGCACAGGCGCTAACGCTCGAGACCGGTAATACAGGACTGGTCGAGCTCGGCGCGGACAGTGTCGGAGAGCGGCATGATCTTGCGCGCATCCAGATCCATCGGGGCGGCGACGCCCTCCATAGTCCACCAAGGCCGTCCAGTCGCCGGATCGAGCACCCAATGCACAAGATTTCGAACCTTCGGCCCATAGGATTTCAGGCCTGAGCGAATGACAAAGCCATCGCCTGCCCGCGGCCAGCGTTGCGGGAGGATGTGGCATTCCAGCAGGGGTGACCCGATGCGGGCCTCGGTCCCGTCCTTATGAAACGCCCATTCCTCGGGGAAGGCGGCTTTCAGATTGATCACCGAATCGGAGATTCGACCGAGCAGGACTTCCATGCGCATCCGTCCGAAGACATCGGTCTCGTCGGGGGTGAAACGGCCCTGGCCGATCGCCTCCAGTCCCAGCGCATCAGCACGGGCCGTCGAGACTTGCTTGTTCGCCGGTGCGTCAAGCTGGATGCCGCGGGGCTGTGCGAAATCGGGGATTTCGACCAGCGAGGGTTCAATGCCCTCGGCAAAATGGCTGGGCCAGACAAAGGGGCGGCCATCGCGCGGGGAGACATGGACGAGGTCGATCAGGAAGGTCGCTGCGACACGGCCTGTGCCGCCATGACGCATGACCAGAAGCGCGGTGCAGGTCTGGTCCGAAATGGCCGTCCATCCGCCCTCGATCATCAGTGGAGCGCCGGGCCGGGCCTCGGCGAGAAAGCGGATGTGCAACCCGGTTGCGAGCAGGGTGGCATTGGCGTCGGCGCGGTGAATATCCTTGAGACCTGTCTGCGCCGCGAGCCCGGCAATCGCCTCGCTGGCCTTGGTCAGGTAGAATTTCACATTCATATGACCCAGTTCGTCGCATTCCCAGGCATTGGCATTGCCGCGCCAGACTTCGATCATGGTGACGGTCCCGTCAGTGTTGGCAATTGCTGCAATGGCCGAAATGCTCGACGACCGAGCGTTCAATCATGAAACCGGCCGGCGTCTGGGGGCTCACAGGCGCGCCATGGCGTTCCTCGACGGCGCCGCAATCGGTGCAGATGAAGAGTTCCGCACAGCCACCAGGGTGGGAATGCGTGCAGCCGACAAAGGCGTTGAGTGCTTCCACCTTGTGCACCAGGCCGAGCCCCATCAGGAAATCGAGGGCGCGGTAGACCGTTGGCGGCTTGGCCGAGCCGGGGCCTGGTTTGAGGGCCTCAAGCAGATCATAGGCCTTCACCGGACCGTCTGCTGTCAGCACGAGTTCCAGCACACGGCGGCGCACCGGTGTGAGCCGCTCCCCGCGTTTGGCGCAGAGCGATTCGGCAGCCTCAAGGGCCTGGTGTGTGGAATCAGCGAGCATTGGAGCCCAATCTAGGCCGAGTTCGTGGCAAAGCACACCTGTGTCGCCAGCGCGCTGTCTCAAGGCCTGCGTCAGCCTGACGCGCGGCAGGCTGACGCGCGGCGAAACGCGCACTGCCCGCAGCCCCCGAGCAGGTCCATAAAAACCACATATTCTTTAGGGACGGAAGGATCACCCTTATGAAACGCCTCATGCTCTGCGCTGCAGCCCTCACCACCCTCATTGCCGTGTCAGCGCCAGCAATGGCCGAAAGCGGCGACTGGCTTGTGCGTCTTCGCGCAATCGACGTCATGCCGAATGAAAGCGCCTCGATCGACACGATTGGCGGCGATGTATCGATTTCCGACCAGGTCGTGCCGGAACTGGACATTACCTATTTCGTCCAGGACAATTGGGCACTTGAGCTCATTCTCGGTGTGACGCCCCACGATGTGACCGCCGTTGGCACATTGCTCGGTGATGTCGATCTGGGAAGCGCAACCCTGCTGCCGCCAACCCTGACCCTGCAATACCACTTCAATCCAGAAGGGCAGATGCGTCCTTACCTGGGCGCCGGCGTCAACTACACGCACTTCTTCAACCAGGATCTGCCAGGTGGCTCGCCGCTGACCTCGATCAATTATGATGACAGCTTCGGCCTCGCGGCCCAGGCCGGGATCGATTTCGCCCTGCAGGACGAATGGTTCCTCAATGTCGATGTCAAATACATCGATATCCAGACCGATGTGACGATCAATGGCGCTATCAACGCCTCCGTCGACATCAACCCGCTGGTTGTCGGCGTTGGCTTTGGTCGCCGCTTCTAGTCTGACTTAGAGCCCGTCGATCCCTCCCCACGGGCATGCCGGATCCTCGCAAGGGGGTCCGGCATTTTTATTGCACGGGGCGCGGTATCCGTGT
>TARA_R110000868_G_scaffold66560_2_pt1 | contig 20052 bp, 26 predicted proteins | sample TARA_R110000868 | Tara Oceans TARA_R110000868 (sample SAMEA4397489) | marine metagenome | biome: Polar Biome; feature: [SRF] surface water layer (ENVO:00010504); material: water (ENVO:00002006), including particulate matter (ENVO:01000060) such as... | depth 5 m | reverse complement strand
ATTTAATAGGCAATCTGGTGCTAAAAATTTTCATACCTCTGAAGAAGAAGATTTAATGTACTGTGTAAGTGAGGGGTACAGAGAAAAAAAGATTGCTTAATTTTATATAAATGGGGAGAATAAAAAATGTCAGAGTGGACACTAATAGATGCAGATTTGGGTAGCTACAGTAGTGCTAAATTCAAATCGGGTGGAAGATTATACTTTATAAAAGCGGGTAGAAAAAATGTCAGCATTTATGATTTGGCTCTACGAAAAAATGTCAGCTTAAAATTGTCAACCTTACCTAAATTCTTTTATACACCAGAAAACTTTACTTTTGAAACACATCATTTTTCCACTAAAACTTGGAAAAGCATTTTAAAAAATTTTAGGGTATATAAACAAAAAACAAAACAAGAAAAAGATATATTAGATACACTAAAAACAAAAATAAAGTTGACTAAATAATTATAATGTGCAGAGTAAAATAAACATTTAACAAGGGAGTTAAAAATGAGTACAGAAAGTTTAAGAATTTTAGGATTAGAAACAGATAAAAGTATTACTCAATCTATACAAGAATTGATTGGGACTAATGGTATCTTCCATATTTCTTGGAGGAAAAAAGACAGACGATTATTTGTTAAAAACCAACATGGCTTTGAAGAAGAAAATATTGATTTTGGTAAGCACACTATTTTACGAACTGGTAATTTTAGATTAGGTGTAGTAAAAAATTTAAAGGGAGGAGAAAGAAATACAAGCCCAGAGGATTATATGATTGCATTTGATATGGGCAAAAAAGGATATCGAAATATCTATTATAATACTATTGAGAAAATTACTGTAAATAAGCAAACTTTTACTATTAAAGTTATCGATAATAAAAAGTATAGATTTGCTATGGTTCAACCAAATAAATATGGGGCTTTATGATATATACACAAAATATAAAAGTTGTTGATGTTAAGAAATTAAAAAATTCTTTTATGGGTAACCCTAACTACGAATTTCATTTTGAAACGGGAGAAGTAATGAGAACACCATCAAATGTAGGTTGGGCTTATTCTTTTAGTACTCATACATTTATTGATAAAAAAGTTGATATTTCTTATCATGTAACTAAATTGGGAAAACATATTCTAGATACAATAAAAAATGTAGAACAAAAAATGTCAGCTACAAAAAATGTCAGCCCTTACATTATAAAAGAAGAGTGTAAAATATGACTATAAGAGTGTCCCAAACATCATTAAATTTTGATATTAATAAAATGATTAAATATAATTATAGTATGTTAAATAACATAATTAATTTTGATATACCAATAGAGGGAACTAAAAAAACAATTCAAATCAAAATTGAAATAGAAAATATATTTTCATTTAAAGTAAAAAAAATGTTTGTATCTAAACAAAAAATAGTTAAAAAGAAATATTCGCAATTAAGCGAAATAAAAAGTGTAATGAAAGGTTAAAATTATGCAAGATACTATAACTAGGGAACACGATAATTTAATGGATGTATCATTCTTTGATTTTCCAATTAAAAAAGTGACTAGCCCTACAATAAAATTAAAAAATAGTGATGGGTATTTAGAAGAAGTAAAAATGGATAAGCAAGTAATTGTTTATAGACCCGATACAATGGAGGTTCTAGGCAATTCAAGGAGTTCAAAATATAAAATTATTGAACCCGCTATGCTATTTCAAAAACATGCTGAAAAAATGATGAGTAGCCCCGATTTACCTAAAAATGTGGTTGTTACTGATAGTATGTATGAGGGAGGAAGAAAACAAAAACGAACTGTTTCATTCCCCGATTTAACTCATGTAATGCCAGATAATAGCAAAGTTAACATGAGAACCGATATTTTTAACTCTGTTGACATGAGTTGGATGTATCAAGCTTTTGCGGGTGCTTATAGGGACTTATGCAGAAATTCTTTAGTATTTGGCGGAACTAGAATGTTTCATGTTAAACAAAAGCATACCACGGGTTTAAATGTTAATGCTACATTAAATCAAATCACGAAAACAATAGAAATGTTTAATGAAAATAAAGATTTAATGGATAAAATGATTAAGCAAGAAATAAGTATTGAACAAGTCGCTTATATTCTAGCCCAAAACATAGCCAAGAAAAAAAGTGGTTTAAGTCGTTATGGTATCCAACAAAAAGTTGAAGTAAATAAAAAACTTATGGATTACTTTTTATATCAGTTTGATAAGGAAAAAAGCAATTTGGGTTCTACTGTTTGGAACTTGTTTAATGCTCTTACTCATTGGTCAACCCATATTGATGATACTTTTGAGAGAGAGAACGAAGAAACAGGAGAAGTAAAACAAGTATCTATGACTAGGAAGGGCGGTAAAACACACACAGCCCAAGTAAAGAGAGAAGACAAAGTAAGAGAATTTATGAACACTGAAGACTGGGGCAAAATGCTTCAAGGCGTGTTCATAATACCAAAAGGAGCAAGTCTACAATTTTAAATTAAATTTATATGTTATTTACACAAAATAAAAAAATAAACATTAAATTTGATAGGGGATTATATGAACGAACTTATGCTTTTGGCGGGTAGGGTATTCCTTATTCTGTTATTATTCTTGATATTAACAGCAATACTCTAAAAATTAAGCCCCCTATAAAATGGGGGTTTTTTTTATTGGTATTTACACAAAATTAATTATTTACAAACCTTTGTATATATATATAAATTTAAGGTATTAACAATTTAACAAAAGGTTAAAAATATATGACTAAAATATTACCAAAAACACTACCAAGAGAACTAGACATAACAATAGATAAAAAAACTAGGGCTTATGAGGTTACAAAAAACATAAAACAAACTAAAAAAACCCCTTATATGACTAAAAAGCATTTTATCGTATTAGCGGAAGAATTAGCGGGGGATAAACTCTTTTATACATCAGCTATTAAATTTCATGAAAAGCTAGAACGAATGATTAAATACTGCGAAGCCTCAAACGATAGGTTTGATTTAAAAGTGTTTATTGCTCATATTGATAAAACTTATAAAAATCTATGTGATGATTTAAATGTTAAACCCGAATTAACTAAATCATCAGAACTTTTAGGTACTTGGTTTGTTAAAGATACTGATTTATCAAAGGTTAAAATATGAGTTACATCTTAAAACTAGAAAAACCTACAGATTTACGAGGCCGTGAGCATGGCTTAATTAGAGGTTATCAAAGCTTTTACGATTGGCTTATTAATCAGCCTACTAATAATTTAACTACAGATGATGCTATGGCAGAGTTAAAAAATAGATTAATAAAATTAGGGTGTACTCATTTAGAAGTTGAGTATTTCCCCGAGTATTTAGAAACTAATAAGGGGGTTTAATGCTTGATGAATTTATAATGATTGGGCTTATTATTTGTGTTGGTTGTTTTCTACTTGCAATGTTTTATAAATAGGTATTTAATAAACTTTCATTTATTCCTTAAATATAAAGCCCCGCCAAATAGAGATTGGGAGAACTCTAGCGGGGCTTTTTCTTTTGGTGGTTAGCTATGTTTATTTTGCATAAACTTTGTCTTGCCTGAATTAGTTTTGCCTGATTGCCTGGGGGCTCTTAAAATTCTTCTGTAACCCGCATAAAACCCCTATATATTTTTTAGCTTTTAAAAAAAGTTAAATTCGGCTTATGTTTTTTTTGCATGGTTAAACTAGATATACTTAAATAATAAATTGGGTGTTCTTGCGGATACCCCCAGTTTATCGGGGGTTTAACCCTAGTTTACATCTAGATTACTTTAGGGTGTTAGGCGGTGTAAATTAAGGGTTTTATGGGTTAGTATTGTTCGCAATGAGTCTTGAGGATATCCCTTAAATAAACTTGAAACCAGTTAAGTTGTCATCCTAGTTATATATGCGGGTGTACCCGAAAGAACCCCCACCAATAAAAGGGAATACCCGAACCTGTTAGTGTATTTAAAGTAAATTTAGGGTTTGCCTGATGCCCCCAGCTGTGCCAAGTTTTTCACCTAGAATAGACTTTTTATAAGTCGTGGGAACTGTAATTATCGTAAGTTAAGACCATTTATAGTCATTAGGGGGGTATAACAAATAATGGCGGAATATATATATTTTTAGGGGGGATGATAGGGTCACTGGGGGGGTGGGGGTAATGGTTATACAAAGTGGGTATAATTTTATAGAATTTACCCTGTAAACTAGTAAACGCTTGACCCTGCGGGAACCCTTATAGGTCTTACCCTATGTAGTAGATGTAGTTCCCCGGGTAGGGGGTAAGTCTATTATACACCTGTGTGCGGATTTGTCAAGTAAAAATTATATTTTTTTAAAGAATTAACTTGACAACTAGCTCATATTGGATATAATATATAAGATAAGTACAAAGCAAGCACATACTCCACCACTTTAAAAATAGTAAAACAAAAAAGGAGATATGGTGCAATCTGTACTACACAAATATTCTTATGAATTTACTACCTCAAAAATCCAAGCAAAAAAAAGAACTAACAGAAAAGCAAGAAGCTTTCGTTGATGCCCTAATAGATAATGGGGGAAGTGTACCTCAAGCTATGAAGACAGCAGGGTATGAACCAACATCACGCTCTTGGTTAGTTAATTCAGTTTCCAATGAGATAGTAGAACGAACACAGAACTATTTAGCGACACACGGAATGAAAGCCGCTAACAACTTAGTTACTGCTTTAGACGAAGACGGAACAACCCCCAAGGGTGAATTACGATTGAAGGCCGCAGAAAGCCTTTTGAACCGCATAGGTATAGGTTCTAGAGAAACAGTAGACCACAACGTGACAGCAATTCATGGTGTGGTTTTACTACCTAATAAAGAAAGGGAGAAAGTTATAGATGGCTGAAGAAAACCAAAAAGAGCAGGCATTAAACTCCTTAAAAAATTTAATTAAAGATAAAGCTGAAAATACAACAGTAATTAAGAAAGCAAAAAGTGTTGTAAAAAAACATCCTATTTTAGCAACTACTGTTAGTTCAATAGTAAAACAAGAATTAGGTGGTTCAATTAATATTGGGAAAAATAAAAAAATAGAATTTCAATATGACCCAAAAAATAAAAAAACAAGTTTGGGTTTTAGTATGTCTTTTAATAAAAAAGGCGGAAAGATAAAAACCTACTCCAAAGGCGGAGGAATAAGAAAACCTAAATACTAATGAAAAGACCACTAACAACAAAAAGTAATGACTTTAGAAACTGGGTACAGGATAAATACAAGAAAGACCCTAACTTATTAAAACCAATAGACTTACACAATAAATTTATAGTTTACCTAGCATGGACACAAGCACAACTACCCAAGAAACCCGAAAAACATCAACCATACCTTATGGATATAAATTAGATGACGACACCAAAACGTTATTACCTATCGAGAAAGAGCTTGAGGCTTATACAAAAGCAAAAGTTTATCTTCAGTCTTGCTCTTATAGGGAAGTTGCTAGTTGGCTCACTACCACAACAGGCAGAAAGATATCCCCGCAAGGACTCAGAAAAAAAGTATTAGGAGAAAACAGTGAATGAAATACCTCCTCCGAAGCCTAAACGCCAATACAATTACAGTGTTGCTACAAAAGCTAGGAAATCAGCTCAAAAAAAGCTTAGTCAAGCTAAAAGAACAGTTGCAACTAAAGTAAAGCAAGTAAAAGCACAAAAAGATAAGGTTAGATACATAGAATCTGGTCTAAAGAAGATAGAAGGAACTTTAACTGGTAAGAATCCTGCCGCTTTAACAGAAGATGACTTAAAAGTAGCACCTAAAGCAGTAAAAGAACAAGTAGAACAAGAAAATGTTGTGTTTAGACCCAATGAAGGGCCACAAACAGACTTTTTAGCATCTCCAGAAAGAGATGTATTATATGGTGGAGCCGCCGGTGGTGGTAAATCCTACGCATTATTAGCTGATTTGCTTAGATATGCTCATTTAACTGACCATCGTGCCTTATTAATTAGAAGAACACTAGACGAACTAACAGAATTAATTGATAAAAGCAAACAGTTATACCCGAAAGCGTTTCCGGGAGCAGTATTTAAAGAAGCTAAATCAATGTGGGTATTCCCGAGTGGAGCAACTGCATGGTTTTCTTATCTAGATAGAGATAAAGATGTAACAAGGTACCAAGGTCAAGCATTTAATTGGATTGGTATAGACGAAATAACACATTACCCTACTCCTTATGTTTGGGAGTACTTACGTTCTCGATTAAGAACAACAAACCCAGATATAGCACCTTATATGCGGTGTACAGCTAACCCGGGAGGTTTAGGTGGATGGTGGGTTAAAAAAATGTATATAGACCCCTCACCGCCCTATGAAGCGTTTGCAGCGGGTGATATAGACTCTGGCGAGGTTTTTAGATGGCCGGAAAAACATGATAAAGCAGGACAACCTCTTTTTCAGCGAAAGTTTATTCCTGCTAGATTAACGGATAACCCTTACTTAATGCTAGATGGTCAGTATGAAGCTATGCTTCGTTCACTACCAGATGTAGAAAGAAAAAGGTTGCTAGATGGAGATTGGGAAGTTGCAGAAGGAGCGGCTTTTCCAGAGTTTTCAAAATACTTACATGTTACAGAACCTTTTGAAGTTCCTGTAGGATGGCAAAGATTTAGAGCGGCTGATTATGGTTATGCTTCTCCCTCTTGTGTATTATGGGGTACAGTAGACTTCGATGGAAATATTTATATCTATCGTGAGTTGTACTCAGCAGGATATACAGGTGAAGCTTTAGCCGGTATGATACTAGAAATGGAAAGAAATGACCCTAGTATGTCTTTATGTATTTTAGATACGAGTTGTTGGAACAGAGTGGGTTTAGGCCCTAGTATAGCTGAAACAATGATAAGAAATGGTGTTCGTTGGTTACCTGCTGATAGAGATAGAATTTCTGGTAAAGTAGAAGTTCATAGAAGATTAGCAATAAACCCAATGACAGCAGAACCAAAATTAAAAATATTTACAACTTGTACCAATTTAATTAGAACAATGTCCAGTATACCTACATCAAAGATAAACCCAGAAGATGTAGATACAAAAGCAGATGACCATGCATACGATGCATTACGATATATGATTATGACGAGGCAATCTAATCAACCAACACTAAACACGACATTAAACAGAATAAAGGATAGAGTTGCTTACACGCCTAGTGATGCAACATTTGGTTATTAAATATGGATGAAGTAAAATTTGCTGAAATTATGAAAGAAGCTTTTATAGAAGTTACAGACACTTATAATAAAAGCACATTAAGAAGAACTTTATCAAGTAGAGCGGCTTTAAAACATTTATCTTCATATAATAAAAATATGAAAAAGATATTAAGTAATCCAAATTTAAGTAAAGCACAATTTTTTGAGTTAAACAATATGGTTACTGACCTTAAAAATGATTATATTAATAGAGTTGCAGACAAAGAAAGAAAAAAATCTAAATTAAATTCAAAAAAAGCTAAAATTAAATTAAATACTCCTGTTGTATCAGAAATAACAAAAAAAGTTATAAGAAAATCTCCACAATTTACTGTAGCTAGTTTAGTAGATAGTTTAGGGGGTTTTACTGGAGAGAAAAAATCAACAGTAACTTCTGTGTCACCTTATGACGCAGTAAAAGCACAAGGTAATAAAGTTAATTTTAATTTACGAGGCTATCAATTATTTGAAAATGCGGCTTACAATGCAAAAATACATGGAGTATCACAAACTATTGAAGAGTTAGACCTAGCTGTTAAAGAAGGAAAAATTGATGCTTCTGAAGCTGATAACATGAAAAAAACTCTTACGAAATCTAATGTAAGAGCTAAACTAAATCAATTTGGGCCAATAGAAGAAGTAACTCAATTTAATAAACCCGAGTACCAAAAAGCTTTTAAAACATTTTTAAAAGGTACTTATAACACATTTACAAAAATGGGTAAAGTAGTAGGTAAAGTTGCACCTAAAGTATTTCTTCCCCTTCAAGTTATGGACATGAAAAAACAATATGATAATATAATGGAACAAAGTAAAAAACCAATTGAGCCTTTAGTATATAAAACAGGAGGCAAAGTAAAAAGAAAACCTTATGCTATGGGAGGTAAAGTCTATAGCAATTCAACACGAAAACCAAAATTTAAATAAGGAGGCAATATGCCAGATAATAACTATAACTACGATGCAAGCTATATAATGAGTTCTGATAAAATTAAAGCTGATAGAGCTGATGCTCCATTAACTAGAATGAAACCAGATTTTAAAGAAGAAATAAAAGAAGGTGATGCAAATCCAATTATTCAAGCAGTACCAACAGCTAAATCTGCACCATTAGATAGTTCAATTCTAAATGCAGACAAACAAAAAGCATACTAATAGCAAGGACTACTAATGGCTGACAATAAGCAAGGTACAGACCAAGCTTCAACTATGGAAGCAGAAGAACTTCCGGGTATTATAGGATATGTAACTCGTAAATACGAAGAATCAAAAACATCTAGGCAAACACACGAATCTAGGTGGTTACGAGCTTATAAAAACTATAGAGGAGTGTATGATAGCACAACTCAATTTAGAGATAACGAAAAAAGTAAAGTCTTTATAAAAATAACTAAAACAAAAGTTTTGGCCGCCTATGGTCAAATTGTTGATGTTTTATTTGCTAACAAAAAATTTCCTATAACAGTTGAATCTACGCCTGTTCCAGAAGGTATAGCGGATGTTGTCCATCAAGCAGTTCCGGGTGAAGAACAATTACAATCTCCTTTTGGATATGAAGGTGATGGTAGAGAGTTACCTCCGGGTGCTACAGAAGCATCACCTCTTATGGATAAATTAGGTGGATTAAAAGATAAGTACGAAGGTGCTAATTTAGTAGAAGGAGCAGGTAGATTACCAAATCAACCTCAAATATCTCCTGCTAAAAAAACAGCATTGCTTATGGAAAAAGTTATTCACGACCAGTTATTAGATAATAATGCAACAAATACTTTAAGACATTCTATTTTTGAATCAGTTTTACTTGGTACAGGAATTGTTAAAGGCCCATTAAATTATAATAAAACTGTTCACAAATGGTCAAAAGAAAAAGAGTATATGCCTTATGAAAAGCTTATACCAAAAATAGAAGCTGTATCATGTTGGGATTTTTTCCCAGACCCTGCGGCTACAAGTTTATCTGATTGTGATTATGTAGTTCAACGACATAAATTTACTCGTTCTCAAATGCGTGATTTAAAAAATATGCCTTTTTTTGATGAAGATGCAATTGAATCATGTCTTTCAATGGGTGGTAACTATACTACTGAATACTACGAAGATATTATTCAAACATATGATAAACAAAATTATGGAGAAGGTACAACTTCTGATAGATATGAAGTATTAGAATACTGGGGTGTACTAGATAGACAACTACTAGAACAAGTAGGAGCAGAAATTCCTAGTTCATTAGACCATTTAGATGAAATACAAGTTAATGTTTGGGTTGGTAATGCACATGTTTTACGAGTAGCAATAAATCCGTTTACTCCACAAAGAATACCTTATCAAGCTATGCCTTACGAAATAAATCCTTATCAATTATTTGGTGTTGGTATACCAGAAAATATGGAAGACGCACAATTACTTATGAATGGTCATGTTAGAATGGCTATTGATAACTTAGCATTAGCAGGTAATTTAGTATTTGATGTTGATGAAGCATCATTAGTTCCGGGTCAAAACATGGATATATTTCCGGGTAAAATATTTAGAAGACAAAGTGGTGTTACAGGAACAGCTATTAATGGTTTAAAGTTTCCTAATACAGCACCAGAAAATTTACAAATGTATATGCAAGCAAGACAACTTGCAGATGAAGAAACAGGAATACCTTCTGTTATGCATGGGCAAACAGGAGTATCGGGAACAGGAAGAACATCATCTGGTCTTTCAATGTTATTAAGTGGGGCTAACCTATCTATAAAAACAGTTATGAAAAATATAGATGATTTTTTATTAAAACCCTTAGGTGAAGCAATGTTTCAATGGAATATGCAATTTAATGTAGACAATCCAGAAATTATTGGAGATTTAGAAATTAAACCTAGAGGAGTGTCTAGTGTTATGCAAAAAGAAGTTAGGTCACAGCGTTTAACTTCATTATTACAAACTGTGTCTAACCCTATGTTAGCACCATTTATTAAAATACCTAATCTAATAAGAGAATTAGCTATAGCACAGGATATAGACCCTGAAACATTAGTAAATGATATGGATGATGCGGCTATATTTGCCGAAATGTTAAAAGGATTAAATGCACAACAACAACCACAAGAAGCAAATGGACAAGCTCAAGGCCCTAGTCAACAATCCCCTATGGGAGCACCTCAAGGAGTACCTCCTAACGGAGCAGGACAAGACCCATCGGGCACTGGTAATGGAAATATCGGAACCGGAAATGTACCGCAAGCAGGGGAAAGCAATTTTACTGGGCCAGTTAATTAAATTAAAAGACGATATAAACAATATAAAGGGATAAAATGGCACTACCAAACGCACAACAAATTAATACTGATTATATGATAGACGCTAATGAGGAATTATATAATATTGAAGGTAAAACTGGAGAAGTTGATGTTGAAGCGTTTGCAGGTAGTGATAATGATGATAAAAAAAGTTCATTAAAAAGTGGAGATTACATTCCTTCTGGAAGTGCTACAGTTGATTTAAGTGAAGAACAACAAGTAAATAGCTTAATAAGATACGATGCTACTACAGGAGAACCTTACACAGATAACTTTGGTCAAATGGCTGATATGTATCAAGGTATAACAACTGATTTAGATTATCGTAGAAACTATGATACAAATAAATCTAATCAAGCTAAAGAAACTGGAAGCCCCGAAAGTTTTGATAATGTAAATTCTGATAATTATAAAGCTGACACAGGAAGTATATTAGGAACCGCTAAAAACCTAACAGGAAAAGCTTTTGGTCTTTATTCTTTAGGCAAAGGCCCAGAGGGTGCTTTTATAAGTGGAATGATGGGTTCTATTATGGGTGGAGGATTTCCTTTTGCAACAGCAGCCGTATGGATGGGCTATGGTTTTCAACAAGAAAAAGATAAAAATAATTTTATTAAAGGTTTATCAAATGGAGGAATGACTTCATTATTAGCTGACCCCGACAAAGCTTACCCTTATGCAGGTAAAAATGATAGAAATGCTTCTCAGTATATGAATCATATTTTATACAATAGTAATAATCCCGGATATCATTTAAAAAAATATGCTGATATGGGTGACTCACCAAAAGAGGCATTAGCTAATTTTATGAATGAAGGTATTGATAATGGAGTGTTTGAACAAACAAGTATTTTAAAGATGGGTTCTAGCCGACATGAAATGCAACCCGGAAGTGATAGCTACATGAAAGCTTGGGCGGCAGAAAAAGCGTTAAAAGATAAAGGGTGGGAAGGTAAAGGTCGTCTATGGACTGATACTAGAGGTGTAAGTACTGGAGGAGCAGGTAGTCAATGGTTAGATGGAGAATTATGGAAAGCTGCTCCTACACCTGTGCAAACTACTGATAATAAAGACCCAACTACTACTCCTGTACAAACTACTGATAGTGGCTCTACTGATAACAACGTAATAACACTTCCTTCTAATCAAGGATACGATTTTTCTGGAAAAGGTGGAGGTGCTGATTCTGGTTCTAGTGGTTCTAGTGGTTCTAGTGGACAAGGTTATAATTTTAGTCCTCAAGATAAGAACATACAACCTGCAGAATCTCCATCTAATAATAATAACAATAATAACTATAGTCCTCAAGATAAGAACATACAACCCGCAAAATCTTCGTCAAGTACTAGTGGAGGATACCAAAGCGGAAGAGGAAGAAAAGAAGGCGGTGTAGTTCGTTTACAAGAAGGTGGTACACCAGAAGAAGCTATGATGGCACAAATGCAAAATCAACCAGTAGTAGAAGATACCGGAAATCTTGAAATGGTTAATGAACCAAATAAAGATATGAGTGGTATTGCTGATGATGTTCCTAGAAAATTAGAAGAAGGTGATTTTGTAATTAATGCACCGGCTGTTGAAATGGCAGGTAGAGGTGATATAGAACGAATGGTTACAAAAGCTATTTCAGAATTACAACGTAAAGGTGCTAAAATTGACTTTGGAACTTCAGAACAAGATGTAGATTCTATGGTGGATGCTTTAGTTAGTAACGGCGAAATGATAATACCAAAATCTTTAGCAGAACAAATTGGATATGACAGATTAGAAAAAATAAATAATCGTGGTAAAGAAAGAGTTGAAGCAAAAGAACAAGAACAAATACAACAAAATCCAACACAACCAAATCCTCAAGGTATGATGGCAGTAGGCGGACAAGTAACTTTAGATGAAAATAAAAATCAACCTATAGCTGTACCGCAAGAAGGTTTTGCAGGACAAAGTTCAGTGGGTAATAAATTATTATCTCCTATGTCACCGGAAGCACAAGATGATGAAACAGAACTAGCTAATAAATCACAAAGTTTTGAAGGATTTATGAAACCTGTTAAATTAGCAAGTGGTGATAAAGTTGTAAAATCTTTTAGTAAAGATGAAATCGATAGATTAATATTTAAAGAAAGTTCTGGAAATGCAAATGCTGAAGTTAATAATGAAAAAGAACACAGCATGGGTTTAATGCAAGTAGGAAATGCGGCACTTACTGATGTAAATAAAATGTATAAAACAAATTATAAATTTAATGATTTAAAAGACCCTAATATAAATAAAGAAGTAGGAACAAATTATTTAAATATGTTACTTGATAAATATGGAAATAAAGAAATGGCACTAGCGGCTTATAATTATGGTATGACTAATGTAGGAAAAGATACAAATAATAATGTAGAAAATTTTAAAAACTTACCAGAAACAGTACAAAATTATGCAAAAGGTATTTTAAATATTCAAGTAGTAAATAACAAATCAAAAACTAACACAATAAACCCATCGGGAATAATGGGAAAATAAAAGTTTCCTAACGTAAGACTTAGGATTAGTACACGGCTACTTATACAATCGGTATAACCCCAATGTACTCAACAACCAAGAATGGCTACTCACAATATGTGACCCCATAGGAGGAAATATGGCTCAAGCAAAAGCTAAAGAAGCAAAAATACAAGAAGAACAAAACGTGGTTGAAAGTGCGAACACCGCTTATTCTAATCCTTATACAAAAGATTCGGAAAAAGAAGAAGAGTATGCTCGCCAAGCTGTAGAGGACACCTCGAAAGAGACTACTCCTCAAGAAACAGGTTTTATGAATAATGAAACTCAACCAAGCCATGATTACAAAAAAAGATATGATGACCTTAAATCTCATTACGACAGAAAGCAAAATGAAAATAAGCAGAAGTTAGAAGAGTTAGAGGCTAAATCTAGACTTGCTCAAAAAAATAAAGCAATGGCAGATTATATTCCGCCTAAGTCTGATGCAGACCTTGAACAATTTAAGAAAAAATATCCAGATGTGTATGATGTGGTAGAAACTATATCTCAAAAGCAAGCATCAAAACAAGTAGAATCTTTACAAGAAGAAGTTCAAACACTTCGTAAACGTGAAGATGAACTAGTTGTACAAAGTGCTTACAGAGAATTAGTTAATGCTCACTCAGATTTTAGTGAATTAAAAGATTCACCAGATTTTATAGATTGGTTGAACAATCAACCTTCATCTATATCAGATGGTGTAACTAAAAATAGCAAAGATTCTAAATGGGCAATTCGTGTTGTTGACTTGTACAAAGCGGACAATGGAGTAAGTAAGAGCAAACCAAATTTTAATACTAGTGCAGCCCAAAGCGTGACAAGGACAAAGGCCAAGTCTGTAAACACTTCTGGCAACTCTGATAAAAGAATTTGGAAGCAGTCCGAGATTCAACGAATGAACTCAAGGACTTATGAAAAGTTCGAGAATGAAATTGATGCTGCCTTTAAAGAAGGGCGTGTTGATACTCGAGCCTAATTAACTTAACCTTTATAGGAGAATAATTATGGCGATAACATCATCAGCCGGTTATGACAACTTACCTTCGGGTAATTGGCTTCCGGCGATATATTCGCAAAAAGTTCTCAAATTTTTCCGTAGAAGCTCTGTTGTTGAGGGTATCACTAACACTGATTATGCGGGTGAAATTGAGAATTACGGCGACACCGTAAAAATAATTAAAGAACCTACAATTTCTGTAAGTTCTTATACAAAAGGTCAAGCTACTAATTTACAAAATCTTGCTGACGACCAAGAAACCTTAGTCGTAGATACAGCAAACTATTTTGCATTTAAAGTAGATGACGTAGAAGAAAGACAATCCCATGTAAATTGGGAATCACTAGCTACTTCTTCTGGAGCTTATGCTCTTAAAAGAAAATATGATAGTGATATTTTAGAAGCAATCTCTACAACTTCTGGAATCAATGCAGGTACAGCAGTGACTGCTAACTCGGGTGACTTATGTCACAGTGTTATAGCAGAATCAGCTAGACTTCTTGATGACCAATCGGTACCAGAAGAAAATAGATGGTTTGTAGCACCTCCAATTTTTTACGAAGGATTGGGAGCAGCAGCTTCAAAAGTTATGGACATGTCTGTAATAGGAAGTGGCCAATCTCCATTAACTAATGGATTGGTATCAAATATTACTGTTTCTGGTATGAAACTGTATAAAACAACAGCGTTAAATAGGTCTGGAACTGATATTGTAACAATATCCGGTACTTCTAATGCTTTCTTTTGTATGGGTGGACACATGTCTGCTTGTGCAACTGCTTCGCACATTGCGAAAACTGAAGTTGTTAGAGACCCAGATTCTTTTTCTGACGTAATTAGAGGATTGCATGTTTATGGTGCCAAGGTTTTAAGACCGGAAGCTATCACTAGAACAGCAGTTGTCTTAACATAATAGGGGGAACGTAATATGACAACACTTGCAAAAGCAACTGGCGGCACTACTGGACACGTTGCCAGTAGACGCAAGCCTTACTATGTAGAAAACACTATTGATTTTTCTGTAGATGACCCTGCGGCAAACGATATAGTACAATTCCTTAATGTCCCTGCTGAAACATGCGTTATGGCGGCGGGTCTTGAGGTTTTGACAGTATCACCTTCTAGTGTAACACTAGACTTAGGTTGGACAGCAACTTCTGGAAATCTAGCTACTGATATAGATAGATTTGTTGATGGGCATGATTCAACTGCACTCGGAATAGCGGCTGTTGCAGCGGCTACTGCGGGATGGGTTACATACAAAGTGGCTGATACTATTGACGTAAAAGTACTTGGTGCTCAAGATACCTCTGGTAAAATCAGAGTTTGGGCAGTTATGTGTGATATAAGTGGCTCAGATGAGACTGCTTCTAACTCATAATAACTAAATTTATTGGGGGCCTTTGTGCCCCCTTTATAAAACAAATGAAAAAATATTTTTGCTCAGTTTATAACAAACCAGAAAAAAGATTTAATTCAACTAATAATGCAGATGGGTGTTGGGAGAGTACTCGTCTAAACTTAAAAAAAGATTATTTTCCCGGAAGTCCTAATATTATGTTTTGGATTAATGGTGTACTAGAAACAATGTTTTGGGCACCTAAAAAATGTGATGATGGAACAATGCGACCTCTTGGTATTAAAGAATGTACTTTTATTTGGAATAACAAAATAGAAGAATACGAGGGAGAGTGTACTCAGTGTGGTCAATGTTGTGGATTATACGAAAATAAACCATGTAAATATTTGAGGGCATATGAAAATACTACATAAAGAAAGTAAGATTAAAATGGATTATAAAGGCAGACCAAATGGTAAAGTTTGGGATGGAACATCTACACAAGTAATAAAACCTATAGATGATAATGACCATATAGAAACAAGAATAAATATTATAGAAAAAAAATTAGATAAGCTAATAAATGTTTTAAGTAATAGACAACATGAATTAACTAGAGAAATGAAAGAAAAATAAAATGGGTACTTGTAAAATTTGTGGACATGAATGTCATTGTAGTAATACTGGCTCATGTTGTGGTGGAGAATGTCATTGCAATTGTTGCGAACATGAAGAAATAAAATCAGAGATATAATGCTTAAAAAAATTAAAAACCCTAAAATTAGAGAAACTTCTGCTTTAACTAAAGACGGATATGGATTAGTTAAATTAACTAAATTAAATGAATTAGGATATCCAGTAAATGACCCCTATGGATTATCAGCAGCTTTTTGTAGTGCAAAAGGCCCTTTTACTGTATTTAAATTTTTAAGGAGAACATAATGGCTAAACAAGGACTATACGCAAATATTAATGCAAAGAAAAAAGCAGGTACAAGTAATACTAAAAAAAAATCAACTATAACACCAGAAGCTTACGCTAACATGCAAGCAGGTTTTCCTAAGAAAAAAAAGAAAGCAATGTATGGTGGCAAGATGACAATGCCAAAGAAAAAAATGTTATCTGGTGGACAAGTTAAATTAGATGTAGCAGAACCTAAAGGTAAATTAACTGCGGCTGATTTTAAAGAACTTGGTAATAAAGGTAAAATGTATGGTGGTAAAATGAAAAAACCTACTAAGAAAATGTATGGTGGTTCTATGAAAAAACCTTCTATTAAAAAAATGTATGGTGGTAAAATGCATATGAATAAAAAGAAAGGTAAGTAATGAAAGGCGTAAAGCATTACACAAAAGATGGTAAGGAGTGGAAAGGTAAAACTCATAAGCATAAAGATGGAACTTTAATGACCGGTGCTACTATGACAAAAAATAGTAAAAAATTAGTTCATTTTAAAAACTTATCTGCAAAAGCTAAAAAAGTAGCTAAAGCTTAATGGTTGCTAAAAAATATCAAAATCCTAAAGGTGGATTAAACGAAAAAGGAAGAAAGCATTTTGAAAGTAAAGATGGAGGAAATTTAAAAGCCCCATTAAAATCTGGAACAAGTCCTAGACGAGTATCATTTGCTTGCAGATTTGCAGGAATGAAAGGTTCTATGAAAGATGAAAAAGGAAGACCTACAAGAAAAGCATTAGCGTTAAAAGCGTGGGGTTTTGGAAGTGTAGGTGCGGCATCTAAATTTTGTCAAACCCACAAAAAGTCTTGACAAAACGGTAATTTAGTGTATAATATATAAAGGGAGACATGAGTACAACATACCTAACATTAGTAAATAATGTATTAAATGAACTAAACGAATCAGAAGTAACATCTACTACTTTTTCAAGTAGTCGTGGTATACAAACATCCGTAAAAAAATTTGTTGTAAAAGCTATGCACGAAATATATAATAGTGTATCTGAAATACCCGATTTATATATATCAACTACTCAAGATACTAATGCCGGACAAAGAGAGTATGCTCTTCCAACTTCTGCTTCTCCTCAAAGTACAGATTTACCTTATAGAAAAATAGATTGGCAAACTTTTAGGTTAGTTCCTAAAGAGTTAGTTACTAATGGAGAGTTTACTAGTAATATAACTAGTTGGACTACTATAGCAGGAGCAGGAAGTGCAGCGTATAATAGTGGTGGTAATGGTAGAGCAAGACTAAATGATTTTGCTATTCATCAATCTGTATCAACTGTAGTAAACAAAGATTATAGGGTACAAATAAGAGTTTTTGATTCTAATAGTACAGGACAGGCTTTAAAAGTACAAGTAGGTACTGCGGCAGAAGGAACACAAAATTTAAGTACAACATTAACAGTTACAGATTTTGGTGCAGGAGCAGTTTTAGATACATCATTTACTGCAACAGCACAAACAACTTTTATTACACTAAATAATACATCAACTGCTACAAACATGGATGTTGATTATGTTAGAATATCTGAAAATATTCCAGTAAAAAAATTACGTTACATAACTTACGATGATTATAATAGAAGACTTTTAGAAAGAGATTTAAATAATTCTTCTTCTTCATATGACACACCAGATATAGTTTATGCAACACAAAATAAAAAGTTTGGTTTATCACCAGTTCCAGATGCAAGCAACTATACTATACAATATGAATACTGGAAAATACACACTGATTTATCTGCTCACGATGACACTATGGATTTAGATGATAGATTTAAAGATATTATAATAAATAGAGCAAAATACTACGCTCATATTTTAAGGTCTGATTTACAGTCGGCACAACTTGCTGATAGAGAAGTTAAAGAAGCTTTAAAATCTATGAGAATAGAATACATTAATAACGCATCATATATGACAGACCATAGAGTTAATCATGGTAGTCGTGTAGGTTCTGGAGGATTTTAATTAATGCCATACACCGGTATGCAAAAACCTATGGTAGTAAGTTGCTCTGGCGGTTTAGTACTAAACAAAGATGTTTTTGCTATGCATCCCGGAGAAGCATTACAACTACAAAATTTTGAACCAAGTATTGAAGGCGGTTATAGAAGATTAAATGGAACTACATTATATAATTCAACTATAGTTCCCGAAGTATCAGCTTCTAGTGAAAGAATACAAATGTCTGCTATATTTAATGACCTTATTATAGTGGCTAGAGGTGGCACAGTTTCTACTGGTTCAACTTCTGGAAGTTGGACATCACGAGCAACAAGTAAAGGAACTACAAATACTTATGATTTTGATAAATTTAATTTTGATGGTAACGATAAAATAATTATTGCTACAGGAGAATCAGCGGCATTTACTTTAAATACAAGTTACTCAGAAGACATAATAAATGCAACTGGGGGTGGAACTGCACCAACTAATCCTAAATTTGTAAAATCATTTGCTAATCATATGTTTTATGGTGGAATGTCTAATGAAACATCTACAGTAACATTTTCTGGGCCTTACACAGAAGATGATTTTGATACTGGAGCAGGCTCTATTATTATGGGAGATGTTGTAACTGGATTAAAAGTATTTCGTGATGAACTTTTTGTTTTTTGTCAAAATAGTATATACAAAATATCCGGAACAAGTTCAACTACATTTGCTAAAGCTGAAGTAGCAAAAGGTATAGGTACACTAGCCCATCATTCAATTCAAGAAATAGGTGGTGACATTATATTTTTAGCGGCTGATGGTATTCGTACTATTGCAGGTACAGCAAGAATTGGTGATGTAGAATTAGGTACTGTATCAAAACAAGTACAAGACAGAATAAATGATATCGGCTATGATAATGTAACATCTTTAGTTATTAGAGATAAATCTCAATATCGTTTATTTTATCCAATAACAAATGGTGGAGAAGCAAACTCAAAAGGTTTAATGGCTGTTATAAAACAAAATCCTAACACACAACAAATGGGATTTGAATATGCAGATATAAAAGGTTTAAAAGTTTCTAGTTGTGATTCTGATTTAATTAGTAATGTAGAAACAACTGTATCTGGTGGTTATGATGGTTACATTTATAAACAAGATGATGGAAATGTTTGGACAAGAGCAGGTCTAACAACAACTATGGATGCAACTTTTCGTTCTCCAGATATGACAATGGGTGACCCCGGCGTTAGAAAAAATATGCAAAGAGTTAATGTTAACTGGAAGCCAGAAGGATTAGTAAGTGCTAGTATGTTTGTAAGATACAACTACGATGATAGTGATACTCCACAACCAGAAGCGTTTACTTTAGAAACAACAGGAAGTGGAGCAATATTTGGAAGTGGTGCGTATGGTACAGCAGTTTTTGGGCAAGGAGATTTACCAATAACAAGACAAGGAATAGAAGGCTCTGGTTTTGCAGTAGCTTTAAAAATAACAGACACAAGTTCTAATAACCCATGGGCGTTACGAGGATTTGAATTAGAATTTACACCGGGAGGAAGAAGATAAATGGGAGCAACATATACAAGGCAAAGCTCTAGTAATATCGTTGATGGAAACGTCATTGAGGCATCTGATTTAAATAATGAATTTAATCAGTTATTAGCGGCATTTGTTGCATCCTCTGGACATACTCACGATGGTACTGCGGCAGAAGGTGGAGCAGTAACTAAATTACTAGGTAATACCTTAACATTTGGTGCGGCTACAGC
>TARA_R110000868_G_scaffold232835_4_pt1 | contig 20063 bp, 15 predicted proteins | sample TARA_R110000868 | Tara Oceans TARA_R110000868 (sample SAMEA4397489) | marine metagenome | biome: Polar Biome; feature: [SRF] surface water layer (ENVO:00010504); material: water (ENVO:00002006), including particulate matter (ENVO:01000060) such as... | depth 5 m | reverse complement strand
CGGGCCCAGCAAGCGGCGATTTTCAATGGTAAGTGTTCTGCGCGTTCTTTTCGCAACCCTGATGACTATTGGCATGTCGGCAGCCGTGTCGGCCCAGCCAGCAGCGCCGCAAGCGCCGGAACAAGCTGTGGAAGCGCCTGTAGCGCAACCGGTGATCCGGCAGATCCTGGTCGAGGGCAATCAACGCGTCGAAATCGACACCGTGCTCTCCTATCTGCTGATCCAGCCAGGTCAGGTCGCCGATGAGCGTCTGACCAATCTGTCGATCCAGACCCTGTTTGCGACCGGCCTGTTCTCGGATGTTCAGGTTGAGAATCGCGGCGAGACCGTCGTGATCCGCGTGATGGAAAATCCAATCATCAATCGCGTCGTGCTCGAGGGCAATCACGCGATCAATGACGAGAAGATCACCGACGAAATCCAGGCCCAGCCGCGCGCCATCTTTACCCGCGCCCGGGTCCAGTCGGACGTTCAGCGCATCATCGAAGTCTATCGCCGCTCCGGCCGGTTCGCCGCCACGGTGACGCCGAAGATTGTCGAGCAGCCGCAGAATCGCGTCGATCTGGTCTTTGAAATCTCGGAAGGCCCGATGACCGGCGTTCGCCGGATCAATTTCATCGGCAATCACTCCTTCAGCGACCGGCGTTTGCGCCGCGAAGTGGTGACGCGCGAATCGCGTTGGTGGCGTTTCTACGGTTCCAATGACAATTACGACCCGGATCGTCTGGAATATGACCGCGAATTGTTGCGTCAATTCTACCAGAATCGCGGCTTCGCGAACTTCCGGGTACTTTCCGCTGTCGCCGAACTGACGCCGGACCAGGAGTCCTTCTACATCACCATCACCATTGATGAGGGTGAGATCTATAATTTCGGTGAGGTTACCGTCAGCACGGAAATCGAAGACCTCAATGAGGACTTCCTCGCTGCGATCCTGCCCGTCAAGGAAGGCGATATCTTCCGCGGTGAGCTGATTGAGCAGAGTATCGACTCGCTGACCTTTGCCGCTGGTGCCTCGGGCTATGCCTTCGTCAATGTGCGTCCCATCACGCGTCGAGATCGCGACACCAAGACCGTCGTTGTTGAATTCGTGATCGATGAGGGACCACGCGTCTATATCGAGCGGATCGACATTGCCGGGAATACCCGCACGCTCGACCGCATCATCCGCCGCGAGCTGGATATCGTCGAAGGCGATGCCTTCAACCAGGTTCTCGTTGACCGGTCGCGCAATAATATTCGCCGACTGGGCTTCTTCGAGGAAGTTGAACTTGAAGAGACACCGGGTTCGGCGCCCGACAGGGCGCGCGTACGCGTTCAGGTCACCGAACAGCCGACCGGCGAGCTCGCCTTTGGTGCCGGTTTCTCCTCCACCGATTCTTTCCTGATCGATTTCTCGATCTCGGAGCGAAATCTGCGTGGCCGCGGCCAGTTCCTGCGCTTCCGGGTCTCGGTAAGCGGCACGCGGGAAACGCTCGATGTCCGCTTTACAGAGCCGCGCTTCCTGGATCGAAATCTCGCGGCAGGGTTTGACCTGTTCCGGGTCAATTCCGATTTCCTCTCCGAGGCCTCCTTCCAGACCGCTTCGACTGGCGCCAGTTTGCGGCTGGGCTTCCCGGTCACGGCGCAAGCGAATCTGCAATTGCGCTACACGCTGCGTAGCGATGACGTGCAGGTTTACGCCACGGCATCGTCCGCACTGCTCAATCAGGCGGGCAGCCGGGCCACTTCGGTGCTGGGCTATACACTCAACTGGTCACGCGTGGACGACCCGATCGAGCCGCATAATGGTTTCCGAGTGCAGGTCAGCCAAGATTTCGCCGGATTTGGGGGCGATGTTCGCTACATCCAGACGGAGGTCAGCGGTTCCTACTATAAAGGTCTCTTCGGGGACGTTGTTGCCAGCTTCAATATGAATAGTGGCTTCATCCTTCCCTGGGGCGGCGATTCCATCCGGATTAATGACCGCTTCTTCAAGGGCGGTAGTTCATTCCGCGGCTTTGAAGTCGCCGGCCTCGGCCCTCGCGTGGTGACACGCGATGCCACGACCGGTGACCTGGTTCGTCACGACGCGCTCGGTGGCAGGCTTTATGCAATCGGTTCGTTGGAAGTCAATTTCCCGCTCGGCTTGCCCGAGCAATACGGTGTACGCGGCAGCGTGTTCACCGAATTTGGTACCGTGGGTTTGCTTGATGAAAGCGATCAGATCGATGAAGTCACCGGGCAGGCATTCACCGTTGATGATCTGGCGCTGCGGGCATCCGCCGGGGTTAGCATTTTCTGGGATTCACCTTTTGGTCCGGTTCGTTTCGACTTTGCCCAAGCCTTCATGCGTGAGGATTACGACAAAGCCGAATTCTTCCGTTTCAGCACTCGTACAGGGTTCTAAAATAATGAAATCGTTTAAACTTCTCTTCCTTCTTCCGGTCCTTCTGGTCGGCCTTGCCGCCCCAGCCATGGCCCAGCAGAACATTGCCGTGATCAATGAGACGCGCGTTCTTCGCGAAAGCGCCGTTGGCCAGCACATCCGTACCCGCCTCGAAGCGATTGGTGGGGAAGTCCGTGCCGAGCTCACCGCCATTGGTCAGCCGATCCAGCAGCAGACCGAACAGCTGAACGTCGAAACTGCGTCGATGACGCCGCAAGCCATTCAGCAGCGTCCCGATCTGATGCAACGTATCGAAGCGCTCAACGCACAGGCACAGCAATTCGAGCTCGAGCGTCGCCGCCGCGAGCAGGAACTGGCCCAGACCGAACGTCAGGCCATGCAGCCCGTCTATGAAGCGCTGAACCCGATCCTCGAAGAAGTCGTTGCCTCGCGTGGCATCGATATTCTGGTTGATCGTGCCAATCTGGTATTCGCCAGCCCGGAAGTTGATATCAGCGAGGCGGTGATTGCCTTGTTGAACGCCCGTATCACCACGGTGCCTGTCAACCGCGTCCGGTTGCCTGAAGGGGCTCCGGCCGCCGCTCAGCAATAGACCCGTCAGGACAAGCCCGTGGCAGACCTACGGTTCTATGAAGGGCTTGGCCCACTGACTATCACAGAGGTCGCCGCACTTTCGGGTGCGGCGATTTCTGATTCTGCGACCGCAGATCTCAGCCTCGATGATGTTGCGCCGATCGAGCACGTCCAGGCTGGCAAGCTGAGCTATGTCGAGTCCCGCAAGGCGCTCGACGGGCTGGCCGCCACGAGCATTGCCGGTGCCATCCTGATCGTGCAGCCCGCCCTCGTCGAACGGGCGAGAGAGCTTGGCGCGATCACCCTGTCCCATGCCGCGCCGCGTCAGGCCTTCGCGCTGATTGGCGGCAAGCTGTTTGGCGTGCGCCGCTTTGGCGCCGGACCCCATATCCATGGCGATGCCGATGTGCATCCCGATGCCCGGATCGCCCCGGGGGCCGTAATCGGTGCCGGTGCCGTGATCGGCGAGGGCGCCAGTATCGGTCCCAACGCCTCGGTCGGCCCGGGTTGCCGCATTGGCCGTCGCAGCGCGATCGGTGCCAATGTCAGCCTGTGCTGCACGGATATCGGTGAGGATTGCAATATTCTTGCGGGTGCCGTGATTGGCGAGGCCGGTTTCGGTGTCGCAGTATCGGCCGGCGCGGTGATTGATGTCCCGCATCTGGGCTCGGTGCGTGTGGGGGATCGTGTGACCATTGGTGCCAATACGACGATTGATCGCGGTGTGTTCGGTGAAACGCGCATCGGCGATGGCTGCAAGATCGATAATCTGTGCCACATCGCCCACAACGTCCAGCTCGGCCAGGCCTGCCTGCTGCCGGGCTTCGCCGGCGTTTCGGGCAGCACGGTGATCGGCGATGGCGTCATGTTTGGCGGCCGGGTGGGCGTCTCCGATCATGTCGTGATCGGCACCGGAGCGAAAATCGGTGCCAATTCCGCGGTCATGACCTCTGTCCCTGCGGGCGAGACCTGGGCCGGGGCTCCGGCACAACCGATTCGCCAGCATATGCGTGAAATCGCCCAGCTGCGTCGTCTGGGGCGCGCGGGCTCCAAATCGAAGCCCGGAGGCCGAGACGCATGAGTGACCGCATCGAGAATGCCGAAATTCTCAAATTATTGCCGCACCGCTATCCCTTTCTCCTGATTGATGCCGCCGAGGATTATGTCGCCGGGGAATCGATCACGGGGATCAAGGCGGTCACTGCGAACGAACCCTTCTTTCCCGGGCACTTCCCCGGCAATCCGGTGATGCCGGGCGTTCTGATGATCGAGGCGCTGGGACAGACCGGTGCCGTTTTGATGTACAAGACGCTCAACGCCTCGCCCGAGAGTGCGACCGTGTTCTTCATGGGCGCCGACAAGGTCAAATTCCGCTTCCCGGTGCGTCCGGGCATGATGTTGCGGCTCAACGTCGTCGTCACTGCGGCCCGGCACGGCGTGTTCAAGTTTCGCGGCGAAGGTTTCGCCGATGGCAAGAAGGCCGTTCAGGCAGAATTTTCCGCGAAGGCGATTGAACACTGATGGAAACGACCCGCATTCACCCCACCGCTATCGTCGCTCCGGAAGCCAAGATTGGCGCCGGTGTCGAGATTGGCGCCTTTTGCATCATCGGCCCCAATGTGGTGCTGCATGACCGTGTCCGGCTGGTCTCGCATGCGACCGTTGATGGCTATACCGAGATCGGCGATGACTGCGTCCTCTATCCCGGTGTGCATCTGGGTCACCCGCCGCAAGACTTCAAATACCAGGGCGAGGAAACCTGGCTGATCCTTGGCCAGCGCAATATCATGCGCGAAGGCGTGACGATGCATCCCGGCACGGCTTTCGACAAGGCGCGTACCGTGGTCGGCAATGATTGCTACTTCATGGCCGGCTCGCACATCGCTCACGACTGTATCGTCGGCGACCGCGTCGTCCTCGCCAATGGGGCCCAGATCGCCGGCTCGTCCTCGATTGGTGACCATGTCATCTTTGGCGGGCTGTCCGGCGTGGTCCAGAAGACGCGCGTCGGCCGTCACGCCTTTATCGGTGCCATGACCAAGGTCGCCGCCGATGTGATCCCCTATGGCTCGGTCAATGGCAATGACGCGCACCTGGTTGGCCTCAATGTGGTCGGCCTCAAGCGCCGGGGCATGCCGCGCGACGCGCTGCGCGATCTGCGCGCTGCCTACCGCTTGTTGTTTGCGGAGGAGGGCACATTCCAGGAACGCCTGTCCGATGCCAGCGATCTCTATTCCGGCAATGAGCATGTGATGGAGATTATTGCCTTCATCCGGGCCTCCGCGAACCGGGCGCTCGTTATGCCCAATGCCTGACCTCCCGAAATGGACCCGGCTCGGCCTGATTGCCGGCGGCGGTGATCTGCCCGTCGAGATCGCGCATGCAATGGTCGGAATGAATCCCTTCATCGTGCGCGTGAAAGGGTTTGGCACCGATCCGTTCGACGGGTTCGACAGCGTTGAAAGATCGATCGGTCAGATCGGCGGCATCTTCAAGGCGCTGAAAGCGGCAGGCTGCGATGCGATCTGCTTTGCCGGTTATGTCAAACGTCCGGATATCAAGGATCTGCAGATGGATGCGCGCGGGCTTGTCCTCGTGCCCAAGGCTCTGGCTGCGGGGCGCAAGGGCGATGACGCCATTCTGCGCGTCGTGATCGAGGAGTTCGAGCAGGCGGGCCTGGCCGTTATCGGCGCCAATGAGGTTCTCAAATCACTCGCTCCCGGTGCCGGCCTGTTGACGCACACCGCCCCGTCCGAGAGCGATCAGGCCGATATCGCCAAGGCGCTGGCGACGGCACGGCATATGGGTGAGATGGATATCGGCCAGGCCGCGATCGTCGCGCATGGTGTCATCCTTGCCGTCGAGGCCCAGGAAGGCACGAATGCGATGCTCGAGCGGCTCGTCGAGCTGCCGCAGCATTTGCGCGGCACGGCCGGCGAACGCCTCGGCGTGCTGGCCAAGACTCCCAAACCCATCCAGGAACGCCGCATCGATCTGCCGACCATCGGGCTGGAAACCGTCGAGCGCTGCGACCGCGCCGGGCTGGCCGGTATTGCGCTCGAGGCGGGCGGGGCGCTGATCGTCAATCGCGAGGCGGTGATTGCGGCGCTCGATGTGGCGGGCATGTTCCTGCTGGTCGATGAGGCGGCGCCATGACGGATCCGGCGCTGGTCTACATCGTCGCCGCCGAACGCTCCGGCGAATTGCTCGGTGCCGATCTGATACGCTCCCTGCGCAAGGCGCGCGGCGACAATATCGCCTTCGCCGGTGTCGGTGGTGCGGCCATGGCCGCGGAAGGTGTTCCCAGCGCTGTCGATATCGACGGGTTGGCGATCATCGGCTGGATTGACGGGCTGCTGGCCTTCAGACGGGTCAAGGAGCGCGTTGCGCTGACCGTGGCTGACATCCTCGCCCGCAAGCCCGATGTCGTCGTCCTGATCGATTCCTGGGGCTTCATGCTGCGCGTCGCCAAGGGTGTCCGCGCCGCCAATCCCTCGATCAAGCTGATCAAATATGTTGGCCCGCAGGTTTTCGCGACCCGGCCGGGACGCGCCAAGACCCTGGCCGCGACCGTCGACCATATGCTCTCCATCGTCAGTTTCGACGCGCCTTTCTATACCGAGTTCGGCTTGCCGGTGACCTTCGTCGGCAATCCGACGCTGGAACGCATGACGGTCGGCGATGGTGCCGCTTTCCGCGCCCGCCATGGGCTCGATCCGGACGCTCAGGCGATGCTGCTCCTGTTCGGCAGCCGGCCTTCGGAGATCCGGCGCATGTATAATGTTCTGGTGCGGGCGGTGGAACGCGTTGTGCGCCATCGCCCTGATCTGAAGATCGTCATCGTTCTGGCCGAGCCGGTTGCGCAAATCCTGCAGGAGCGGCTGAAGATCGATACCCGCATGCCCGACGACATCATTATTGTCGACGAGACCGAGAAGGCCGACGCTTTCGCTTCGGTGGATCTGGCGCTGGCCTGTTCCGGCACGGTGATTACTGAACTGGCCACGACCGGTGTACCGACCGTCGCGGCCTACCGGCTCGGCTGGATTACCTGGGCTTTGATCCGCATGCTCAATGTGATGAAATCGCCCTATACGACCCTGGTCAACATGGCCTCGGATTCCAATCTCGTGCTCGAACATGTCCAGACCCGTTGTACATCGGGCCGGCTGGCCGCATCGACCGAGGGCTTGCTGGAAGCGCCGGAGAAGCGGCGTGAAATCGGCCAGGCCCTGCGGCGGGCGACCGATGAAATGCGCGGTGAAGGCAAGGCGAGTGATCGCGCGGCCGAGGTCGTGCTGCAATACCTGCCGCAGGGCTGAGCCGCGGGTTGCCCTTCTGATTAAGAAGGTGCCGCCTCAGGGGGCCGCCCTTATGGAATATGTTGATTGAGTACCGTTTGGGTGAGCGTCACGTGTCCAAAGAATGCAGTAAGCATTCGAATCTTTCTTCGGATGCCTAGCGAGTGCTGCACATCGGTAAGTAGCTAAATCGACAGGGGCCTTATGCAGTATACACGCGATGATATCGTGCCACGTCGCATTTATTTGGATACAGGCACCTTTCAGGCCATTGAAGAGTGCGGAGGGTACGTCTTTGGAGAGGACTCTCTTCCGACAGTCGAAGACTACCCCGCCGGCAAGGCCCCGCAAGTCGTAATTCGGCCGGATGGCCCGCTCATTCTTGAAAGCCTGCGGGCTATCTTCACGTTTGACGAAAGAGCGCATTTCGACTGGGTAGTCTCCGCCGCATCTCTTGTAGAAATTGACGCGGCCATGGACTCTCACCGCAGTCAATATGCCAGAGAAGTCCTAGACCACACGAACATCTGCTTGATGGAAAATCCTCCTGAAGATGAGGCTTTGGTCATGGAAGCCATCATAAACGGGCCCACGTTCGGTAACGTCAGCGGAAAAGACCGGAAATTGCTGTCCGATGCGGCTGCAGTCCAATGTGACGTGTTCCTCACCATAGAGAAAAAGCTTCCGAAGCAGGCGGATGTGATTTTGAAGAAAATCCCTCTGCTCGTTGCCACTCCAATGACACTTTGGAAGATGCTCGCGCCTCACCTTCGCGGGCTGTAAGGCTCCCTTTGTCTCAACATTTGCCTCAGGCGCGATCGGCCGGCTGCGCACCACACGCCAAGTAGACGAGAAAAAGGCCGCCCCGGAGGACGGCCTTGATCGTGAGGCGATGGCGATGGATCAGCCGCGTTTGTTCAGATCGACATAATCGCGCGGCGTCGCGCCGGTGAAGAGCTGGCGCGGACGGCCGATTTTCTGGGATGGATCCTCGATCATTTCCGACCACTGCGCGATCCAGCCGACGGTGCGCGCAACGGCGAACAGCACGGTGAACATCTCGGTCGGGAAGCCCATCGCACGCAGCGTGATGCCCGAATAGAAATCGATATTCGGATACAGCTTCTTCTCGACGAAGTATGGGTCTTCCAGCGCGATACGCTCGAGTTCGAGTGCGACCTGGAGCAGTGGATCATTGCCGCTGCCGGTAATTTCCAGCACTTCATGGCAGGTATCACGCATCACGGTCGCGCGTGGGTCGTAATTCTTGTAGACGCGGTGACCGAAGCCCATCAGGCGGAATGGATCATTCTTGTCCTTGGCCTTGGCGATGTATTCCGGGATCCGGTCAACCGTGCCGATTTCCTCGAGCATGTTGAGCGCGGCTTCATTGGCGCCGCCGTGAGCAGGGCCCCATAGCGAGGCAATGCCGGCTGCGATACAGGCGAAGGGATTGGCGCCCGACGAACCGGCCAGACGGACGGTCGAGGTCGAGGCGTTCTGCTCGTGATCGGCGTGCAGGATGAAGATCCGGTCCATCGCGCGCGCCATGACGGCATTGGCTTCATAATCTTCAGCCGGCACGGCAAAGCACATGCGCAGGAAGTTGGCCGCGTAATCCATGTCATTGCGCGGGCTGATGAAGGGCTGGCCAATCGCGTATTTATAGGCCCGCGCCGCAATCGTCGGCATTTTGGCGATCATGCGGTGGCTGGCAATCGTGCGCAGCTTGGGATCGGTCACATCGGTGCTGTCATTGTAGAAGGCCGACAGGGCACCAACGGTTCCGACCATGATCGACATCGGGTGGGCATCGCGGCGGAAGCCACGGAAGAACTGGTCGAACTGGTCGTGCAGCATGGAATGGCGACGGATCGTCCAGTCGAAATCCTGCAATTCGGTCGGCGACGGCAATTCGCCGTGCTGCAGCAGGTAGCAGACTTCAACGAAGGACGAGCTTTTCGCCAATTGCTCGATCGGATAGCCGCGATACAGCAGCACACCCTTATCGCCATCGATATAGGTGATCTGGCTCTCACAGCTTCCCGTCGAGGTGAAACCGGGATCATAGGTAAACATGCCGGTTTCACGGTAGAGGGTGCGGATATCGATGACGTCCGGTCCGATTTCGCCGCTCAGCACGGGAAATTCGACGCTCTTGCCCTTATAGGTGAGCGTTGCGGAACCGTTCGGTTTGGCCTTGCTTTCCATCATGTCTTCCCCTCTGTCGACCGCCGGCACTACGTGTCTGGCGACAATTGATCCTTGATGCGATCGAGCGCTTCGTCACGGCCGAGAAAGACCATGACGAGTGCGAGATCCGGGGCGGGTGCCCCACCGGTCAGGACCGCACGGAGCGGCTGACCGACTTTGCCGAATCCGACACTTTCGGATTCGGCGAATTGCTTGAGAACGCTGGCGAGCGCCTCTTCGGTCCAGGCATCGGTTTCCACCAGACGCATGAAAAGCCGGTTAAGACGCGCGCGGGCCTCGTCATCCAATAGCTTGGAAAGCTTGCCCTCGAGCTGAAACGGGCGGGCTTTCACAAGGAAATAGGCCTGTTGCGCCAGCTGTTCCAGTGTCGAGGCGCGTGATTTGAGCGCAGGCATCGCATTTCTTATGCGCGCCGCCTTGATCGCGGCATCCTCGATCTGCCCCTCCAGCCCTGCCAGGAAAGGCAGGACGAGCTCACACAGGCGCGCATCATCGGCCTGCACCATGTGGTGGGCATTGATATGCGACAGTTTGTCCAGGTCGAGCCGCGAGGGCGCCTTGTTGAGTCCGCCCATGTCGAAAGCGGCAATCGCCTCGGCGTCGGTGAAGAATTCCTGGTCGCCATGGGACCAACCCAGCCGCAGCAGATAATTGCGCAGGCCTTCGGGCAGATAGCCCATATCGCGATAGGCCTCGGCACCGAGCGAGCCATGACGCTTCGACAATTTCTTGCCGTCCGGGCCATGGATCAGCGGAATATGCGCGAAGACCGGGCGATCCCAGCCGAGCGCGTCATAGATCTGCGCCTGCCGACCGGCATTCACGAGATGATCGTCGCCGCGAATGATATGGGTGATCGCCATGTCGTGATCATCGACCACGACGGCGAGATTATAGGTCGGGCTGTCATCACTGCGCAGCAGGACCAGATCGTCGAACTCCTTGGCCGACCAGCGCACATCGCCCTGCACCGCGTCGGCGACGATCATGTCGTCATCGCTGGCTCGGAAGCGCACGACATGGGGCGTATCGGCGGGCGCTTCGGCGGCATCACGATCGCGCCAGGGCGAGCGCAGGGCGCGGCCTTCAGCAAAAGCCGCGGCGCGCAGGGCATCGACTTCCTCGGCCGTGCAATAGCAGCGGAAGGCATGTCCGGACGCAACCATTTGGTGTGCTATCTCGACATGCCTGTCAGCGCGGCTATATTGCGAGACGACATCGCCATCCCAGTCGAGGCCAAGCCAGCTCAGCCCGTCCTGGATCGCATCGATCGCCGGCTGGGTCGAACGCGCCCGGTCGGTATCCTCGATGCGCAGCAGAAATTCGCCGCCATGATGGCGGGCGAACAGCCAGTTGAACAAGGCTGTGCGGGCGCCGCCAATATGCAGGAAGCCCGTAGGCGACGGGGCAAAGCGCGTGCGGACGATGTGATCATTGTGTTGCATGTGCGAGATAATGCTGCGCTGCAAGAGGGAATGAGTTTGTTAGCATGATTGGCGGCGGTGGCGATAGGGGTTAGCAGGGAGGTTATTGGCCAATGCTCCAGCTCCGGCCGGGAGGCGTCCACCGGCCTGACGTCCCGGCGGCGCTGTTTGTCACGGCTGGCCGGCCCACCATCCTCGCTGCCCTGGCCTTTGGCGCCGGCAGTGCCCTCTATCTCGGGCTTCCCACCGAACCCTCAATCCTCTGGGCACCCGGTCTGGCGGTCATGGCCATTGCGGGCTGGCTGGCGACGCGCACGGGCGGACGCGCTGCAGCGGCGAGTCTGGCAATGATCTGCCTGCTCGCCTTCGCCTGCGGCTTTGCCCGGGCGCAGTATCGCAGCCAGGCGCTGGCGGCCGGCCCGGCGCAAAGCCTGGCCCTGGGACGGCCGGAGCGGGTTACGGGCTGGCTTGAGGCGATCGAGCGCAATGGCCGCGACCGCTTCCGGCTTTCCATCCGTCTGCCTCACCCCGACAGCGCACCGGTGCGCCGGGTGCGCGTGCTGGCCAATCCGCACGGGCTGATCCCCGGCGATGCCATCAGCGTCCTCGCCATTCTCGAACGGCCGCGCCATGCACCGGTCCCGGGCAGTTATGATTTTCGCTTCAACGCCTATTTTGCCGGCATTTCCGCGAGCGGTTTCGCCATCGCCGCACCCGAATCCGGACCGCGATTCGATCAGGATGCGCCGGCGCGGGCGATAGCGCGCTGGCGCTGGCGTATCGCCGAACATGTCCGCGCGAGGCTGCCAGGCCGCGATGGCGCGATGGCTGCGGCCCTGCTGACCGGTGACCGCTCCGGCCTGTCGCAGGACGTCAGCGCCACCTTGCGCGCCGCAGGGCTCGGCCATGTGCTGGCAATTTCGGGCATGCATATGGCGCTGTTTGCCGGCGGTGTGTTTCTGGTGCTGCGCTTTGGTCTCGCCGCGATCACGCCCTGGGCCCGGCGTTTCGACGCCGCCATTCCGGCCGCGATCGGGGCGCTGATCGCCGGTGCGGGCTATTTCATCCTGTCGGGCGGTGCCATTCCGACCCAGCGCGCTTTCCTGATGACGGCCGCGGTGTTGACCGGGGTGATCGTCGGACGAAGGGCGCTCTCGCTGCACACGCTGGCGATGGCGATGATTTTCGTGCTCGCCCTGCAACCCGAGGCGATCCGGGCGGCCGGGTTTCAAATGTCCTTCGCGGCGGTGGCAGCCCTGATCGCCTGCGCTGATATCTGGCGCCAGCGCCAGCGCCGTCGCCCCTCGGCGCCGATGGATGCCCGGCGCGGGATCATCGCCGCCTTCGGTGGGCTCAGCCTGACCAGCCTGATCGCCGGCCTGGCGACATCGGGCTTTGCCGCTTTCCATTTCCATCGGATCGCCGGCTTCGGCCTGCTCGGCAATCTGCTCGCCATGCCGGTCTTCACCTTCATCGTCATGCCGGCCGGCGTGCTGGCGCTGGCCCTGATGCCGGTCGGCCTCGATCAGCCGGCCCTGTGGGTGATGAGCCAGGGACTCGATGTGATGTTTGCCGTCGCCGACCGGGTCGAGGCGGCGCCCGGTGCGCTGCAACCCGTCATCGCGGCGCCAGGCTGGGTGTTGCCGCTCTATGCCTGCGGCTTCGTGACCCTGTTGCTCGGACGCGGCCCCTTGCGCGCCGGGGGTGCGGCGCTGGCGCTGGCGGCACTCGCGATATGGAGCCTGACGCCGGCGCCGGACCTGTTCGTCTCCGAGCAGGCTGTCGTGGTGGCGCACCCAGTGCCGGACGCCGGGGGCGAGCCCGACCAATGGGCGGCGAGTTCGCGCCGTCGCGGACGTTTCGCGGTCACGGTCTTCCTCGAACAGCGCGCCGCGCGCGTCCCGGTGATTGCGGCGCAGCAGCATTGCGATGATTTAGGCTGCAGCGTGCAGACGTCTCAGCTGCGCTATGCCGTGCTCACATCCGCCGAGGACTGGGCGCAGGATTGCCGCCGCGCCGGACTGGTTGTGCTCACGGTGGAGCTGCCGGCCTGGCTTGAGGCGCAGTGCGACGCGCTGGTGATCGATGGGGAGGATTTGCGCCAGCGCGGCGGCATGCTGCTCTGGCTGCGCGAGGGTGAAATCGTGCGGACCCAGAGCGTCTCGGCGCCCGGTGGTGATCGGCCCTGGCAGCGGCCGTGGCTGTATGCGCGCGAGTGAGGCGGGGGCGCCCGCCCCAAAGAAAATGACCCGCCGCGGCTTGAGCCGTGACGGGTCACTGGAACGCAAATCTTTGGTGCCGGGCAGGGCCCCAGGGCCTTCAGGCCCTAGTGATAGCGGCGGATCAGTCCGACCAGCCGGCCCTGGACCTTGACCCGGTCGGGGCCGAAAATCCGTGTTTCATAGGCGGGATTGGCCGCTTCCAGGGCGATCGATCCGCCCTTCTTGCGCAGGCGCTTCAGCGTTGCTTCCTCATCATCGACCAGGGCGACGACGATCTCGCCGCTCTCGGCCGACTGGCCGCGCCGGATGAGAACGATATCGCCATCGAGAATACCGGCCTCGATCATCGAATCGCCATTGACCTCAAGCGCGAAATGCTCGCCGCCACGCACCATGTCGGCGGGGAAGGCGAGGCGGTCGGTCTCGTGCTGGATGGCGGCGATCGGCACACCGGCGGCGATACGGCCAAGCAGCGGGATCTCGACCGACGCTTCCGGCGAGTTCTCGTCGCTGGGACGCTTGAAATTGGCGCGCACGACATTGGCGCCCAGATCGGCATCGCCGGCCAGGGGCTGGTCCATGCTGGCGGCCGCAGATTCGGGCAGTTTGAGCACTTCCAGCGCCCGGGCACGGTGGGCGAGGCGGCGAATGAAGCCGCGCTCCTCCAGCGCCGTGATCAGGCGGTGAACGCCGGATTTCGAGGCCAGCTGGAGCGCCGTCTTCATTTCGTCGAAGGAGGGCGAGACGCCGGTATCCTTGATCCGGTTGTGGATCAGAAGCAGAAGCTCGTGCTGTTTACGGGTGAGCAAGTCAGCCCCCTTTGATGAAAACGGTGCGCAAACACCGAAAGAACAAATCAGGAATGTGTGCGTTTGTTCTACAAAGGTTCCCGTTTGGCGTCAAGCGGGGTTTTGCCAGGCCATCAGGGTACGGGTGGCAGACGCAACATCATCCTGTCGCATCAGGCTTTCTCCGACCAGCAGGGCGCGCGCGCCGGCCGCGTGCAGGCGCGCGGCATCGCCCGGCGTGAAGACGCCGCTCTCGCCGACCAGAAGCGCATCGCCGTCGACCATGGGGGCGAGCGATTCGAAGGTCGTCAGGGAGGTCTCGAAGGTGCGCAGGTTGCGGTTATTGATGCCGATCAATGGCGCCTTCAGGGCGAGGGCGCGTTCCATCTCGGGCGCGTCATGCACTTCGACCAGCACGTCGAGCGACCAGCGTGCCGCTTCCTCGATCAGGGCGCGCGCCGTATCATCATCGACGGCCGCGAGAATCACCAGGATGGCGTCTGCGCCAAGCATGCGGGCCTCGGCGACCTGATAGGGGTCATACATGAAGTCCTTGCGCAGGACCGGCAGATCGCTGGCGGCCCGCGCGGCGATGAGAAACCGGTCCGAGCCCTGAAAGCTCGGCCCGTCGGTCAGCACGGAGAGGCAGGTCGCGCCGCCATCCTGATAGGCCTTCGCCAGCGCGGGTGGATCGAAATCGGCCCGGATCAAACCCTTGGACGGGCTGGCCTTCTTGATCTCGGCGATCAGGCCGAGCCCATCGCTGACCGCCGCCCGCTTCAAGGCTGCGAGAAAGCCGCGCACCGGCGGGGCATCGGCGGCATAGGCCGCGATTTCCGCCTGCGGCAGGGCCGCCTTGCAGGCGGCGATATGCTCAAGCTTGTAGGCGCCGATCCGCGCCAGCGTGTCCGGGAGGTCGTTCATCTCAGGGGGCATCTCAGGCCTCGCCGCGCGAGATTGCGGCCATCCGGGCCAGCGCCGTGCGGGCACGTCCATCATCAATCGCGCCGGCGGCGAGCCGGGCGCCTTCGGCCAGGTTTGCCGCCTGACCCGACAGGATCAGCGCCGCGCCGGCATTGAGCAGCACGATATCGCGGAAAGCCCCGGCCTCGCCATCGAGCAAGCGCACAATGGCCGCTGCATTGTGCGCCGGGTCGCCGCCCTTGAGATCGGCCTCGGTGGCGCGGCCAATGCCGGCGTCTTCCGGCGTGACGACATAGGTGGTGATCTCGCCATCGCGCAGTTCGGCGACATCAGTGCCGGTCGTGGTGGTGATCTCGTCCATTCCGTCCTGGCCGCAAATCACCAGGGCATGCTCACAGCCCAGATCGCGCAGCGCCTCGGCCATCGGCACCAGCCAGCGCGCATCATAAACCCCAAGCAATTGCCGTTTCACCCCGGCCGGATTGGCCAAGGGCCCCAGCAGGTTGAACACGGTGCGCACGCCGAGATTCTTGCGCGCACTGGCGACATGGCGCACGGCGGAATGGTGGGCCGGGGCAAACAGGAAACCAACGCCGGCCTCGTGCAGCGAGCGCTCGACGGCCTCGCGTGGGCAATCCAGCTTCACGCCGAGCTCGGCCAGCACGTCGGACGAGCCCGATTGCGAGGAAGCAGCGCGATTGCCGTGCTTGGCGACCTTGGCACCCGCACCGGCTGCGACAATCGCCGCGGCGGTGGAGATATTATAGGCGCCCTTGCCATCACCGCCGGTGCCGCACGTGTCGATGGCGCCGTCAGGGGCCTGGATTTTCGCCATGCGCGAGCGCAGCACACGCGCGCCAGCCGCGATATCAGACGGCCGTTCGCCCAGGGCCGCGAGCCCCATCAGAAAGCCGCCAATCGCCGCATCGGGCGCATCGCCCTCCATCAATTGATCGAAGGCACCGGAAATCTGGGCCGTCTCGGGCCGCTGGCCCTGGCTGAAGGCCTGCAGGCATAGGGCAAGATGGTTCATACCAGTATCTCTACTTTTGATTATTCGTGTTGGATCGATCGTCGCGCCGTCGGCGCGCGCGTTACAAGCTTGCCGTCAAGCCGCGCCATCGACCGCCAGCCCCGAGGTATCGAACGCGCGTCACCGCCACACGCCCGCCGCGCGGCAGAGCCGGGCAGGGATGGGCGAAGCGGACAGGTGAGATCGGCATACCGGCTGACTTTCCATTGAACCAAGCGAACCGGGAAGTGATAATGCGGGCGCGGCGGGTTTTCAATGCGGGGTGTGTGTGGGGAGGTGGGGGCTGGGTTGTTCCGCGCCCGTGGACGCATTCCTTCTTTCGCCTCGTCGTTGGGCGCGTATCGAGCGCGATACTAGGAAGATCTGGCCACAAACGAGGAGCAACTATCTACCGAAAACGTCCGCAACTGTGTCGCTCAATGTCTCCCAGAACGGTTGAGGCTCATGAATTCTTCGCTTCAAGAGAAGTCTCAACTGTTTGACCTCTTCGAGTGCGGATTCAAGTTGGCTCTTCTGGGAGAGAAAGGCGGTTTGTTCAGCCACCACATCGCATGTGGCCTGCCAAACATAGGCAGTCGTCTGTTTCGCAAGAGTTTTTTCTGAGAACAAATACCACTGCTCTGTGCGGTTGCCTTCGGCGAGCAGCTCTATTGCCACGCCAAGGCGGTTATCAGCGATCAACTTTTCCCCGATATTTTCAATCGCTTCACTGGAGAGGAACGTCACGAGCGATACAGGAAATTGTGAGCGACCGCTCATCCCTTTCGCAGGGGTCGACACCAGTGATTCAAGCACGGTGCGAAGCGCCGGCGCGACCTCATTGGTCCAACACTTCTTCAACCGGTAGGTGGAATCGAGACAATCGTGTTCTGCCCTAAGAATACGCCTTGCCAGTCGAGTGGGAAGAGAGTGCAGGCTTCCACTTTCTTCCATCTGAGTGATCGGAGAAGTCGGGCGATCCGCCCCGGGTCGCCAATACGAATCCCAGTCGAGCAGACGGTGGCTAGAGCTGGGGGCGGCTAACAGACCGAAGTGCGAGTAAATCTCAGAATATATATTCCGAAGCGTCGCTCGATCCGCCCGCTGCTTCGCGATACGAACGCCCAAGAAAAATACGAAAAAGCTAATCAGAAGGCCACCGATACCCTTAAGGAGGCCGCTCCAATCAAGGCTTCGTACAAGCTCTTCCATGCTCAAGATAAGCCGCGATCAAATCTCTCAATAGTGCCACTGAGATTGTCTACTGCTGCTTGTTCGCGCGCCACAATATCCGCTATGCAATCACTGTCGGTGCTTGACAGCTCGACTCCAGCTTTTTGAAGTCGAAGCAACCTATCAAGGTGTGCTTGCTGAGTGTCTCGCAGTGAAACTAGGAGTTGTCGAAAATCGTCGCGCATAGCTTCTGATAAACCTTGAATCGCTTTGGTTGGAGATACTACCTTTCTGCGACACTCTGGCCAACCGTTTGCGGCAGGAACACAGACGCTCAAATAGTTGAGGGCACACGCAATGAGTCCAGCCTCGCCGAGTCTCGGCATGGGCTTCAGAATATATGGGGACACAGGCCATTATTACGCTTTGCCTGCCGGGCCAGCATGGGTGCATGGCACCGATTAATCGGTCAGTGCCCGACTTTTCCGACAAGCCGCGCGTAGCGCAGGCCAGCCCATAAATCTCTTGCCAGCAGTGGGCCACCGGGGTTCAGCGCCGTCAAGGCCGCCTCCGGCGCCGCTTCGCGGGCATGCGCCTTGACGGCGCTGAACCCCGGTGGCTGAATCTCGGCATGAGGTTTAAGGCCGGGCCTCGCCCGCGCGGGCCCCTGTTTCCCATCCGAAACTCATCCAACTTCGTCATTCCTGATCTGCGCCCCGCCGTCGCGGGGCATCCGCCGCGGATGACAAGAGTAGGTTTTTTGGGGAGAAATTGCGTGCGGCCCACGGGTTACACACCGGTCTGGTCGACCGAACCATGTCCCGGTCGGGCGGATCGCTGCAACGGTGCGCCGTCTGCACCCTCGGTGCCTTGTCCAAGCGATGTGCTGGTGATACGCATTCGCAATCTATCCGGGAGATATTCGATGCGAGCCTTCGCTCAGCTTCTCGTCGCGGTGTTCGCACTCGCAATCGACCTCTGCCCGGCGACCAGCCTGGCTCAGGAAACCGCGCCATCGCCTCAGGTCGCCTGGCGCCTGCTCGACTATCTCGCGGTCGATTACGCCGGCGCGGTCAGCGATGGCGAGGTGGTGAACATCCTGGAATATGTCGAGATGCAGGAATTCTCGGCCTCGGTCCGCGACCGTTTGATGGCCTTGCCGTCCTCGCCGGACCAGTCGCAACTTGTCGAGGCAGCCGGGGACCTCGTCCTCGCGATTGATCACATGGCGCCCGCCACCGAGGTCGCGGCACAAGCCCGAAGCCTGGCCAGCGCCCTGCTGCTTGCCTATCCGATGATACTGGCACCGTCCGACCTGCCCGACCTGGAGCGTGCGGCAGGGCTCTATGCCGAGCAATGCGCCGCCTGTCATGGCGCCACCGGCCGTGCTGACGGCCCCGGCGCTGCGGGCCTCGACCCACCCCCGATCGCCTTCACTGATCAGGCGCGTGCCCGCGAGCGCAGCCTGTTCGGTCTCTACCAGGTTATCGGCCAGGGCCTCGATGGCACCGCCATGGCGAGCTATGCCGAACTGCCGTCGCAGGATCGCTGGGCGCTGGCCTTCTATGCCGGCGCGCTCGCCTTTGATGACAGCGCCGATCGGGGGCGCCAGCTCTGGAGCGCCGATGCCGGGCTGCGCGCCCGTTTTCCCGACCTGCAGGCGCTCACACAGATCCTCCCGGCGACGCTGGCGACCGAGATCGGCGAGACCGATGCCAATGATCTGACGGCCTATCTGCGCCGCCATCCCGAAGCCGTGGCGCAGCAAACCGACAATATCGGCCTGGTCCGCACCAAGCTGGCGCAGAGCCTGGCCAGCTATGAGGCCGGCGATAGTCGCATGGCGCAGGAATTGGCGCTCTCCGCCTATCTTGACGGCTTCGAGCCGGTCGAGCCGATGCTCGGCGCCCGCGACCGCGCCCTGCTGATCCGGATCGAAGAGGCGATGGGCAATTTTCGCGCCGGTCTGGCGGCGGGTAAGCCAGTGGCCCATGCGCAAGCACAAGTGGTCGAATTGAACGCGATGCTCGACGCGGCCGAGCGCGCCATGGCGTCCGACCAGGCCAATGCGGTCTCAAGCTTTCTGGGCGCGCTGACCATTTTGCTGCGCGAGGGCGTTGAAGCCCTGCTGATCGTGGTGGCGATGATCGCCTTCCTCGGCAAGGCGGAGCGGCGCGATGTCCTGCCCTATGTTCATGGTGGCTGGATCTCGGCCCTGCTGGCCGGGGTGCTGACCTGGGTGGCGGCGACATCCCTGATCACGATCAGTGGCGCCAGCCGCGAGATGACGGAGGGTTTCGGATCCCTGCTCTCGGCGGTGGTGCTGATCTCGGTCGGGATCTGGATGCACGGCAAGGCCCAGTCCAATGCCTGGCAGGACTATATCAAGGCGAAACTCTCCAGCGCGCTGTCGCGTGGTTCAGCCTGGTTCCTGTTTTTGCTGGCCTTTATCGTCGTCTATCGCGAAGTGTTCGAGACCATCCTGTTCTTCGTAGCGCTGTGGAGCCAGGGCGCGCATCTGGCGCTGCTGGCCGGAGCGGCGACGGCGACGATCGCGCTGGCCCTGATCGCCTGGGGCCTGTTGAGCTACTCCAAACGTCTGCCGATCTCGCAATTTTTCTCCTACAGTTCGGTGCTGATCGCGGTGTTGGCCGTGGTGCTCGCCGGCAAGGGCGTTGCGGGCCTGCAGGAGGCCGGCCTGCTGGGCATGCACGCGCTCGCCTGGCTGCCGCGGATCGATGTTCTGGGCATTTACCCGAACTGGGAAGGCATGGCGGCCCAGCTGCTGGCGCTGATCACCCTGATCGTCGGCTTTGCGCTGGGTCACCGCAAGAGCGCGGAATAGGGGCGGGGGTTATCGCGCAGTGCGTGATGCAACCCCCGGAGACGCTTGCGCGCCGCCATCACCATCTCCGACCGCTTCGGGGCCACCTCTTCCATCAAGGAAGAGGTGCGCCGGACGTAGTCCGGGGCGGAACTGGTGGGGATGACGGGCGCGCCGGTCGGCGATTGGCGACTTATCCCCAGGTCTCCGCAAATTAGC
>TARA_R110000868_G_scaffold346999_1_pt1 | contig 20067 bp, 16 predicted proteins | sample TARA_R110000868 | Tara Oceans TARA_R110000868 (sample SAMEA4397489) | marine metagenome | biome: Polar Biome; feature: [SRF] surface water layer (ENVO:00010504); material: water (ENVO:00002006), including particulate matter (ENVO:01000060) such as... | depth 5 m | reverse complement strand
TAAAACGGATAAGTTACTCAGGAATTAAAGAGTAATTGATAATTTTAAAAGATTTTTTAAAAATAAAATGTGTGTAGTAACATTATACTTAACAAGATTATTTTAATTCAAAAACTAAAATATTCTAATACTATCAACCCAAAAAAATAAAGCCCCGTAAACACTAGTGTTTCGGGGCTTTTCAGCGGAGAAAGAGGAACTATCCAAAAACTTAACTATGCCTATTTCATTGGGTTTTTGAGGATTTAATAATTAAATACGCACCGAATTACGCACCACCCGCTAATTATTAAATTATATTCAAACTAAATAAGGTGATTTATGATCAAAACGCATAAACTTTAATAGCATATCCAATTTTAAAATTTAGCATGTTCAATTATCTTTTTGGCTACTGATTCAGCATCATCATTTGAAAAGACTTGCACTTTTATCTTTTGGCCATTAAAGATTGCTTGAATATCACCAATATGATCTTTGCTTATTGCATTGTAATCCATTGATTCTAAACTTCTAAACATCCCTAAAGACGCTAATTCCATTACTATAGTTGATAACCCTATCATATTTAATTCTATTTAATTTATATTTTATTATATTTTTTAAAATTCTCAGCTTGCTCAAAAATTTCTTTGTAAACTTCATCGCGTTCAACTGGAGGGTAACCGAATTCATCCAATAGCAGAATTAAACCAACCTTCAGTGCCGATTTAATATCGGCACGTTTGCTCCAATCAGGAAATTTGGCTTGACTGTCAACCAAATCTTTGACAGCTTTAGCTAGCTCAATCAATTTGTCTTCTGGATAAGTAAAATCATATTTAATGCACAGTTCTTTTAAAATGTCATAAAATGCTTTTTCCTCAAAATCAATCCCTAATTCATCTCCTGCTTTAAATTCTTTGTATACATCCCAAATAAGGTTAGTAAGGTGTTCTGCCATTTCTTCATAAACTTCACTTCTAAAAACATCATTTTCATCCCTTTGGTTATATTTATTAACCAAGGATTCCATTTTCTTTGAGAAGTCAACCCCTTTAACCTTGTTTACTTTCTTCATTTCACCGATGGCCCGAGCCAAAAGTTGTTGAAGTAATTTTATTTTGGTATTAGGAAGCTTTATTTTATCAATCTTTGCCAAATAGTCTTCATCAAAAAGATTCTGCTCTTTTTCGCTTTCTTCACCCATTTTGAAGATTTCATCAACACCATCACTTTGTAAGGCATTTTTAATCATTTCCCTTACTTTGGCATTCATTTGGGCGGTATCGGGTGCATCACCCTTTGTTAGTTTAAAAACAATTGATCTTACTGCCAAATAGAAATGGGTATAATCTCTTTCTTGCTGTGTTAACTGCTCACTACCGGCACATATATCATAAGCTGCTTTAAGCCTTTTAACTAAACCCATAAAGCGAGTTTCTAAATCTTTTGTAAGCTGAGCATATTCCGCAGCCATATTAAGAGTGTTCAACTGCTCTAATGAAGTTCCTTGGAAATATTTGGTATTATCAAATTTATGAAAGAGCTTGGAAAGTAAATCCAAGTGATTTCTAACCACTATTAAAGATTGCTGGATGTCTTCAAAATTATCTTTGTCACCTTCCGAGTATTTCTTCAAGGCTAAATTCATTTGATTTTTGATGCCGATGTAGTCAACTACTAAACCTTTATTTTTACCTTTAAATTTGCGGTTTACACGAGAAATCGTCTGAATTAAATTGTGTTGTTGTATGGGCTTATCAATATAAATGCTATCTAAAAAAGGAACATCAAAACCAGTCAACCACATATCTACCACAATGGCAATTTTAAAATTAGACTTCTCATTTTTAAACTGCCTATCTAATTCCTTACGGTACTCTTTAGTTCCCAATAAATCGTACATTTCTTTTGGGTCATCTTTACCACGAGTCATAATCATTTTGATGCGTTCCATGGGTTTAATTTCCCTTTTGTCCCTATCGGTCAATGCCGCACCTTCTTCAGCAACTCTTACAACATTCCATTCAGGTTTTAGTTCTATGACATTTTTATAAAACTCATAGGCGATTTCACGAGAGCTACAAACAAACATGGCCTTGCCCTTAATGGTAGCTCCTTCCGTAACACGATTTTCATAATGCTTTACAAAGTCCGTGGCTAATTCATTCAATCTATCTGGATCTCCTAAAATGGCATTCATATTAGCAGATTGTTTTTTACTTTCCTCTATCTGATATTCATTTGCACCTGACTCTTCGGCTACTTGATAATATGCTTCTATTTTTTCTAATTCACTATTGTATAAGGCTATTTTAGCAGCTCTGCCTTCGTACACGATTTTAACCGTGATTTCATCCTTAACAGATTCTGTCATTGTATAAACATCTACCACCTTACCAAAAACATCCAAGGTGGCATCAATAGGCGTGCCTGTAAAGCCTACAAAAGTAGCATTGGGTAACGAGTCATGCAGGTATTTGGCAAAGCCAAAAGACTTTTTAACGCCGTGTTCCGTAACCCTTACTTTTTGGTCTAAATTGGTTTGGCTTCTATGCGCCTCATCTGAAATACAAATGACGTTTGTGCGCTCGGTGAGTAATTCTATATCTTCCGTAAACTTGTGAATGGTGGTTAAAAACACACCACCACTGGCACGTCCTTGTAGCAACTCCCTCAATTCCGCTCTACTTTCTACACTTTTAATGGTATCGTCACCAATAAATACTTTCGCATTGGTGAACTGCCCTGAAAGTTGGTCGTCTAAGTCGGTACGGTCAGTTATTAAAACGATCGTAGGATTTTCAAAATGCTCGCTTTTCATCAACAACCTGGAGAGATAAAGCATGGTGTAGCTCTTACCGCTTCCTGTTGCCCCAAAATAAGTACCTCCTTTGCCATCTCCTTCGGGTTTTTGAGCTCTTTTAATGTTGTCATATAATGCCCATGCAGCATAGTACTGTGGATAACGACAAACAATTTTCTCATCTTTTTTAGATGTATCTGGAATGTAAATAAAGTTTTGAATAATGTCTCTAAGGCGGTTTTGGTGTAACATTCCCTGAACAAGTGTAAACATGCTATCTATACCATCCACATCTTTGGCTAAACCTGAAATTCTGCGCCATGCATAATAAAACTCATAAGGTGCAAAAAAAGAACCTGCTTTATTGTTGACACCATCACTAATTATGCAAAGCGCATTGTACTTAAACAGTTCTGGAATATCCCTTTGATATCTTGTGGTAAGCTGAATGTAGGCATTATGAACGGTACAATTTTCTTGAATAGCTGTTTTAAACTCAAATACCACTACCGGAATGCCATTGATATAAATGATTCCGTCCGGGATTCTTTTTTCTGTGCCTACAATTTCCAGTTGGTTGACAAACTTGTAGATATTGCTGTTTTCTTTAGAATAGTCGATTAAGTAAACCCAAATATCTTTTTCGTTACGGTCTTCACGCTTAAAACTAAAACCATCAGATAGCCATTGTGTTGCCTTTTTATTGGTTTCGTACAAATCGGATGCTGGCAACGTTTTTAACTGCAAAACAATAGACTTGGCTTCAGTAATGGTAAGCCCTTCAGATTTATATTGACTTAGCAGAAACGTTATCAAATCTTCTTCAATGAGAACTTCTTCGGAATCACGGTTTATAGTATTCCCTAAGTAATGTGGATATGCTTCGTTACCCAATAATTCTATAAATGCGTCTTCTAATTTTTCTTCTGTAAATTTCATTGGGTTTTCCTGTTCATACCTTTTTGGGTTAATCTATATTTTTGCTTACTGCTCTTTGGCTTATCGGGTATTGTCATTTCGATTAAGCCCAATTCTAAAGATTTTTGAATATATTCTGTTCTAAAATACTCTCTGTGTGTTAGCCCCAATCGTTCCATCAGTTCGTTTGTGCTATACGGTTTATCCAAAACCGATAATAGATTTTTAACTTGCTCGGTAACTTGCTCGGTAACTTGCTCGGTGACTTGCTCGGTAACTTGTTCAGAAACAGGAAACGTCATTCGTGTAAAATTATCCATAAATCTAAAACATTCTTTACCGTAGCTCTCCATAATTCTGGGAACACCTGATCCCAATTGCTCAACCAATTCCAAATCTCTATAGACACGCATTAATTCTTTATTCCTTGGGATAGAAACGCCTTCAAAAAAATCCATTTCACTTAATCCTTCAGGTAATGAACCTGCTGACGTTATTTCAATTCTATCATCAAATATTTCAAACTTGGGTGGAACTTCACGTGTATAGTCGTTATGGACTATCGCATTGTATATGGCTTCCCGTAAGGCAATAGGGTTCCATAACTTCCGTTCAATCCGCTGCTTTGATGTGATGGTTGCAAAAGTTGTATTTTCCACTGCAATTTTATCCAATACGCTTTTTGTTGCCTTAATCAGGGAACAATATCCATATTCATTGTTTTCGATAAGTTCTACCCGATTTAGACCTTTATATTTGGCAACTTTAATGGATACATTGTTTACATCGGCCAAAAGGTATGCTGCATAATTTAAAAAACCATCTTCAGTAAGCAGCTCTAAGTTCTTTTTAAACTGTTTGTTAAGAGGTTTGCCATTTTCTTGGTAATAGATATGAAGCTGTTCAAAATTCAAGTCTTGACGGTGTGATTTTATTTTTCCTATGGAGTTACGGGTGCGGGAAGCGAAAAGTTTATCAATTATCGCTTGCGGCATTGGCTCCGCTGACGTACCAATACGAATAAAACTACCTTTTTCCGTCATGCCATATTTCTTTTTGAAATACGGTTTTTCGCTACCGCTGGCCACAATGATTTTAATAATAGTTTTACCATCTTTATCTTCTGAAACCACATCAAACAAGCCCATAGCCGAAGGGGAGATATTGTTTTTAATACGGTCTTTAATTTTGAGCATATCACCATCAAGGTCTGCTACGCCAATTGTAGTACCAATTTTGTCAATACCGATATACACCAAGCCACCTTCGTGATAGTTTAAAAAGGCCACTACCTCTTTTTCCAAATCCAAGTCTTTGGTTAGTTCTGCTTTATATTCTATTCGGTTGGTTTCTGTCATTTTTAGTTTCTGAAAGTTGTTATTTTAATCCAATCACCTTTGTCTTTGATTTTCGAAATTTTACCTATTTTTTTTAGGTAATCGAAAAAGACGACTAAACTATTTGTTTTTTTAAAAGAAGGCATTGGTCCCTTTTCATTTAGTTGCTTATAATCTCCACCTAAAGAATTAAGAAAAGTTGGTATAAAATCAGTATTGAATACAGAAATATTTCTGACCAATAGTTCGATTTTTTGATTTTGCTTAATAGAAGATTTTAATAAAATTGAAGATAAAGTTGGCTCCGAAAGTTTAAGAGCTGTATGCTCTAAACTTATGTTTCCAATTAAGGTCAATGCCTTAATTTCGGTTATTGTATTTTCTGTCTCAAATAATCCAATTAATTTAATTTTATTAGACGTCTCAAGGTTAGAATTTTCCAAAAGTTCTATGAATTCCAGTTCAGATAAATTTAAAACTGAGAATTCTTTGAAAAAACTTGAGATATTGTTGACTGCAAAAGTTAAATGTAGAGAACTAAAGTTTGCTTTTAACTTAGTGTAATTGTCTAAATTAAAAGATAATTTTCGTTTTTTAACAAGCGCTGTTACTTTAGGTTTAGATAAAGTTTCATAATTTAACTCACCATAACTAAAGGGAAATGCATCAATGTATAAGGAGTATAATTCATCATTTATATCATTATTTAGCAGAAAAGCTCTTCTAAAAGCGGGCTGATTATTTTCTTTGGAATTTAAAATATTAGAACTTAAAGTTTTTGCATTTTTTTGGTCATTTATAAAATTCAAAAGTGAATCCGAAAAAGTATTTTCTTTTTCTTCATAGGCAAAGATTATGTTTAACCAATTCGCTTCAACTTTATTATTTTGTAACAGGAAATCAATTAGTTCTGATGTTGTCTCCAATTCCGAAATGTCCTTGATTGTCGTATTTGTCCATAGAAGAATACGTTCTTTATCAGTTTCTATGGTTTTAGCATGGTTAAGTAAATCTACAAGATAGTCTAGCTGTTCTTCTTTATTGTTTTCTAATTTTAGATATACCGAATCTATATATTCGGTGATGTGATTATCTACATAACTAATTAATGAGTCACATTTAGAAAGTTGTATTGCCGCATAATTGCTATTATTAAAATTTTCTTGATTGAATTCGCCAAACGTTTTTATCATTAGCATCAGCATAGATGAATTAAGCGCATAATTATTGTTTTCATAAACATATTCCTTAATATCTTTAGATATGCCATCAAAATTTAATGAAGTAAATTTGATATCAAATAACTCGATAATTGCTATTAATTTTTCTATATCTTCAATTAATGTTAAATAGTCAGGCTTATTAGAAATAAAAGATTCCAAACCTGAAATGGATGCTAACTTTTTTATATCACTAAGTTCAGCATTGTTTAAAATTAAGATATAATAAGACAGTTTTTCCGCTTGGGACAAAGAACTGTCTTGTTCAATGAATCCCCAAATATTAGTCCAAATTTTACATAGTTCCTTTATAAATACTGCTACATGTTTGCTTTTCTCAATATAGGATTTCACAAATTTAACAGAATCTACAGACTCATTAGATAACTGTTTGATGGTTATGTTTTTCTTGGTGCTATTTACTCTAAACTCAAATAAATGGTCTACTAAATTATAGTTGAGTACATAATTTTTCTCAAATTCTGAATCGCTGATTTTTTTGATGACATTGCCCACTTCATCAAGTTTGTATTCAAAATCACTGGGTGTTTCATTACGCACGTTCATTAAGAACCAATGGTCATTTTCTGTAATGCTACCAGGGTAGAAATATGAAATATAATTAAGGTAATCTTCTGCTATGTAACCATTGCGTATGAGAAGAATGATTAGCTGTTCTTGTTTTGTAGGGTTTGGAGAAACTGAAATCTTTTTATCCTTTATAAGATACTTTATTTTTGTGCCTTTAGTATTTCTTATTTTTTCCTGATTGCTCTTAAGCTTGTTTCTTATTGTTGTAACTCTTCCCGAATTCCTTTGTTCAATTTGAGCTTTTCTTTCTAAATAGCCTTGCTCTGGGTTTATCTGTGCTTCCACCTGAGAAAATTGAATACTAAACATTTGATTAGGATCAAATTGCCTATTGAAAGTTACAGAGTTGTTCAAAAACTTCTCAAAATTCTCTTCCTCTAGCATCTTCTCGGTAGTATAGTTTACATTTCCGATTCGAAATGTGGTCAAGCCATTAGCCATTTTTAAATATTCAAGCAAATAAATTCGCTTAAGTTCATCAAGGTTTCTTGGAAGTGTTTTTTCTAGTTGGTCTAGCTCGCTTTTTAAATCCAAATTTTCATTCTCTATTTCTTCAATAGTTTCTTTAACCCAGGCCTTTTTATTTTCTACTAAGTCCTTATATAAGATACCAGAATTACGCCCGAGGTTTACAAAATCTTCAGGATAAATATTCTTGTAAACAATCATGGCAAATAGCTTATCCATAAATTTTTTACCTTGAAATTTTTGAAAATATATATGGAATTCGTTGACCACGTTATAAAGCAGTCGCATATCATCAACATAAAAAGCTACTTCATCTATTAAATCGGTAGAGATAGAATAACCAAATTCGTTAAGTGCTTTTGTTAGTTGTTCATTAGAATTTGAATAATTGATTACAGGAATTATTGGAATAATAAAATCAAAAAATTTGGTTCTGTCGTTATCCTTGAACATTTCATCCCGAACAGCATAGATAAAGGCAACCTCACGATCGATGGATTTAGAATTATTAATAAGCAAATTAATTTCCCTCAGTTTTGTAAATATCTCTGTTTGTTCAAATCGGTCTAAATCTTCAATAATTACAACATTATAATTAGTAGCTTCAAAAAAGTATAGAATCTCATCTAGGTGATTATTGAGTATCGATTTATCAAGTGTTTCCGCAACCTGAATTTCTAGATTTTGAAAATTTAGTTTACTAATAGTTAATCTTTGAGAGAACTGAATGACTTTCTTTAGAAAATGATAAAAAAGAGTCAAAAAAACAGATAAAACCAAGCCTTTTAATAAAAATTCAAGCCAAGTTGGGGGTTCTGGAAGGTTGAACAATGTGCGAAACGTATCAAAATAGAAGAACAAATAAAATGAGCAAAGTACACCAAAAACTAACCAGGTAGCATTTTTTACTTCACTAGGCTTTAGACCTCTAATTTTCTTAAAACGAGAATCGGGAATGTTATCACTTTTTTCGTGATAAAATATTTGTTGAAGTATGCTTAGCTCAATCAGGCGCAGTTGGTCATTTTTATCTGAAACTTCACCAGACTTTTTATTTCTGGTAATTTTTGATGTTTTGTTTTCCTGAGCATTAGCTGAAACCTTTGATTCTTGAGAAATTTGAGTTTTGGAATCTACATTTTTTTCCTCCTTGAAAGTCGCTAAGGAAATATTTAAAAAATTCAATCCCTTAATTTGTCTTTCTCGAAAACTTTTGAGAATACTGCTTTTACCAGATCCATAATTTCCGGTAAGTGCTATATTTTTAATGTCTTTTTCTTTTCTATTTATCAAAGCCCATTCAAGAGCATCACAATAATATTTATGGTTTTCTTGGTCACTTATGGGAGAAAGCGAATGAAAAGGGATTTTATCCTTCAAAGTAGTGATAGTAGCCTCTGATTGCTTTGTTTTTATGCTAGTCATAAGTCAATAATTTTATGATCACATTTTGAAACAACATCAAACAAGCCCATAGCCGAAGGAGAGATGTTGTTTTTAATGCGGTCTTTTATTTTTAGCATATTGACATCCGGGTCTGTTACGTTCACCGTATTGCCATTTTTATCGATACCGAAATAGACCAAACCGCCCTCGTGGTAGTTTAAAAAGGCTACCACTTCTTTTTCCAAATCTAGATCTTTGGTGAGTTCTGCTTTATATTCTATACGGTTGGTTTCGGTCATTATTCTTTTCTGATTTTTATTTCAATGAATTACATTTAAACTGCTATTCGTAATCGTAATATTTCTGTTTTCGTTTATTAAAAGCAGGCATAGCTCCTTCCAATACCTGAACTATTCGTTCATTTATACTTCTGTTTTCAATGCTTCCTAGTTGATAATCAAAAGTATAATCGTTTTCTTTGTCAATATTTACAAATATCACTTGTTCTGCATCCGACACTACCGCTAAATTTGGATTGTGAGTTACCAAAATTATTTGTCTGTTGGCTTTTGCTTTTCTAATAAAAGGTACAAGAATATTTGCCACACTTTGATTATCTAAATTGTCTTCTGGCTGGTCAATGATAAGTGGCTTATTGTCTTTGTCAAGTAATAAATAAAATATAAGTAACAAAGCCCCTCGTTCTCCAGGTGATAATTGTTGTAATTTTTTGTTGCCTTGCATCAATTGATAATTGTAATCTAAAAATGAAAGCGAAAATAAACCATTATATAAATCTAAAGGTTCTTTAATTTGCCCGTCTAAATAACGCTTTGCATTATTATAATTATCTCTTTTATCTTCGAAAATGGCTTCAATTGTACTTGTTAAAAAACTTTTTACATTTTCCTTATCATCAAAATCAATCTCTTTTATGAGTTTATTGAATTGAACATTACCACCTTCAATTGAATAGAATGTACCTACTTGATTTTGGTTGATATTTCTAAAGAAAATATCTCTAAAATTATTTACTAATGACAATCTTGCTTCTATATTAATCTTATAATTGCCTAGTAAATCTGTATTATCTATAATAATGGCATCAAGTTTTTGTTTTACATCTTTATAAACTTTAATGACATCTTGTTTTTTATCAAATATTTCCGTGGAAATTTCAAGTCTTTTTTCTTTGGATTTTTGTATTTCAGTACCCAATGAATTTTCTAAATAGTCTAATTCTTTTTTAAAGAAGAGTATTGTGTCAGGGGTAAATTCACTCCCCGTTATTTTACTCTTTTTGTCTTCCCAGTCCTTTTTTTCTTTTAGATAAACTTGATACTGTCGCAAAGTAGTATCCAATTTTTCTTGTTCTATAATGAGTTTTGAATTAAGATTTTCTAACTGCTTTTTTAATGAGATAAACTCTGGTACAACTGAAACTTCTTCACCTAAAACTTCTTTGACCTTGCGTAATTCGCCCTCTTTTTTAATTAAAAGAATGTTTAAGCTTTCAAGATTACTTTTTACATTAAATAAAGCATTAAAATCTAATCCATACTTCTCAATAATTAATTTCCGTTGTTCTTTAAACGATTTAATCTCTTCAATTTTAAACTCAATTTCTTTCTTTAATTCCTTTAAGTCTCTTAAATCCATCAATAGCCCATTTTTCTCTTGCTCTTTTACTGATATACTTCTTTCAATCTTTTCGATATCAGATTTTAACCTTTCTATTTCATCTAGTATCAATTTATTCTGAGCAGAAATTACTTCATCTTCAGTAGGGTTTTTAATTTGAATAGGTTCAACGAGAGCTTGAAGTTCACTTTCTTTTTGCTTTAGTTTGTTTTGAATTTCAGCGTTGTAATTCGGATTTAGTTTTATCTCCAGTTTAATTATTTGATTGTTCAGATCATTTAATGTTTCTATTAATGACTTGATTTCCCTTTCAACACTTTGCTTATGATGTTCTATTAATTCATCAAATGATTGAAATCCTAATTTATCTTCTTCACTTAAGTGAGTGAACACTACATTTTCAATTTCATTTTGAAATGCTTCTGTAGTTGAAATTTCATTTGTTAGGGTTTCAAAATGGCCTTGTGGAAGATATTTAACTGTTTCAATTTCTCCATTAACAGAGCTGTCCGAAAGTAATTTAGGGCTACCTTCATTACTCTCCCAAAACAATTTTGCTTCAAAATATTTAGATACCTTTCCATTTCTGAATTTTTCTGGATTGAGAAATGAAAAATCTTTTTGATTTTTATAATGCCCACATAATCCCATAATATCAGCTAAAGCGCTTTTGCCACTTCCTTTGTTGCCTATTATTGCAACTAACTCAGGATTTAACTCAATTTCTACTTGCTTGAACCATTTGCCGTGCTTACCATCATAATTTTCAATCCAATCAATGGTTAGGCCTTTTATGTACTTTGTTCTATTATCCTTTACTTTTTCAATAATTGGCGGAGTCTTACCGATACAAATTCTCTCTTCAGGTTCAATTAATACTTGTTTCAATCCGTCAAAAGTTGGATCAGCTTTTATCCAAGTAACTTCTGAGCTATCACAGATATTACCTTTATCATCTTTCTTCTCATAGTTCTTCCCAAGTTTATTTTCTAAATCGTTAAAAGAATGTGCATCTGAACCAGTGAATACAGGGCACTTCTTTGATATTTCTCTTGTGCCATCTTCATTGGGTTCATATCTATCATTCTTGAGGAAATGCTTTATATTATTAGAGTTTCCAAAAAACCCTTGGCAAATCTTATCTATTTCATCGCTTATATTTAGTTTTCGGGGGGATTTTGTATCACCTCTTATTCCTTGGTTATTTGAAGCTGCTAGAATTATATAACATTCATTTTCTCCAAACACCTTTTTAAGAGTCGCTTTAAGTTCAGTGTACTTTATAGAAGCTTTTTCAAAGTCGTTTACACTAACTAATTTATTGCAAGTTACATTGACTTGGTTTTTTGTTATTGTAGTATCTAGTTTTGAAAGAAAATCTTTGATATCACTTTCAGAAACATCGTTTGAAAAGATAACATGTATATTAATTTCTTCTGCTGCTTTGTTAACAGATACATCAAGTCTGAATTCAATATTGGGGAAGAAAACTTTATTTGAGTTAGGATACTTTTCCCTAAAAAGCTTTGTAAACTTATAATAATTATCAACTGAAAAGTAGTCTGTTATTCCAAATACAACAACATCTGATTCCTCAATAATTTGACAATATTTTCCCCAATTATCTCCTTCCGTAATATCAAAACCTTTTGGATTAAGTTTTGTATCAGGTGTATGTATATGTAAATCACATTTAAGCCATTGGGCACCTTTATTGAAATTATGTGTTCTCATAGATTTAATTTTCTACTGTTGCCAACTTTGATAGTAACAATTCTTTAAGTTTCGATAACTTTTGGTTTTCTTGTTTTTTAGCTTTCATATATAGATTGAATGAAGTCAGCCTTTCTTCAAACATGTTTGGTAATTTATCATCTCCAAGAACTGTTCGAAATGATTCCAATGTTCTTCTATCTATATTGGGGAAAGTTGAACCTGTAACATCTTTAAGTATTTCGGATAAGTTACATTTTATTAAAAGCATCAAAAAGAAAGGATGAATTGAACTTATTGCACAAACGCCTCTTCCTATAGCATACTTATCGTCAGCAATTACATACTTACCAACAGTACTGCCTCTAACACAAAATATTAAATCATTTTCCTTGCAGTATTTTTTTGGGTCAGTAGTCCATTTGGTTTTAATTGTAAAATACTCACCAAATTCTACTGGACCATTGACTAAAGGTATCCCGATTTTTTGCTCATTATAACTTTCACCTTTAGGCGACTGTCCCATTATTATTTTTGAAATACTACTTAAATTTGTTGTTTTCCATCCTTTAGGAATCTCCTTATCCAACTCCTCACACCAAACCATTTCACCACCATTACTTTTGTAGGGCTTACCGTTTTCATCTGGAAATTCAAACTCCACAAACCACTCCCTATAAATCGTCTGTGCGGTTTCTTCCAAATTTTGTATTAATTTCTCGTTGAGTTTGATACGGTTTTGGATGATGTTGTATTCTTTTACTATTTCTCTTTGTTTCTCAGGGTTCGGAATAGGTAATTGCATATTTTCAAAATCTTCCCATTCCAAACTTCCCCTAATGCCACCCACTGCATGAAAACAAGCCTCACTGTCAAACTCTGAACGGGTAAACCACATCATTAAATATTCAGGCAAAAGTTCTTTTTCGTTATTTACTTCAAATACAGGATAGGCTTGTGAAATAATGGCTTCATCAACTTCATGCAACAAGGCAAGTGGCATTTTTTTATCACGTCTTACTTGCATGGTGCTACAAGCAAATTGATTTCTTCGAATGATTTTATAATTTTCCATATCCGTTCCTATAATATTGGCAACCGAAGGAATAAATTGTTTAGAAATACTCAGTCCTAAAAGCTGTTGTACCTTCAGACCTTTATTCCGTTCATCAACAAGTTGGATATGTTCACCAATTTTTTTATAATTTGATTTCATATCCTAATTCTTTGAAAACATTCAACAAATCACTTTTAGAAGCTTCTTCTTCCCTTATGAGTTGGGTGAATTCACTCTTCAAAATAGTCATTTTTTCATCAAAGTCAATATTTTCGTCTCGGTTTACAAATTCAATATATTTGCTTGGAACGAGTGAAAAATCCTTTTTGGCGACTTCATCAAATGTAGCGGAGTAGCAATATTCAGGTGTGTTATTATATGAATTGTTTTCCTGTTGCCAATTATGGTAGGTGTTGGCAATGGCTTTTATATGTTGCTCACTAAACTGAACAAACTTCTTTTCAAAGGGTTCTCCAATCTGTCGTAAATCCATAAAGAGAATTTCCTTTTCACGGTTTCGATAATGGCGTTGTTCATCGCCAATGCTTCTACTATGTGCTTTCTTATTTTTATTTAAAATCCAGATTGTAACACTAATGTTTGTGGTGTAAAACATATTCTGTGGCAAAATAACAATGGCTTCCACCAAGTTATTTTCAATGAGTTTTCTTCGAATTTTGTATTCCTCACCACCGCCAGATAAGGCACCGTTCGCTAGTATGAATCCAGCAACTCCGTTTTCAGACAGTTTGCTCACCATATTCAAAATCCAGCCATAGTTGGCATTACTTTTTGGTGGTACATCATAACCTTGCCAACGTGGGTCGTCTATCAATTCATTTTCAGCTCTCCAATCTTTTTGATTAAAAGGCGGGTTGGCCATTATAAAATCAGCTTTTAAGTCTTTGTGCTGATCTTGTGCAAAGGTGTCGGCCGCTTTTTCACCCAAATTGGCAGCAATCCCACGAATGGCTAGGTTCATCTTTGCCAGTTTATATGTAGTGTTGGTGTATTCTTGTCCGTAAATAGAAATTTCCTTTTTGTTACCGTGGTGATTTTCTATAAACTTAATGGACTGCACAAACATACCTCCCGAACCACAGGCAGGATCATAGATGATGCCTTTATAAGGCTCAATCATTTCAGCAATGAGGTTTACGATACTCTTTGGCGTATAGAATTCTCCCTTTCCTTTACCTTCTTTTAAAGCAAATTTTGATAAGAAGTACTCATAGACACGCCCTACAATATCCTGCCCTTCATTTAAGAGGGTATCAATTTCATTGATTTTATCGAGTAGAGATGCGAGTTTGGATTTGTCCAACCCCAAACGTGAAAAGTAGTTGTCTGGTAATGCACCTTTTAAGGAAGGGTTGTTTTTTTCTATAGTATGCAGTGCCGTATCTATTTTTATAGCAATATCATCTTGTTTGGCATTTTTACTGATATAGGACCAGCGGGAAATCTCCTCTAAAAAGAAAACATTTTTCATATTGTAGAAATCTTTCATTTCTACATATTTTTCTTTGCCCTCGGCTATTAATTCGGTTCTACGTTCTTCAAATTTATCGCTGGTAAACTTGAGAAAAATAAGCCCCAATACCACGTGTTTGTATTCGGAAGGCTCTACGGAACCTCTTAATTTGTCGCAGGATTGCCAAAGGGTTTCTTCGATTGTTTTCGTTTTCTCGGTTATTTTTTTAGCCATTTATAATTTTAATCTTTCTTGTTGGTTTCTATGTCTTTAATAGCATTTTTTAAGGCTTGCAATGCCTGGTCTTCATCAGCTACGACCTCTAATACTTGGTCAGTTAACCACAAAGTCAATAATTCCTGTGTATCGACTTTTAGTAATTCTGCTATTTTTTGCACCTGTTCTCGTTTGGCTCTGCGTTCACCACGTTCAATTTTGCTAAACATAGGCGTGTCTATTTCCAAATCAGCAGATAGTTCCCTTTGCAGTAAACCTTGACTCTCCCTTAATTCCTTTATCCGATTACCTAATTTCATCAGTTGTATTGATTGATTTTTCAATGGTCAGGTGTAATGTCCAATTCTTCATATCAGTTAGTTTGTAAATTACAATTGGGCATTTCAAGCCTTTTATATTTTGACTTGTCAAAATTAGTCCAATATAGGGATAATAATTCAAACAAAAAGGAGGAAAGCCGTAAAAAGAAGAAAATTAAATAGAATAGGAATATACAAAAGGGGTAAGGCAACAATAAAGATATTGCCCGCTATAAATAATATGTTACTAATTGGAAGATGGTTTTATTCTTTTGGCAGTTTTAGGTCTTTGCACACTTCCTTTAATAATTCTCCAGGATCTTCGTCAATGGCAAGAGAAATCAAATATAACTCTTTCACTTTCAATTGTGTATTTAAGTTATTCGCAAGCTCACTTAATCGTGTTTTGCTTATACCAGTTTTGCGAGACACATCTGATCTATTTATTGATTTTTTAGCAAAGTAGAGTCCTAATTTTGTCATGTATTTATCCTGTTTTCAGTATATAAAGTTACTATTTAAGATAAAGCTTTCCGATTTTCTAAACTTTCATTTGTTATTTTATCTTATTATATGTACATTAGTTCCGATTATATGAAATATATGTCTGAATATATAAACTTAAACTTTTGGAATTATGAATCGAGAACCTAATTCATATAGAGAACAGGTCATAAACAAGCTTACTACTTTACTTGAAGTAAAATACATTTTCAAGTCTGACATTGTGTTTGAAGATTACAACAAATCCCTAATAATTATTGTGCTTAAAGGAAACTGTTCTTCTCTAACCAAAGAATTATCAGCAATGATTGCAAAAATAATCCAGGAAGAAACGGATTTTTTATACCGGATATTCTCGTTCGAATATGCCCAGCAACAACTAAAAGAAGAAAACTTGTTTTTTGTTCATGGATGCACATGGGATAAAGTAATCTTTCATACTTCCATTGCAGAATTAGACAGCTTTTATGAGTACCATATACCCGAAAAAACACTGAGTATCATACAATCAACTTTCGAAAAAGAATGCCATAAAATGGCCGCCTTTTTCGATGGTGCCACCTTTTTTATCGAAAAAAATAATCTGTCGCATGCCGCTTATATGCTGCATCAATATATAGAACTGTGGTTTCGGTATGCTGCTCTTTTTATAATGGGTAAGGAACGTAAAAGCCATAGTATTAAGGAACTTCAAACGTATATAAAAACATTTGAGCCAAAAATTGGCAACCTTTTCAATTCCGAAATAGAGGAGGAGCAAAACCTTTTGAAATTATTGGATGATGCTTATATATGTACTCGCTATGAAAACAATTACCATATCAACTTAGAACAAATCTATAAGATAAAAGAGAAAGCCAATAAAATTGAATCTATAACAACCTTATTATTTAGAAACAGGTTGGATGCTTGCACAAAACTCATGGCAAATCCAAAAGAAATCAATATTCCTAAAGTGCAATGCTCTCCACCAAATGACACAGAAATGTCTAATTTCATTAAATCCCTATCCGAAAAAGATTTTTCCGCTTTAAAACCTTATCCTTTTAAAAAAGGGCTATACACTACAGGAATTGTTACTGAAGGCTATTTAGATATCTCATTTATGATATCAAATCTGCTAAAGGTATGTATCATCGCCATGGAAGCAGAGTACTGTTCAACACATTCTATTCCTGAGCCAGAACATAATATTAGAGAAGTATTAGGGTATGTGTTGAACATGATACCCCATAACGAAATGGAACTATTGGACACACTTAGGTATTTGGCTTTAGAAACAGAAACAAATAGCCAATGAAAGAAAAAAAGAAACATAAAAAAAAATTGAAAAGAATTCAAGGGGCATTATCACATAGAGATGGACTTTTGAAGCCTACTGGATATTCATGCAACCATAAACCTATGATGAAAGGCGAATTTCCAATAGGTGACAATGACGAACTTCTATTCAATATATCCTGTTTACTGAAAACCTGCGTATTGGCACTTGAGGGAGAAGCCACCTTTTCATTATCTGCACTTTCCAATGCGAATCCTAAGTCTAATGTTATAGTAGCATTGGAATTCATCATCAATCTATTGCCTAGGGAACAAATGATTGCCTTAGATGAGATTACAAAAATCCTTAGAAAGTAGAACTATAATACTTCAATAGCTATGAAAAAAGAAAAGAAAAAGCTCAAGAAATTAATAAAATCAGCAAAGTATAAATTAGACACATTACAACCTTCCGATATTCAAAAGGATAAATTTAAAGCTAAGTATTTGCAGTTTGAAGGATATCTTGATTTGTTTACTACTATTGAAGCCTTAATCAATGTGAGTATATTGGCAACCCAAGGTGATTCCTATTGTCCATCTCATATTAAGGATCATGGTATGGATATTCGCAAAACGTTGGAGTTGGCCAATAAATTATTGCCGTTTGATGAAGGTGAGTTTTTGGATGATGTTAATGCTATGTTGAAACAGCTAAAATAAAATGGTATTATCACCCTACTATTAGTTTATCATTTTAGAAATAAGTAAGAGACTAAAACTAAGGTAACTACAATACAAACTATAAAAACCACCACCGCCCAATTGGGATATATCTTAGCCTGCTGAATCTTATCATTAAACCGCTTTTCAAAACTTGAAATGCTATTTAATTGAAATGCCATTTCTTTTTGATGCTCTTCAATAATGGCTTTGTATTCAGATACATCCATTTTGATTTTGGTATCTTTTAATTGTTCACTGATTTTTTCCAGTCTTTCAATGCCCTTGTTAAAGTCATTGAGCTCGTTGACCAATAAGGCGGTCAGTTCTTCAAGTTTCGTCATGATTGCTGTTTTTGATTAGTATGAGATTCCTTTATCTATGGCTTTTTTAATAATGAACTTTGTAATCTTCAAGGCTAAATTGGGTGTCAAGTCAACGAGTTTATCAGCTATTTTAATGGTGACATTATTGTTCTTTAAAACCTTTGCTCCTTCAATACCTGCCATTTGTTTTCCGATATTACCAATGGACATATTACGGTGTACTTCACTACCTTTCAGGTTATGACCATCAAACTCAAATCGAAAGCCCTGCAATTTGTTTTGCTTGTTTATGGTTGGGATGACTTTTACACCATTAACTTGCATATCTTTTATATAAGCATCAAAGGATTTGGGCTTAAACTGTTTCATGGTTAGGTCATGCCGGCGCTTGATTTCCGTACGTATTTCATTAAGGTTGAATTCCTTTTCAAACTGGATTTGCTTCACCGTGGTCAATCCCAAATGCTCTGCTGTTTTTTCAGCAGCCAATTGGCTACGTTTGCCAATAAAACTGTCATTATAGGCTATCCCTTTAAAATCAATACGGTTGACATATAAATGGATGTGCTTGTGGTCTTTGTCCTGATGCACAAAGGCAATGGCCTGTCGTTCTCCCAGTTTCATTTCATGCATAAAACGTTTTGTAATAGCTTGCAGCTCATTTTTATCCAAATGCTTGCCATCTTCAATCGTTGGACTAATGACAAAGGACAAGGTGTTTTTTGTACAATGGTAATTTTGGTCCTGGAGCATTTTGAACTCTTTGGTGATTTCTGCAGGAGAATCGCCATGCAGAAATTCCTTGAGCACAATCTCGGCATCCTTTTCCTGGTTCCATCCGTAGGACATGGAAGCCCTGGTATGTGATATGCTTTTGCCTTTTCCTATCATTATTGAAATTTTTTAAGATGTGCTTTGATGTCGTTCGCCAAGGCATAAACTTCTTGGGTTAGTTTAGGATTTCGCTTTTTGTACATATTCCCAATGGACTTAAAATTGTTATGGTACTTGATAAGCATTTTGTATATCTCAATATGTTCATCGGAAAAACGTTCTGTAATCTCCTGTTCAAATAAACTTCTCCGGATATATTCGCTCAAACTCAATCCGCTCTGTTTGGCTTTGATGTTCAACAGCTTCTTTTCATAGATGGTACATCGAAACTTAACGAGATCACCTTTCCCCTTAAAAACTCCTTTTTTTTCTTTGCGACCTTCGGGAGCAAACGAGAATGTGTCCACAGACACACATCTCGAATTCCTCCCCACGATGATTTCGTTTTCCGTTATATTCCGTTCCATATCCAATTCTATACTATCCGATTGGCTCAGTACTTTGGTAGGAATCTTTACAGTCCGTTCCCTATCATCATTTGGTTTGAAATTAAAATCATCCGCTTTCATGGCACAACAAATCGTTTAAATCATTATGGTTTTTATAGATATAGCTTTGATCCATGATATGCTTATGATGATCCATTAGATACTTGGCAGACTGTCTTCCAGCATTATCATTATCCAGATAAATGAGGACAGATTCATAGGCCTTTAAATATGGTTCAATGGCTTTTATAAAGGCTATGGAATTCAAATCAATGATATCTGAAGCTTTTATTTGGATTTTATCTAAAGTGGCCAGTGATAACAAATCAAACATCCCTTCCAGAATGATGAGTTGTTTATTATAGTTTTGGAAGTAGGTATAGGATTTTGGGCTGCTACTGTTTTTAAATAGTTTGTTCCTCAGTTCCCAACCACCTTGATGGTTCTGTAAGCCAATGGCAAAAAATCGGTTTTCCTTATGCTGGTACCAAACCTCTTTGCAAAAGGTCTTGGCAGTGTTTATCGGAATGCCCCTTGAACCCAGATATTGAATGAGGGCAGGGTGCGTGATGTCCTGAACCTTAACAATGCCAAGTCCTGTGTCGTTGTCTTTAAAAATCCGTTGCTCTCTAAATGTGTTTTTTGCGACCCCATCGTTTAAAAATGCCAAGGCTTCACCTATGGAACATTTTAGAATCCGACATACAAGGTCTATCACATTACCGCCCACACCTTCACCATGATCGTACCATCGGTTCTTGGTTTTAGAAACTTTAAAAGAGGCTTGGGTTTCTGACCTGAAA
>TARA_R110000868_G_scaffold38661_8_pt1 | contig 20075 bp, 16 predicted proteins | sample TARA_R110000868 | Tara Oceans TARA_R110000868 (sample SAMEA4397489) | marine metagenome | biome: Polar Biome; feature: [SRF] surface water layer (ENVO:00010504); material: water (ENVO:00002006), including particulate matter (ENVO:01000060) such as... | depth 5 m | reverse complement strand
CCCTGTACTGCAGGGAGAAATGTTCTCAGCATGTCGTTATTTCGAAAGAGTGGTTCAGTCCCTCGCGCAAATTGACGGCGTCAACGGCTTTAAGGAGCTCAGCTCTTTATTAGCGGAAATCGAGTTTGACCTCGATGCTTGGCTAGCCACGAATTGGCTGCGCGAAGATTTTTTCCCTAATGAGCAAAAGCGTCCGACTCAAGTCACCCTCGCTACCCTTCAAGCGCGCTTTCATGCGCTTGAAAAAACGGTTGCCCCCATTTGGGAAATTGTTCCATCAAGAAGTACTGCCGAATGCACAGTTGGGTTAATTAACCTTGTGTTGGCGACATCATATGATCTGCACCGCTTTTGTAGCGATATCTCAGAAATTGAAGTTCCTATGCCACGCCTAGGTGCAATTCAAGTTGTCGAAGTTGATGAAGCTGGACTGGCACGCCATGAGCTGGCCTGGATGGCGATTGAACAACTGCTCGATAGCGCAGAAAATAATCATGTTTCAATTTCATCTCTTCAGGTAAAGCGCGAAGAGCGTCACCGCGAATGGATTCAAAAGGGTCATGAATTTATTTTTCAAAAGAAGCCACAAGAAGCGATGGAAGCTTTTGAAAAAGCCAGTGAACTCAAAGAAACTGCAGAAGTTCTAACCCTCATGGGTTGGGCCTTGTCGCAGATGAATCAAATTGAAAAAGCTAAAGGCCTATGCCTTCAAGCGATTAAGCTAGATCCAGACTATGGTCCTCCTTATAACGATCTAGGGACTTACCTTCTTAATGAAGGACAGGCTACCGAAGCGCTAAAGTGGTTTGAACTGGCCAAGAATGCTTCTTTAAATCAAAACAAAGAGTATCCCTTCATTAATGCTGGTCGCGCCTATCTTGCCAAAAAAGATGTCATGAAGGCCCTAGAACAGTTTGAATTGGCACTCGAGATTGCGCCCTATCACGAAGAGCTCAAAGCAACAGTTGCAAAGCTTAAGACCAGTGTTGAAAAGCAGAGAAATAGCGCTAAACCTGGAATGAATCTGGATGAAAGATTTCCTTTTCAAACTCCAGAAGACGATGACTCCCCTCCTGTTTTCTAGCCATGATAAACCGCGATCAACTTTGTGATTTTCTCGATGACTTATTAGCGCCCAAGCAGTTTCAAGACTACGGGCCTAATGGTTTGCAAGTTGAAGGCAGCGAAGATATTACAAAAATTGCTTTTGCTGTTTCAGCAACCAGAGACTCAATCGCCGAAGCTGTAAAACAAAAAGCCCAAGCCCTAATCGTCCATCATGGTTTGTTTTGGCGTTTTCATGGACCTAAAACAGTCACCGGTCCTTTTGCCAAAAGACTCAAGCCACTTATTCAGCATGATATAAACCTCATCGGTTACCATCTTCCGCTTGATGCTCATATCGAGTTTGGAAATGCTGCGGGATTGGCCAAAGCTTTTGGTATGGAAAACCTAGAACCTTTTGCTTTCGAAAAAGGTGCTTATATTGGCATTAAGGCCGAGCTCAAAACGGCCATGACTGGTAGTGATTTTTCTAAAAAGCTTGAAAGTATTTTAGGTCATAGTGTTTTGCATGCTTGTCCAAGTGACGCCGGTACGATTCAAAGTGTTGGAATTATCACAGGTGGAGCAAACTCACAGTGGAACCTTGCCCTGGCCGATGGTCTTGACGCTTATATTACGGGTGAGATGAGCGAGCACGATTGGAATGAAGCGCGTGAATCCGATATACATATGTTTGCCGGCGGACATCACGCAACAGAGCGCTTTGGCGTGCTCTCACTAAAAGCACTTCTTGAAAAAGAGTTTAATATCGAAACCGTCTTTATCGATTCCGACAACCCAGCTTAATCTTTTCTTTTAAGTGATAAAGTTAAAATAAACTCAGCAACAGGTTCATCGCCAAGTTTCTTTGGACACGTGGCCGTGATTTTCACCGGAAAGTTTTCACGCTCTCCAGACTCGATAACTTGCTTAACGAACGCCCTCACCTCTTCACCTTGATTATTAGTAAAGATAGTGTCGCCTTCGGCCCTTTTTAAAAAGTCTGCATGAAAGTCTTTAAAAGAGAGGCTTACTTTTTTTCCAGAATCACGAATCGCCTGCATGGCGACTAGTCCACCAGCACAATCGGCGCCAGCGGCAAGAACACCAAAATACATAGAGCCTAAGTGATTTTTTTGACGACGTCCTAGGGGAATTTTAACCTGGCAGATATTCTTATCAATTTTAACAACGCTTGGACGAAGAAAGAAAAGCATGGGAATTTTTAAAAAACCAAAGAGTCTAAGATACATTGTGTCTTTAAGTGGTGATGGCAACATACTTATTCCTTAATTGGTTTTTTCATCTCGAACAGGCGCTGATGACCTGCTTCAATCGCTTGATTGAATATAGACTCGAGGTTATTTTCTTTTAAACTACTCAGTACCGCGGCCGTAATCCCGCCCTTTGATGTTACGTTGTCGCGAAGTTTTGCCGGTGGCTCGTCGGCGCCCAGAAGCATTTTGCCTGCACCGAAAATGGTTTGGGCCACAAGTTTTCTGGCCAACGCCCCATCGATTCCACGCTCTTTCAGATCATGAACCAGAATTCTGGCAATTTCAAAGAAATAGGCAGGGCCCGATCCCGAATAAGGAGTAATGAGATCTAGGTCACTTTCACTTTCAAGCTGAACTGTTTGTGATACACCGTTAAAGATATGATCAAAATAATTCTTTTGTTCTGCATCTAGATTGCGCTCACAAACCCCCATAATACCTTCACCAACGAGAGATGGGGTATTGGGCATAAGACGCACTAGAGACTTTAAGCCCGAGGCCGCCTGCAAATCTTCAAACGGGACGGCCGCTAGTAGTGAGACACCTACAGCGTTTTTATTGGTGGGTTTAAAATCGGAAAACGCTTTGTACAAAGTTTGCGGCTTGAAACCAAAAACATAAACATCACAAGGCGGAAGATCAAAAAGACTTTTAACCGCCTTGCCATTGATAATACTTGCAAACTCTTCGGCCTTCACTCCACTTGGCGTGTAGGTATAGAACTGTGCCTTAGGATCAAGCTCATTCCACCTAGGAAATAGTGCTTGCACCATATTGCCACAACCAAGAAATGCAATACGTTTTGAATTCGTAAGCATGCTAGACCTCCAGATCTAGTGGGGCTCCATGTCTCATAATATTAACGGCAAAGGATCTAGGACGAATATAGGGTCTTAAGAAACCTTTGACGTTACCCGTGGCCGGAGCATCATAAGGAGATAGTACACTAACTAATTGCTCATTAATATTTTTGTTGGCGCGAGCTGATACCCAAGCGACCTGCTCAATTGTTCCATCAACTATAATCACTGGCCAAGTCGAGCTGGCCAAAGACTTCTCCAAGCGCTCTTCGCTAACATAATAAGCATCAACATTATGTTTAGACACACCTGACGAGTGAAGAAGATCAATCAATCTGGCCCACAGTGCATAAGACTCTTGTGATCGACAGACAATGCTAATACCTGTTCCGACGTAGAGTGCTCCAAAAAATTGTAGCCACGTGCGAAGGTCGGGACGTTTAGTAAACGAAACTAACAAAGCTGTTTGAGCGGGAAGCCTATGAGAGTCAAAACTCAATTGTCCCGGGATTTTACGATTAGGGCGATCTTTTAATAAATAATTGGCGAGAAATTTATCATTCCACTCAGCAAACTTTTTAAGTGTATCCTTAACCTCACCGCGGATCTCTCCAGTAAGAGATTCGAACTGATGTAAGAAGGCATTAATACCTCGAGTGACGCGATCTTTTCTGCGATAGACCTTAAGGCCACTTGGAACACAAACTGGAAAATCGTAATCAGTTCCTTCATCAACAATCGAGTTCTCTGCAAGAACCACTCCTGAATTAATAGGAAGATGAAAGCGAGGAACGTAATGGCGAGAACCGGCTTTTGGCCCAGTTCCTGAAAGTTTAAAACCACCAAATGGTTCGATCGCAACGCGCGCACCTGTGATACCGCGATTAACATACAAGTTCCCGCACTCCATTTTCGACGTGTAGAAGTCGATATGATCTTGCGATTGACTAAAGATACCGCCAGTCAGGGCGTACTGAGTACTATTAAAGAGCTCTAATGCTTGCTCTCTAGTGTCATAACCAACAACGTGGATGACCGGACCAAATAACTCTTTAGCAGCAAAGCTTTCGCTATTGAGCGCCCTAGCATAGGGAACTTCAAACACGGCAGGACCAACACAGTAGCCAGGCAATTCTTCGTCAGATCGATCAATAATAATTTTGCCGCCAAAATCTTTAGCTTCCTGAGCGGCTTCTTTAATTTGTTTTTTAAGACGATCTTGATCTTCTTTAGTGATGACTGGGTTAATAAATGTTGCCCAATTGAATGCTTGTCCAACTTTTAAATCTGAAACAGCTTCTCTAAGGCGCTCTATAAGACGATCTTTAACAGCATTGGCGACAAGCACACGGGAGCAGGCCGAACATTTTTGTCCAGCGTGACCAAAGGCCGAATAAAGAATTCCGGCCACCGTCTCATCGAGTTCAGCATTTTCTGTCACAATGGTGGCATTTTTTCCGCCCATCTCAGTGATTGCTGTGGCCAGATACTTTTGCTTTGTCAGTGGGTTTTCAACAAGCTTGCCCGCCATATTCTGATAGATCATGACGCCAACATTTTTTGAGCCAGTAAAGACAACTGTTCCGACCTTGCCATGCTTTACGAGACGATCCCCTACTGTTTCACCAAATCCTGGCAAGTGAATCAATACATCTTCAGGGACACCTGCAGCGTGCAAAATATTCACCAAGGCCTGAGCAATAAGAGGAGTTTGTTCGGCCGACTTTAGAATAACAGTATTCCCTGTGACTAAGGGTGCAGTAATCATGCCGCAAGGAATAGCAATCGGGAAATTCCACGGCGTAATCGCGACAACAACACCTCGGCTTCCCATTTCAGCGTGACGATGAACTTTTCGCTCTTCACGTGCATAGAAGTTTAAGAAGTCGATGGCCTCATCAACATCGCCAAGCGCTTCAGTCGGAGTTTTACCTGCCTCGTAAACGATCAATGCTGAAAGCTCACTACGCTTTGAAAGCATCAGATTGGCGGCTTTAGCCAAGATGCTAGCACGTTTATGCCAAGAGCCTTGGGCCCAATCTCCTCTGGCGTAAGCAGCATAAGCCGCTTCAACTGCTTTATCAGCATCGTTGATGTTGGCAAATATAATTTCGCCAACAGCTTTAGTCGGATCTGAAGAACTTACAATAACCTGCTTACTATCGGTGCATAAAAACTTATTCGAAAAATCAACACCAAGTTGAATATTGGCGATAGCGTGGTTTAAAGGCTCGCGCTCACAATCGAGATAATGTCTTACGGTGGCAATATTGCAGAATTTGTCAGTCAAAGCTTCTTGCACAACATCGCGCACCAGCTCACCTTTTTCAATTTTCTCTAAATGGATATCAATGGGAGAAATGAGCGATAATTGTTTTTTATGGGAACGCATGATGGTGAGAACACCAACCTGCGATGAATTCTCCATAATTCTTCGAACAAGGTAGGCCATACCAACAATAAGTGAACCAATTGGAACATAGTTTCGGACACACCAACCAAGTTTTGCCATGGCACAAGAAAGTGCTTCATAGGTCATGTGTAGACATTGATGTTCAACTTCGGGAGTTGTTGAAAAATGTTTCTTTCTAAGAACTTCGGCGTAAGCGTGATCAGCGAAGTTATGTGAAGCTAAACAAAGCTGTAGATGGGGATGAGCTTTATAGATCTCCCAGATGATTTGTCTAAAATGAATATCTGTTTCTTCTTTGTTTAGAAACTCTGGTGCGTTATGCCCATGGGCCTGGGCCTCAACCGTCTCAGCATCCCAATAAGCGCCTTTAACCAGACGTACCGGCATGACCAGTTTTCTCTCTTTAGCCAGTTCGATGACGTCCTTGAGATGAATAGAGGCGTCTCTAAGATAGGCTTGAATCACTATACCTGTGGCGGCAAAGTCGTGAAGCTCAGGCGTAGCGAGCAGGACTTTTTTCCATATTTTAAAAACAATGTCTCTATAGTGGTAGTGCTCAGCATCGATATTGATAAAGACTTCGCACTCCTTGGCGGTGAGAAGAATCTCTTTAAGCCTTGGCGCCACCAGCTCATAAGAATAATCAAAAGCCTCTGGCTTGAAATCTGAAGCAAGGGCCGAAACTTTAATCGAAACATGAGCTCGATTGATGCCAGATAAGTTTTTAGCACCTTTTTTTACGTGCAAATCAAAGCCGCGAACCAGCTTTAATACCTCGTTCTTATAATGATCGGCTTCTTTTTCTGAGACGACTAACTCTCCTAGCTGATCGAGAGTAACGTCGCGTTTTGATTTAGCCAGCGAACCAATGGCATCAGATGCTGTTTCGATAGTTTCACCAGCAATAAAACGTTTGGCCATAAAGCGCACGGCAGTTCGCACTACTGAGGCTAAAAGCCCTGCTGGCATAAGGGCCGAAAGACCGCGAACAAGACTAAACATTGAAATATAAAAATTCGGTAGACCGCGAAGTTGTCCCTTTCTTTTAGTGCGCTTTGCTTCTCTAGAGTCTTCGGCCAAGCGTCTTAGCGACTCCAGTAGAATCCTCTTAACTTCATGACCGGCCAAGTCGTGATCGAGTGAAGGCAAAATTGCTAAAAACTTTAGCAGGTGAATGCGAATGAGGGCGTAGCGAGCAGTTAGAGTCAGACCAAAGTCTGAAACGCGCTCAAATAGTGACGGCTTATATTCATTGAGTCTGGCCAGCAAGCGATCGATCGTCGCGCTCATAATGGTTTCAATTTCGCGATTATCTTGATCAGTCAGTAAATTCACTAGGGAGTGCTGAGCAGTAATGACTTCAATCTCTGAAGGAAAGTCTTGAGTTGAAAGGGCCGCCGCTTTTTCTACATGGTCTTTAAAGACAAGATAATCTGCATCGGATAAGTCAGATTCAGACAGCTTTTGATATTCTTGAATGAGAAATAATTCCTGAGACAGTCTTGGCGAGTACAAACGAATCGACTTCTCATCGTCAAACACACCCATTAAAAATGGTGTCGACTTAATTAAGATCTGGCGACGATCATTTCTCCCAGGAAGAAGACTGGCCCAAGCTTCAAGTTCCTTGGCAATTGAATGATCTAAGCCTTCATCCCCAAAGAGAAGATCTTTAAATGTTTCATCAAACACAAGCTTCCAATCATTAACCAGCTTGGCCTCGATGAGTTTTGGAAAAAGATTATGGAGAACGACTTGGGTGCCCAAGGGAGGATTTTCAGTCATGACGTTGCCTCTTCTATAGTGCGAAGTAAATTCAAGAAGTTAAGGGCATAAAATACGGCGAATTTTATCAGAGGTAAAGGGAGAACTCAGAGTAAAATCAATTAGTTACAAGCTGTCCTAAGAGATATTGGCGGTACTGGCTAAACAGTGGACTCTTAAGCACCTGAGCTCGCAGTTGTGGTGTCAATTGATCAAGCATTGGCTCGAGCATTCTTGTACCTGAAAGCATGGCCGGTCGAACCTGAACTAAGTAAGTTTGTTGCTCAACTTTGACCGCAATATTAAATGGCTTATTAGTATCTACGCCAAAATTTTGCACACTATCTGAAGTGATTCTTGGCAACTCACTGGCTTTGACGTTAAGGGTTTGCACTCCATCATCGGCCGTCACTACGCGGGCGCTTGAAGCTGCGCCGGCGGCAGAAGCCACTGTCGCGTTTGATCCACCACTAATTGCCGCTGGAGAGCGACCAGAAATTGCATTACCAGCCACGACTTGAGACTCGCTATCAGCATCACCAGAACTTGGAATCACTGCAACGTTTGAATTAATATTTCTTCTTGTGTTGCCATTCGAAGCTGAAGAGTTGGAAGCGCCACCAAGGCCGTTAAAGCCCGTCGCTACACTATTTGTATTAGTGTTTCTGGCCGCTTGATCAACCAGGCGTTGCATACGATCGAAAGCGCTTTGGCGATAACCGTCCCTAAGTTCTTCAATTGTATTTGAAGCTTGATTAAGTGCTCGTATCGCCTGAGCCTCACGCCTACTCTGTCCAGTCGAAGCACTTGAAGTCGTACTTGAATTGGAAGTGGCGCTGTTTCTGACAACTGCTGGAGGTGTATAGCTTGATGATGAGTCTGCTAAAGAATCAAAACGAGAATTCATAAATTCTTGAAAGGCTTGATCGGCAGTGACCACTCGTCTTGCTGGACGCTCCTGAGTTGTTGTCGCCGTTGTTGTAGCTCCAGCTGATTGAGCAGTCTCTTGAGAGGCTGGTGCTGGAGTCGGTGAACTAGGTTCAACTGGAGTTGGCGAGTAACTTCCTAAGAAATTAGCGGCAAACTCAGAGCGACTAAAACCGACAGCAGGTTCAGATGTGTTTGTACTTGCTGTCGTTTGATTTTGTACTCTTGAATAAGAAAGTAAAATACCGTCCGCATCTGCGCCAAGTTCTTGTTTCACACCTTCATAGCAGGCATTCATTTGTTCTTGAGTTCCGGTGCAATCGGCAAGTTTACAAAGAGAGCTGGCGTCGAAGCTTGGTGCTATTCGAGTTTTGATGCTATCAATACTAGCACCGTCAGTTATGAACTGAAGAGTCTCATCTAACATTTTAGTATCTGGCACTTTGGCACAAACAGTGGGTGATTTATCACTTTGACAGCTCTTCCCGGCACACCAATAAATATGATTCACATAATTAGTATTTAAAACATCACGGCCTTCGTCATTAACAAACATCGAATCAAATCCAGAAGCGTGATCACCTGGGTTATATTCGAAAGCATATTTAGATACTTCGCCATTTTGTTGGAAAGCTAAAGAGTCTCCAGCGCAGGCTAAATCAACCACCGACTTCATGAGTGAACCACAAAGATCATCCATTTCAGCTTTTGTATGTTCAATCACGCTAGGAAACTGGGTATAAACCTGAGAAGTAAAAAAATCTAAAATCGATCCATCATTACTTGAAATTGCATCTAGATTATCAATGATATGTTTTAAAACGACTTCATCGCGAAAAATAGCCGATAAGGCCGGGTCAATCGAAGCATCGGCGATAAAGTTAATAATCACTTGATTGTCTTTAGAACTTATATCGAGATCAGATAGCTTTTTACCTGAATCGAAATAGGCTTTAAGCTCAGTCTTAACGTCTTTCATACGACTAAGCAGAGGCTTGGCAATATTTAACTTGATGCGATTAGAATTGATTTGATCGAGCTCTTTTGCACTTAAGCACGACTGTGAAGCGCCTGTCACAGAGCCTTCGGTTTCACTAAAGCTTTGCCCTAGACTTGATAGGTAAGTATCAATCGAGTCGACGCCAAAAACTTCATTTAAATGCTTCTCAGTTGGAGCGCCACCAGCACAACTCGAAACTCTTTGTTTGATATCTGATAATGAACAAGACTTAAAGCTTGCGCTTGATTTAGACTTTAGTATCTGATCAAGTCGCGCCAAACTTTTTGTTGCTTCGCTATTAAACTTTACGAAATCATTTTTCAAAAGACTCTTCACTAGCGTAGCTCGTTCTGGCAAGAGCTCATTTAGCGCTTCATCGTGGGTTCTAGTATAACAATTACAATCGGTGCAACTTGCTTCCTGGACTGAACTCATGGTGGGAAAGCCGGTGATCATATTGCCACAATCGACGCAATCATCTGTTGCAAACAAAGAAGTTGAACTAATTAGAATCAATCCCGCGAGTAGTCTTAGCATGAATTAAAGCTCCGACTCGCGCTTGCCACCAAAACGCTTGATTGTAGATTCGTAGCGACTAAACTTATCTTTATCAATATCCGTAAGATTTGGGTTTGATGAATAGTAGTCAATAAAATCGAGAAGCGTTCCGCGCGGCTTGCCCGGATTATCAATCACTTTGTTAAAAATAGCCTTTAAGCCTTCTGGATCATTTTTTTCACGAATATAATAGCGCGCCAATGACATGAGATCTGTTGCTGCTGTTGCAACACTGGCACGATGACGAATGAGATCAGCCTTGGTCTGACTATCACAACTCACACTATTGTAGATTTGGTGAAGGTCATAGCCAAACTCAGTTACCTTTGCTTGTAAGCCTGAGAAACTATTGTCATGAAATTCTTGGCAAAAAATTTGTTGCTCATCTTTATCGGGAGTAGCTGAAGCGAGAGCTCTTGATACACCAGAGATGACTTGAAGATTACTTGATCCAACTCCTGTATCGGCCATCAGAGCAGCATTACAATCGGCGCAATCACCTTCGGCCGCGGCCAGACTTGCTCCGTGAGCGCTCCAAAGAAGTGGAAGAAGAGCTATAAGCCATTTCATGAAATTCTCCTGATTGATCTACCCTCTTATTGTGCCAAATTTTATGTAGGACCAGTGCGGCGGGCAGATTGTTCCAATTATAATTTTAAACTAAGCACCTGGTAGAGAAACTCGTGAACCCAAACCTTACCACTTGGATGAAATGAACAAAGCAGTAGGACCATACAAAATGAAAAACTAAGGGCAATCATTCCTAAGAAGGCCTTCTGCCATGATCGCAGACGCCTCTCCTCTCTTCTTTCAGCTAAATATTTTAAATATTTTTCTCGGCGCTCTTCGTGGTCTTTGATGATGCGTTCTTTCTCTTTACGCACCTCCATTTCATAAAGCATGGCTTCTTCACGTTTTGATGTATCGTATTTTTTGGCCGCTTCACTAGACACGAGACCCTCCTGTGTATTGTCTTATCGGAGGGTGGTGGTCAGATATTTAGTTTTATTGACGGAGGTTGAACGTATTTTCTATAATTTAGCTATGAGAACCTTCGTAAAATTGAGCCTTCTAAGTTATCTAGTTTTTGGCTTAACTTCGGCCCAAGCCTCTTATACTTTCGAGGACTTACAGGCGTTAGAAGGTCAAAAGTCTTACCGAGAATTTTTACAGCATGCCCGTGACATTAGACCAAGTGAGCGCAGCAAGGTTTGGAGCGAAATGCTCGGGAATATGGCCACCAATTATATGGTCCATCTTCGAGCAAAAAAAGACTTCGATCTTGCCACTTATCAATACGTGCAAGTGCTGAGTGATTGGCCAGAGCTTAGGGCCGATGCTTTTTTCCACACCAAACGCGAAGCTTATCTTTTAGATTATTTAAAGAATTGTTATGAGCGAAAGCAAACAAACTGCCGCGAGCAGGCTAACGAAGCCTGGCACCTTGGTCGCAAAAACCCTGACAATGGCACGCTCTTAGCCCAAGTCCTTGCTACTCATGACCCACGGGCCGACATTACAAATTTCATCTTGCCATCGCTGAAAACTGATATTTCCCAGTTCTACTGTCGTAAAGACTTTATTCAAAGCTGGGTTTTAAATCAAATTGCTCCAAGAGTTCTTGCGAGCGAAGATAGCTCTAAAATTAAAACTGAGATCACTCAGACAATTCATGAGTCTTGCTTTATCGCCATGAAGCCACTTTTCATTCGTGGACTGAGTGCTAACAGTAATGATCTTAGAAATATTTCCTATAGAGTTCTTAAGGCGTTTGATTCCATCGATCAAAGCGATGAAGATCTGTATCTCACAACCTATTTGTTAGAAGGTCCATCGGTTGGCAAAACCTTTAATCTTGCTTGGGCCGTCGTTAAAGAGCTTGGCCAGAATTACAAGCGCAGACAGACCTTACTTAAAAGACTGGCAAAGCTTGATCCCCTACCTGATACGCTCTTTGACTCTGGCAATATTCTTAAGCGCGATACGTTGGCTAAATTTATCGCCCAACATCTACCAGAATACTTTAGTTTTTATGCCGACACTTGTGTGCGCTATCGAAATGGGATTGGCGAATACCCCAACGGGAATCCGACGATTCAATGCGATAAATTTTTTACACTCGCATCTCAAAACAATTGGCTCTCGCAAGAAGTAACCACCAAATACTCGGCAACTCTGAAGCCATAAATGGAAGCGACCAAACAAAAAATTAATCATCTGTGGCAAGTATCTGGGCCGTATCATGCGCTTATTTTTTTTATCGCAGGGTTTTTGTTTGATATTTTTACATTAGAAGAAGTCGATGATCTTTTAACTATTATCTCTCAGATGGTCTATCTGATTGTCGCCACTTCGTTATTTCTCATTACTACTGAAGGCTATAAACTTTCAAATTTTCTCCCCGACAAGCCTTGGGCCTTTAAGATCTCTGAGTTTGAAGAGGATATCTTTCACTTTGCACTTGGAGCCCTTCTCAATGCTTTCACTCTTTATTTTTTTAAAAGCGGAACGTTTTTTAACTCAATGATCTTTTTAGTATTTTTAAGTTCCTTACTACTGCTCAATGAATTTAGACCTTCATTTTTAAAACATGACCTTATTCCTGCAATCCTACTTCATACTTGTTTTATCAGCTTCACTGTTATTTTGGCTCCAACCCTGCTTGGGAAAATGGGCACTCTCCCCTTTCTCTTAGGTGTAGCCTGTTATCTTTTAATCATCTTTGCGTGGATCAAAATTAGACGCGGTAGGTTTTTAGCAAAATCACAAGTGACCATAGCGGCTTGTTTAGCGATCTTTTTTATTCTGATGTATGTCTTTAGGCTCTTTCCACCAGTCCCTTTATCGTTAAAGAAGATTGGCATCTATCATAAAATTGAGAAGATGCAGACCGAAGATGGAACAAGATATCTCGCCTTCTCCAGTAGTCCTTGGTGGCACTTTTGGAGCGACACTAGTACTCCCTATATGGCCAGACCAGATGACGCCCTTCATGTTTTTACTCGTGTCTTTGCCCCTGCCGGTTTTGCCGATACTGTTTATATCGAGTGGTGGTGGAAGGCTCCAAACAAATGGCTTCGTAGTGACCGTATACCACTGACCATTACAGGTGGTAGGCGCGATGGCTTTAGAGGTTTTGCCTACAAGAATAATTATGATGAGGGTGAGTGGAAAGTTCTCATCACGACTTCCGATGGTCTTGAGATTGGAAGAACATATTTTGAAGTTAGCAAGGTGCCACAGGACTATCCTATTACTTTAAATAGTAAGGCCTATTGATATGAAGGTCATCATCATAGGCGCTGGATTTGCTGGACTCAACGCTGCCAAGTCGATTGCGAAGCTTGATCATGTCCAAGTTCAAATCATTGACCGCCATAATTATCATCTTTTCCAGCCGCTGCTCTATCAAGTCGCCACGGCCGGTCTTAACCCTGCAGACATCGCAACACCAATTAGAGCTCAACTCAGTCCTCATAAGAATATTGAAATTATTCTTGATGAAGTTATAAGTATCAATAGGACTGATAAGATTGTTGAAACGAAAGAAAGAACCCTTCACTACGACCGATTAGTCGTCGCCACCGGAGCTAAGAACTTCTACTTTGGTCACACAGAGTGGGCCTCACTTGCTCCAGGACTTAAAGGCCTAGAAGATGCAACCGAGATCAGACGCCGCTTATTCTTAGCCTTTGAAAATGCCGAAAAAGCGCAAGACGAGATTCTTCGAAAGAAACTTATGACTTTTGTACTTATTGGAGCTGGTCCAACAGGGGTTGAGCTAGCAGGCGCCTTTGCTGAAATCGCTCATCAAGTTTTGGCCAAAGACTTTAGACATATTAATCCACAGCAATCGCAAGTCATTCTCATAGAGGCCGGTCCACGAATTCTCCCAAGTTTTAATGAAAAAATGAGTGCTCGCGCGCAAAAAGATCTCGAGGCCATGGGAGTGAAAGTTCTCACCAATACAAAAGTAATAGATATCACCACAGATGCAGTCATCTTAAGCGACGGAAAAATTGAAACTCAAACCATTGCCTGGAGTGCCGGTGTTACGCCATCACCTCTGGCTAAAACACTTGGTGTTGAGCTTGAACGTCGTGGCCGCGTACCCGTCGATCAATCGATGGCGCTCAAAGAAGACTCTAGTGTATTTGTCCTAGGTGATCTCGCTGCATTTAATGTCAACGATGGCACTTTGCCCGGTGTTGCCTCTGTTGCCATTCAGCAGGGTCGCTTCATGGGAAAAATTCTTAAAGCTGACTTAGATGGCAAAGCAAGACCTGCGTTTAAGTATTTAGACAAAGGTCAGATGGCCACTATCGGTAGGAAAAAGGCCGTGCTTCAAGTTGGTAAGATAAGCTTTGGTGGCACTTTAGCCTGGTATGCTTGGCTCTTTGTTCACCTTTATTATTTAATCGGTTTTAGAAACCGCTTTATGGTTTTTCTACAATGGGCTTGGTCCTATTTAACATTTAAGCGTGGAGCGAGAATTATCACCCCTCCGCGTACATCCGAAGATAACTAAGAGGTCGAAATGAATATTATCACTCAAGTGTTCTTACCTTTGGCCTTGGCCATTATTATGTTCTCTATGGGTCTTGGACTAACAACGAATGATTTTAAACAAGTGGTCTTAAAACCAAAGGCTTTTGCTCTTGGACTTTTTTGTCAGTTTGTGACTCTTCCCCTGATTGCTTTTAGCGTCGTCCAGTTTTTTGGTATCACAGGTGAACTTGCAGTTGGCCTCATGATAATCTCAGTTTGCCCAGGCGGCGTAACTTCAAATGTCTACGCTAAGCTCTCTGATGGCGACGTGGCACTGTCCATCGCCTTAACTGCCGTCACAAGTCTTGCCAGTGTGATTACGATTCCTTTGATCATTAATTGGTCACTGACTTATTATATGGGTGCCAATTCAACAACAGAGCTGCCCATCTTCAAAAGTATCGCTGGGATTTTCTTAATTACTTCCATTCCTGTTCTCACGGGATTACTCCTCAATCATAAACGCCACAATCTCGCAAAGAAACTCGAAGCAGTTCTATCCAAAGTGGCCGTTTTGCTTTTTGTTCTGATTGTTGTTGCCGCGATTATTAAAGAGCGCGAAAACTTTCTTCCCTATATGCAAATTAGTGGTTCAGCGACACTACTACTTAATCTTTTAACCATGGCCACGGCACTATTATTTTCGCTTTTAGTTTCAATTCCTAAGAATCAAGTTAAAACGATTGTTCTTGAGTGCGGTATTCAAAATGGCACGCTTGCGATTATGATCGCTGCCACATTTTTACAAAATGAAGCCATGACGATTCCGGGCGCGATCTATTCGCTGCAAATGTTCATTACTGGTGGACTGGTGATTTTGATTTCAAAGCTCGGTAGAAAATCTAATTCAACTTCACTCCAAGCTTCTTGAAGAGCTTTTTCAGATGAGCAATCGAATTTGCTTCGGCGTAATCTGATTGCCCGGCAACACTCCAATCATAACAATTGGAGTTAGTTCGGCTCGTCTGATTAGGCCCGGTTCCACGTACAAGAACACCAGTCAATTGACCGGCTTCATCAAAAATCGGGCCGCCAGAATTACAAGAAAATGTATCCAAGTCGTGTTTGAAGGATACATTCTTAGAATCAATTGAGAGAACCTTGCCGTCATCATCGGCTTTTTGCGGCAGACCAAGCGGGTAACCAATCATACTTAAATGAGTGTCCATGGTAGGTAGTTTTTTTCTAACAGGAATCGGCGAGCGGTCATTAACTCGACGATCAAGCCTGATGATCGCTAAATCATCCGAGGCCAGTGTTTGATCGAACTTATAATAAACAACTTCCTTGCAATCGTAGACCTGGTCTTTAGAAAATTTCTCTAAGCTTTGGCCAAGAGCAAAGTCAAAAACGATTTTATAGCCACTGCAGTCTAGCTCTGCCTGCTCGAGACAATGGGCAGCAGTTAAGACCAGATCAGGAGTAATCAATGTGGCCGAACAATTGGCCAGGTGGGGTTGGCCTGCGAAATTAGCATCGCTACAAAAACCCAAATTTTGGGGCGACCAATTGATACTATCAAAGTCGCCATCGCTGCGTTTTTTTAGGGCTGAGTTTCTAAAGATGGCCGGCACTGAGCGAGCACGCTTAATAATCTCTGGAGAACCATCTTGTTGAGCTTCATAGCGAGAGTCTCCATTAAAAATAGAAGCCTCTAGCACAAGTGGCAAAAATAAAGTGATGAGCAAGAATTTCATGATCACTTATAACAAAAGCCAAAAAAGCTTCAAGCTGCCTGATAAAGAATAGGAGGACTAAACCATTGGAACTTAATGAGGAACCATAAAATTATCGTTAATTTCAGCAATTTCCTGGCGTCTTTTCTCCAGGCAACGATTAAACGAATCTCTTAATTTTTTACTTTTAAGACTTACCGTAAACTTCGAAGGCTTAAAAACTTCATGGGTTTTGGTTTCTCTAAAGAGTTCTTTTCTATCCGGCTCAAGCGCTTGCAGTCTTTTTGTATGCGAGAAGAAAATATATCTATCACTTATGACGGCATCAACTCGCTTAAACATTAACATTCTTGTGTGAAGGTCTTGTTGGGCCAGTTCTTGATAAGATTTAAAGCTTGGAATGGCAGCTTCTAATCCTTCAAGCAAGGAGCGAGCTCCTTTAAACGACACAACATCAAGGCCTTTGAGGTCTGAGACGCTCGAAATAACACCAGGAAACTCTTTTAGTGTTGTGACAACATTCTGGTAATCAATATGACTGGCACTTTGAAAGCCACTGACTTTTCCACCTGGTGGAACTGTGGCGACTAAATCGAACTTATCAGTACTGCCAAAGTATGAAAGGTGGCGGCCGTAAGGAGCTAACTCTATGTCCACGCCTTTGCCCATGCACTTCGCAATGGTCTCTAATACAAGTCGCTCTCGTCCCCTTGGCTTTTCATCAAAAACACCAGCGATATCGACCCCTAAAACCCTAAGGACCGCTAAATCGGCCATGGCGGAGCTCATGAGAAAAAGGTTTAAGACTAGGAATAAACGCATCATTAAGAAGCTTCTCATCGTTAAAATAAAACATAATTCATTGATATTTAAAGCATAGTAGGAGCATAAGAAGAAAGCACCTGTAATTTTTATAACTTTTTGGATTTATGCGATTTAAGGCCATATAATGCAACGCACAATCACCTCAATAGGACAATCTCGTGAAACTACTTCATTCTTTACTTGCACTCACAATACTGAGCTCCACTGCCTTTGCTGACCAAGGCCGCTGCCGTGTTGGAATCAAGAACTTAGATAAATTACTTGGAAACAACTCGACGCTGATCGAGCAAGTTAATCGCGAGCTCGATAAAAAAGATGTGTCCTTGATACCGATTGATGAAGTTGTCGAAGGCGATTTTAGCATCTCAAATCTTGTCAGTGTCTATAATGGAATCCCCAATAATCCAATGTATGAATATGTTTTTAAGACAAGGTCATCGGTTAGACTCATTCCTTGTACGGCGATACCACTGTGCTCACCTATCTCTGTTGATCGAAAAGTTACAGATATCGTCGGTCTTAAATATAAGCATCCCTACACTATTCAAATGAAGCGAAACGACCAATTAAGCACAATAAAGTATGACACTTTCAAGCATCGCTTCAAACAAGAGCCAACGACCCTACTAAGGAATGAAGTTTTTGATGGTTCTGTAGAACAAGAAGATTTAGCATTGGCTTTGGTAAAAGAAATTCCAAAGTGCTCAAAACTTAAGCGACTAGCGAAATAAAAAAAGGACCCTTTCGGGTCCTTTCACTTTTATATTATCTGATCACTCGATTAACATAAGTTGAATTGTACCACTGACCATCGTCTAGTAAGAAAAGACCATCGGCAATAGCAACAATTCTTCTAAAGCTTCTAGTATTGTAGCTCTCTACAACTTCTTGACCAACATAAAGACCATTCAGGCTTTGTTGAAGTTTGTTAATATAAGTCGAATTATACCATTGACCATCTTCTAGTAAGAAAAGGCCATCACTGATTTCAACAACTCGTTGAATTGAGCGAGTGTTATAATCTTCCATCACTTCTTCGCCTACAGAAATCCCATTATGTTGGAAAACAAGTTTGCTGATATAAGTTGCGTTATACCATTGGCCGTCATCGAGGAGGAAAAGGTTATCAGCAATTGCCTGAACAACACCAATTGATCTTGTATTATAATCTTCAGCTACACGGTCACCAACAAAGATATTATTATAACTGCGTTGAAGTTTATTAATATAAGCACTGTTGTACCACTGGCCATCTTCGAGCATGAACAGATTGTCAGCAATGGCTTTTACAAACTGAATACTCTTAGTGTTGTAATCTTCCATTACGTCTTCACCAAGACCAATACCATTGGCATCTGTCTGAAGCTTATTTACATATGAAGAGTTGTACCACTGACCATCTTCAAGCATAAAAGTATTGCCTGAAATCGCCGTTACACGCTGAATTGACTTCGTGTTGTAATCTTCCATTACGAACTCGCCAACTCTGATCGAGTAGCCAGGTAGTGGAGAGAATACATCACGTCTTGGCGGTTGTGGCTGTGGAGGCATAGGTGGTTGTGGCGGACGTGGTGGCTGTGGATTGGCCGATGGCTCACAAATTGTTTCTGTGCCTGCACCTTGTTGCTGACGTGCACGAGCACAATCTCTTAAGGCATCACGACAGCGACCATTTTGATCTAGCTGAGCGAAAAATGTTTCTACCACTCGACCGTTTCGAACCATATCGACAGCACAAGTTTGTGCATAAGCTGATGAGCCTGCTAAGGCCGAAATACCAAGAATGAGCGCAGAAATTTTCATTGTTCTTTTCCCCTTAAGAATTGATTGCAGCAATATATAGATGCCAAAACATGCTAGCAATTGACACTATAATAATTTCATTTAGCGTCTCTAAGGGTGCGATTGTATTGTCTTTTAAGAAAATGAGTGATTCATGCGATGCAAGAGTGTCAGTATGACACCTTATTGAATGGTATCGCTATTCGATACCATTATACTCATGGCGCAGTTTCGATTGGTTGAGATAAACCTCGAGGCGAATTCGGTTAACACCGCCCATAGGACGATTCTCTGCTGGTGCACGCCAAGGATTAAAGGTCATATTCTCACACGCACTCATGCGCTCACTTGAGCGAAAGCCCGTTTGCTGCTTAACCTTCATCTTTCCGACATGAATCATGGGAGACTTCTTTTCATCCCAGGCGATCATGGCGTTTTCAATATCATTCCTTTTTGTGTCCTTATTAGGCTGGATATAGAAATCAAAGCAACCCTCTTGCTTTTCAAGCGTTGTAGCGAGGCGCTCGCCCAAATAATCATGACTCGGGTTTTCTGGCAGCTCATCTTTTAGTTTTTTACAAGAAACAAACTTCATCTTCATAGAGGTTGGCCCAAGCTTATAAGGTGTAGCGCTGGCGTAGTCGATATCGAGAGAGTTCGAAATTTGCACTCTGGATTTTAAAATATTTCGAAGCGTACCCCAATGAAAAGCAAGATAACCTAGGACACCAAAGCGCCCCCGCGTAGCTTCCATAAATTTTTCATAAGCTTTTGGGTTTGGAATAAAAAATGAGTCAGCATTCATAAAGACGAAGTCGTGAACATTTTGACCTCCCTCTACACCAATCTCTTGCAGATAGTTTTGATAGGGAACACCAATAAGTTTAAGTGCCAAACCGCGTACATCTTTTTCAGCATCGGCTTTTCTAAAGTTAGGATCACCGTTAGAAAAACGAACAATGCCCTGATACTTACTATTATCTTTAAATAGGCCGACTCTAAATTCTGGTGGCAAACTCTTATTATCAATTGAAAGTTCTGAGGCGACACAACCGTGATGCTTTGGGTGAGCATCTCTTTTCATGATTTGATCATCCCCTGTTGATTCAATCAGGGTGTCGTGAAAGATCTGGGCCACAGTATCCATCATGCCCGCTTCCTTCGCGCCCCATACTTCCCCTTGCTCAACAGTTGGCTGAAGGGCATTGACCGATGCTACCTTGCGATCGCTTTGCTTAGCGGTACAGGCCAAGGTGGTGATTGAGATTAGGCTAATCAAGATGAATGACTTCATTTAAGCTCCAAAAGCATTATTCCATAGCTTATCGGCAGCTTATCAAAATATCTTATTGAGCCGTTTAGAGCATAAAAAAGGAAGCCATAGGCTTCCTATTTTTATTTATTAATGGTGCCCAGAACTCTGACCTGCGGCAAATTGCATGGCAATTTGAAGCGGAGTCT
>TARA_R110000868_G_scaffold14669_1_pt1 | contig 20081 bp, 19 predicted proteins | sample TARA_R110000868 | Tara Oceans TARA_R110000868 (sample SAMEA4397489) | marine metagenome | biome: Polar Biome; feature: [SRF] surface water layer (ENVO:00010504); material: water (ENVO:00002006), including particulate matter (ENVO:01000060) such as... | depth 5 m | reverse complement strand
CGAGGCGCTGGTCGATATCTGCAGCGGCCACGGCACGCACTGGGAGACGCTGTGCAGGAACATGCGCGAACAGGGCCGCCTGCACGTCGCCGGCCCCGACCCTGACCGCCCCGTCCCGGATCAATGGGAAAGGAGCGTGGGGACCGTGGTGTTGTGCAGCAGCGATTCCGTTACCCCGCCGAACACCCATTCGCGGGTACGCGAATGACCGTACGCACCGCAGACGATCATATCGACAGCCAGGTCGCTGGCCCGTGCCAGGATCGTATCGGCGACCTCGATACCGGCGGATACGGTGCTGGCCGCTTCGGCATTCACGCCGTGACGCGCAAGATGAAGGGCAATATCCGCACTGGGCGTATCGCCATGATCGCCGCCCGACGACTTGTTCGGATTGACCGCCAGGACAGTCACCTTCTCGGCAGCCCGCAGGAACGGCATCGCGTCGTTGACGGCGCGCGTGGATTCACGGCTGGCATTCCAGCACACCAGGATGCGCACCCCCACGGCATCGAAATGGCCGGCATTCGGCACGACCAGCACGGGCCGGCCGGATGTCATGACAAGGTCGGCGGACAGTTCGGGATGCGGATACTTGACCGGATCGTCGTAGTCTCCCTTTCCGACGACAACGAGATCGGAATACCGGCCGTGCCGCGACACCACGTTGCTCGCCAAACCTTCCTCGACACGCCATTCGCTGTGAACGCCGCCCGCCTCCGTAATCTTGTTGAACAGCTTTTCGGCCTCGTTGGCCTCCTCCACGGATTCCTGCCGGAACTTGTCGAATATTTCAGCAGGAACATATCCGCCCGCCATCATCGCGGGCATGTAGGGATCGGGAATCGCGAAAACACCGGTGAGGTGGGCATCCTTGGATGCAGCCAGCTTGGTTGCAAGCTGGATACGTTCTGCAGCGCGCTCCGACCCGTCGACCTGGACGACGATATCTTTAATGTCCATAGCACAATTCCTTTCAGCAGCGTCGTTTGATTTATGTATTCACATGCCGTTCGGCAGTATTTAGAGCCCGTCGCAGTTTTTTTCGTTGATCGAGATCAACTGTTCTGCCCGGCAGTCTTCGTTCAGGCGATGATGCGATCGGACACCGCGACAACCCGGTAAACATGCTCGTCACGATCATGCTGGACGACGGTCAGGTAGCCGCCGACGGACAGGTCGTGGTTTTCCAGCCCGACGATGACTTCGTCGTCGTCATCCCCCGCCTCGTAGGAAAAGGCCCAGGCGCCGCTATCGGTCTTCACCAGTTGGCCGTGCGCCGCGGGACGGTGCGGCAGATACCTGGTAAAGGTCATCAACTGCGCATCGCCGGCCGCGAAATCGATCTTACCCCCGGCGGTCAAGGCAGCGTGCAGGTCATAGGCATCGCCCGGATTGCCTTCGGGATTGTCTGCGTTGCGTGCAAGTTCCAGTCGAATCGTTTTCATTTCGGCGTCTCCTGTTGGGTGAGGACGGGGGGTGAGGGTCGGCGGATAAATGCGGTGGCATCGTCGGCACTCAGCTTCTGTGCCCGGGCGATCTGCGTGGCGGTCATGACCTTCCGCAGCGTCGCAAGCACATCGTCCGCGCCGACATAGCCGGTCTCCGACGCCTGCATCAGCCACCAGTAAGCGATGACGAAATCGCGCTTCACATGGCGCCCGCGAGCGATAACCGTGCCGAGATTGAACATCGCATGGGCGTTTTTGTTCAGCGCTGCCCGCAGCCACCAGTCGATTGTGGCCTGCGGGTCTGCCCTGGTGCCCCAGCCTTTGAACAGTGCCATCCCGAGATTGCACTGAGCTGCCGTAAATCCCTGTTCGGCAGATCTCCGGTACCAGATCAGGGATTCTTCCCGATTGCGCCGGGTTCCCCTGCCGGTCCGAAGCATCTCGCCGATGGCGAATTGTGCCTTCGCGTCGCCCCGCGCTGCAAACGGCAGGAGATCGTGGAAAGCGGTATAGTAGGAGCCCCGGTCGAACGCTTCGCAGGCCCTTTCATAGGTCGCGCCATGGGACGAACCGGCATCCGTCTCCTCGCCGCTGGCGGTCCCGACCGCTGTAGCCGCCAGAACGATTGCGGCGGCGAACAGGGAAACCAGACCCCTCATAGTGCCTGTGCCGCAAGACCCAGATCGTCACGAACGGCCTCAAGACCGCCATCGCCGGGCGCAGTGGTATCGATCGATCGCCAGCGCAGGTCGCCGGGACCGCGTTCGAGCTGCCGTTCGAGGACCGTCTGCGTCGCATCGGACGCGCCCTGCGGGCGGTCGGCGATACGCCGCGCCAGTTCCTCCGGGTCGCCGGTCAGCCAGTACCCGTTGAACGGAACGGATTTTTCGGATGCCACATGCTCAATCGCGATGCGGCTTCGTTCGTCGATAAAGGTCGCATCGACAACCACGGACCGCCCTTCGGACAATGCTTCGCCGGCGAGATCCGACATCCCGGCATATATTTCCCTGCTGACATCATCGCTGTACATCCGGGGATCGAGCCGTTCGTCGGGTTCTACGGCAAACCGGCGTTTGCGGAGCAGGTCGCTGCTCAACACCAGGGCGCCCGGCGACGCGCCGACGGCAGACGCGATGCGGTTTGCCATCGTCGTCTTGCCCGTACCGGAATAACCGCCGACGGCGATCAACCGGGGCTCTGTGTCATCCATAAACGTGCCGGCCATCCGGAAATAGACGCGTGCAAGATCGAGCGAGCGGTCCCGGTCCGCCGGTTCGGATTGCTGGTCTGCGGATTTCGCCATCACGTGGGCGCGGATCGTCGCCCGGACCGACAGAAAGAGCGGCAGGACGCGAAGACCAGCGATATCGGGAAGCCGGTACATGTAGCGATTGAAGACGATATTCGCGCCGCGGCCATAACCGCGTGCCGCAAGATCCATCAGCAGAAAGCCCAGATCGTATAACGTGTCGATCCGGTTGAAATCTTCATTGAACTCGATGGCGTCGAAAATCCGGGGCTGTCCGTCGAACAGGCAGATATTTCCAAGATGCAGATCGCCGTGGCATTCACGCACCCGACCGTCCCGCTCCCGGCGCGTTATGGCCGGCGAAAGGTCCCGCGACAGTTTCAACTGCCGCCCGGTAAGCGCTTCGATTTCCGCCGCATCGAAGAACCCCTCGCGGGAGGCCCCGAGTTCGTCCCGGTTGCCGGCGATCACGTCGTTGAACATCGAGGCAAAATCCGATCGATCCACAACGTCCGCCGTCTTGTGAAAGTCGGCAATCTGATCCGCCAGTTCCACCAGAAGGGCGTCGTCAAGATCGTTCGAACTCGCGAGGACATCGAACGTGGCGCGCGGATCGAACCGCTTCATTTCGACCAGCCACTCCAACGGCTCACCATCGCCATCGATGGTCAACCGCCCCTGCGTATCGAACGAAAGCGGCACGGCCCGAAGATAAATTTCAGGCGCGGTCCTCCGGTTAAGAGCGATTTCCCGCTCGCAACCGCGTTTCCGGTCGTCCAGCCCGGTAAAATCGAGATAACCGGTGCTCAGGGCACGCTTCAGCTTGTAGGCACGATCGGGGGTCAGGAAGACGACGGAGATATGCGTGTCTATCCTCTCAGGCTCACGCCCGCCGAATGCTTCGCCCCCGGCAAGGCGCGTAATCAGTTCTGTCTGTTTCATATTGAGTTTCGCGCGACCGGCCGCGCTCGCCGATCCTAGCTCGCGAGCCGGCAGACGCCGTCTTCATCCTCCAGTCCGTGAGAGTCCCAGAGACCCGCAATCTCGGCGAGCCGCCGGCGATCGGTGATCTTCAGCCAGCCGCGTCCCATTTCGATCACGCCCGCGGCTTTCAGTTTACGTAATGTCCGACAGACATGCACTGCCGTCAGCCCGATTGCATCGCCGATATGTTCCTGTATCAGCGGAAAGGAAACGGCCCCGTTCTCTGTATGCCCGATCGCCAGCGCCGCCCGCTTTTCCATCCGCACCAGGAAATGGGCGACCGCTTCGATCGATGTCCGGCGGCCGGTATCGACGAGGTTTTCATAGGACGCATAGAGCGCGCTCTGCGACGCTTCGAGCAGCGTGATCGCAAGCGAAGGCATTTCGCCGATCAGGTCCGCAACCGCGCTCACCGGGATGATAGCCACCGTTGAATCGGTGATTGCATCGACGGTCTGGGAAACCTCGGTTGGGTCCTGACGGCGCCCCGCGAGAAAATCCCCGGGCAGGATAAAGTCCAGTATCTGCCGGCGGCCGTCTTCAAGAATGGCATTCCGGAACAACCATCCTTCGATCACCACGAAAAGAAACCGCCCGGAATCTGCAAAAACCCTGAACTCGGCCCCCGCCGACACCTGGCGATATTCGGTTGCCAGCCTGTCGGCGATCGCGATCAGGTTGTTTTGACGGGACAAGGCCGTGCCCGCCGACGCTGCAGGCGCGACGGCGGCAAGGGAATTCAAGGGTCGTGTATCGGGGACAACAACTTGAAGTGACATGATCTTTCCTCCACGCTTGACGATCGAATGGATGCATCGCTGGTATTGGAAAGGGATAACGGCGTATTGTATGGTTGGGATGTGCGGATTACCGGATTTTTGTAAAGTTTTGTATGGCTTACAGTTTCCCGTCTTAACCCTGCCCTGGCCAGAATGAACCATATCGCGATAGTCGACGACGATCCGACATTGAGGAACAGACTGAAAGCCTTTCTCGAAAAGGAGGGATTTCGCGCATCCGCCGTCGGCGACGGCGCCGGTCTGCGCGGTTTGATTGAAACGGACGCACCTGACCTGGTGATTACCGATCTTCAGATGCCGGGCGAAGACGGGCTGTCCCTGACCCGCTTTCTCCGCGAACGGACCGAGATCCCGGTGATGATCCTGACCGGGAAAGGCGAAACGATCGACCGGGTCGTCGGGCTGGAAATGGGGGCGGACGACTATCTTTCGAAGCCGTTCAGCCTGCGGGAGCTCCTTGCCCGCATCAAGGTCGTCCTGCGGCGCGCCCAGCCGAATCCTCCCGGTGACCTGCCCGCTGCGCGGGAGGCGAATCCCAAGACCGACTGTCTTCACTTCGGCGACTGGACCATAAACTTCACCGCAATCACGCTTCGCAACGAGAAAAAAGGCCCCGTTCACCTGACAACCGCGGAGTTCAGGCTGCTGGAAGCGCTTGTCCGGAACCCGGGCCGGACGCTGTCGCGCGATCGGTTAATTGACGCGATTGCCGACCGGGACTGGGAGCCGACAGACCGCAGCATCGACCTGCATATCAGTCACCTGCGGAAAAAAATCGAGCATGACAGCCGGAAGCCGGAACTGATCAAAACCGTTCGGGGGTTCGGATACGTATTCGCGGGAACCCCGGTCGCCGTCTGATCAGGAACGTCCGTCGAGCAGATTCCGGACGCGGGTCGCAAGCTGCGCCCGCGTGAATGGTTTCTGGATGAGCGGCGTGCCGCTCTCGATCGCGACCTGCAGCAAATCGGAAGCATCGGCATAGCCGGTCATCAGCATGACCTTCAGGGAGGGATGGTTTTCCGACAGCGCGCGGACGAGGCCGGGGCCGTCAAGACCGGGCATAACCACATCGGTCAGAACCATATCCGGTTCCGCGTCCTCCGCCAGGTGTTTCAGGGCATCCGTCCCGTCGGTTGCCGTCAGTACGCTATATCCCAGCGCCCGCAGGGACGCCGCTATCCGCTCGCGGAGACGTCCATCGTCTTCAACGACAAGGATGCGCTCGGTTCCCACCGGCAGCGTCGCGCTCCGGTATTTTCGGGTCTCCGGCTTCGGCGTGGCATCGGCGCGCGGGAAATAAAGGTTTATCGTCGTTCCCATGCCCACCGTGCTGTACAGGGTGACGTTGCCGCCGCTCTGCTTCACGAACCCGTACACCATGCTGAGCCCCAGCCCGGTGCCGTGGCGTTCCTCTTTCGTTGTAAAGAACGGCTCGAATGCATGGCGGGTCACGTCATCGGACATACCGATTCCGGTGTCGGTAAACGACAGCCGGACATAGTCGCCCGCGGGGAGTTCGCTGAATTCGGGCAGGTCGTCGTCGCCGATCGTCAGGTTTTCCGACTTGATGGTCAGCTTGCCCCCGTTCGGCATCGCGTCGCGCGCATTGATGGCAAGATTGACCAGGGTGTTTTCAAGCTGGCTCCGGTCGACCATAACCGGCCAGAGATTCTGCGGACCGAGCGTGTCTATCCGGATCACCTCGCCAAGGGTACGGCGGAGCAGGTCGGTGATGGAAAGAACCAGCTCGTTGATGTTGAATTGCGACGGGCTCAGCGTCTGGCGGCGGGAAAATGCCAGCAGCCGTTGCGTCATATCCGCGCCCGTCCGCGTGACCTCAAGCGCTTCGGCGACCAGTTCGGCGCTTTCCGGCTGATCCTCGGTGAGGTCCGCCAGCATTTCCAGGTCCATCATCAGGATCGCCAGAATATTGTTGAAATCATGGGCGACCCCGCCGGTAAGCTGGCCGACGGCTTCCATCTTGGATGCCTGCAGCAACTGGTCTTCGATGCTGCGGCGATGGGAAATATCGCGAACGGTGCCGACAAAATTACGGGTGTGGCCGTCCGGCATATCGCCGACCGACAGTTCCATCGGAAACGTTTCGCCGTTCTTGCGCAACCCGACCACTTCGCGGCCGATGCCGATGATTTTTGCATCGCCGGTGCGGAGATAGTTTTTCAGATAACTGTCATGGGCCGACCGGTATGGCTCCGGCATCAAAACAGACACGTTCCGGCCGATGGCTTCATCGGTACGGTAGAGGAATATCCGTTCTGCCGCCGGATTGAAGTCCAGGATCTTTCCGTCCTCGTCGATAATGATCAGCGCGTCGACGCAATTGTCCATGAGCGACCGGAAACGGCGGCTGACTTCGTCGAGCTGCTTCGCAAGATCTTTCTGATTCGTCATACCGGTCCGGTCCGCCTGAGCCACGAGAGAATACGCTGGTTACGCCTGGCCGCGAGCCGATACCCGGCGACCGCCGATTCACATAGCATATATAGACCCACGGCGAAGAACCGGCATTAATCTCGATCAGCCAAAACCGTCGCTTTGCGGCCCCGTCAACGCCTCGTCCCTACTCAGTCGCCGAAATACGTAACGATACAGACACGTCTGCGAACAGATTCCGTATGTCACATCGCACGGCCTGGACCAAAAGCGGCGGCTTCGAAAAACCGCCGCATTTAGACCTAACTCCCAGCCCCCAAGGAGGCTTTTAGCGCCTCTTTCGAAGTCGGCCTGCAGCGCCAAGTCCGGCAAGACCGAGGCAGAACAGAGCGAACGCGGGAGGTCCGGGAACCTCAGCCACCTCGGAAGGGACCACGAGCGAAACCGAATCCGTCGACCAGGTCCATGTGTAAGTACCGGGCCCCATGCCAAGCGAAGCGATGGTAGCGCCACTGAAAAACGTCGAACTGGAAATAGTCGACCCGGAAACGAAACCGTTAGCAACCGAAAGCCATTGGCCAAAATTGGAAATCGCCAGAAAGTCGCCCGATGCACTGGTGTTCAGGGTCTGACCGCCGGTGCCAAAAGTGGCTGGCCCTGATAAGCCCGAATAAATTTGCGTAAAAACGCTGCCTCCGCCGCCGCCGCCGATAACGTACCCCTGGCCTGGAATGACCTGGGGATATCCACTGCTAAACCCGAAGTTTGTCAGCCCGGTGAGATCCAGCGTTCCCGAAGCACTGAGTTCGACGCCGCTCACGGTTTCTATCGTATTGATAATGACTGCGGCGCGCGCCTGATGCGAAGCAAACAACAACAGACTTACGGCTGCCATAATACGCAAGATTGATGGATAACGCATGAACAAACACTCCGTTACTAAAAGATGCTTTATAACGCTTTCGTAAAAAGCACGCAAAACCGATGCCAGAAATTTACGCCAGCAGAAACAACAAGTCGGGTTTTTTCAAAATCGGGGGACGGTCTTTTTAAAGAAACCTGACAGTTGAGCGGTCATCACGCCCTGTCTTCGGATAACGCCACCCGACGACAGGGAAACCGGTATCAGGGTTCGGATATCTGATCGAGGTACCGCGAGTTTAGCGTTTTAAGGCAATCAGGAAAGGCTGGGAGGATTATGGCGGAGAGGGGGAGATTCGAACTCCCGAGACGCTTACACGCCCAATAGTTTTCGAGACTACCGCATTCAACCACTCTGCCACCTCTCCGCTGGGTGCCTTAATATCAGATTTCTGACGTCGGACAAGTTCCTAGAACCAGTACTGTCCCAAATTCCGGTTCGCGGGGCGGCCGATTATGGCATAAACCGGGCCCGTCCGGGGCCGCGCGGCGGGATTTCGGGCTGCGTCGCGGAATTCTGCGAATATTCCCTGCGATTACCCGCCCGAAAACCGTTGACACAAAACATTCTGGGCGTATATTCCGGCCTCTCTTGAAATGAGCAGCAGGCGCTGTGCTCTGATTATCGGGCACGGCGTTCGGTTTGCGGTCATTTTGTTGATTTACAGTCGCTCCACCGGTCCTGCCGGCGAGCCGAAAACGGATACAACCATGTACGCAGTGGTCAAAACGGGCGGAAAGCAATACCGCGTCGCCAAAGACGATGTTCTCACCGTCGAGAAACTCGATGGCGATGCCGGAGCAGTCGTCGAACTTGAAAACGTTCTCGCCATGGATGACGGCAAGGGCCTGACCATCGGCACGCCGATGATCGACGGTGCGCGCGTCGCCGCGACGGTTCTGGAACAGAAGAAGGGCGAAAAAGTCCTGATCTTCAAGAAAAAGCGCCGCAAGAACTACCGCCGGACCAAGGGCCACCGCCAGCAGTTGACGGTGATTCGTATCAGCGACATTCTCGCCAAGGGCCAGAAGGCTGCGGCGGCGAAAGCGGCACCGGCGGCGGATGCCCCGGCAGCAGAAGCGGACGCCCCGGCGAAAAAAGCCCCGGCGAAGGCGAAAGCAAAGGCGAAAACGAAATCCGCGGCGAAAAAAGCGCCCGCGAAAGACAAATCGGACGATTGAGTCCGGAGGAGATTGAACCATGGCCCATAAAAAAGCAGGTGGTAGTTCCCGTAACGGTCGCGATTCCGAAGGCCGGCGTCTCGGCGTGAAGAAGTTCGGCGGCGAAGTCGTTATTCCGGGCAACATCATCCTCCGTCAGCGCGGCACCAAGTGGCACCCCGGCACCAATGTCGGCATCGGCAAGGACCACACGATTTTCGCGAAAGTCGAAGGCACGGTTGCCTTCACGCGCAAAGCGGGCGGACGGGTTTTCGTATCGGTCGACCCGGCGGCCTGAACAGGCTCCCGTCGTGTCGGCCTAACCGGCCGTCCCCTTTCCGGTTCGCGATTTGTAACGGGCCGGATTCATGCCAGAATTCAATAGGATGCAGGCCTCGTTCAGCCGGACGGGGCTTAGGCGTGTTTATCGTTCGGCATATCGGATAACAGGACTATGAAGTTTCTCGATTCCGCCAAAATTTTCGTCAAAAGCGGTGACGGCGGCGCCGGTTGCGTCAGTTTCCGGCGCGAGGCGCATGTGGAATATGGCGGCCCCGACGGCGGTGACGGCGGACGCGGCGGCGACGTGATCGTGGAGGCCGTGGACGGCCTGAACACGCTGATCGACTTTCGCTATCAGCAGCATTTCAAGGCGAAAACCGGCGGCCACGGCATGGGCAAGAACCGCTTTGGCGCGAGCGGCGCCAGCATCACGCTGAAAGTGCCCGTCGGCACCCAGATTTTCGATGACGACAATATTGTCATGCTGGCGGATTTCACACGCGTCGGCCAGCGCGTCGTCCTGTTGTCCGGCGGCCAGGGCGGGCGCGGCAATACACGGTTCAAATCGTCACGCAACCAGGCGCCTAGGCGCTTCGACCCCGGCGAAGAAGGCACGGAACGCTGGATCCGGCTGCGGCTCAAGCTGATTGCCGATGCCGGCCTTGTTGGCCTGCCCAATGCCGGGAAATCCACTTTTCTGTCGGCGGTCTCCCGCGCCAAACCCAAGGTTGCCGATTATCCCTTTACGACGCTGACGCCGGTGCTGGGAGTCGTCTATGTCGACCAGGCGGAATTCGTGATCGCCGATATTCCCGGCCTGATCGAAGGCGCCCATGACGGTGCCGGACTCGGCCATCGCTTCCTCGGCCATGTCGAACGGTGCGGCGCCCTGCTGCATCTGATCGACTGCACCGAGGACGACATCGTCGGCGCGTGGCGGACCATTCGCGGCGAGATCGAAGCCTATGGCGGCGGCCTTGCCGAGAAACCCGAAATCCTCGCGCTCAACAAGGTCGATGCGATTCCCGAAGAATTCATCGCCGAAAAGCGTGCCGAGCTCGAAGCCGCCTCCGGCCAGGACGTAATCGCAATTTCCGGTGCGACCGGCGGCGGCGTGGATGAAGCGCTTCGCCTGTTGCGCCAGACGATCGCGCAAAACCGCGCGGAAGAGATTGCCGTCGAAACCGACCAGGTCGCGGTGTCGTGGATACCCTAGACGCGCCCGTTGCCAACCGGATGACCGCCGCCCGGCGGCTGATCGTAAAAATCGGCTCGGCCCTGCTTGTCGACGACGATACCGGACAGATCCGAACCGACTGGCTTACCGGTCTCGGTGCGGATATCGCCCGGCTGAAAGCCCGTGGTACGGAAGTCGTTATCGTCTCGTCGGGCGCGATTGCCGTCGGCCGCACGCATCTGAAACTGAAGCCCGGCAACCTGGCGCTCGAACAAAAACAGGCTGCGGCGGCGACCGGGCAGATCCGCCTCGCCCATGCCTGGCAGGAAACCCTTGCCGCACACGACATCACGGTCGCCCAGATCCTTCTCACCCCGTCCGATACCGAACAACGCCGCCGCCACCTGAACGCGCGCGCGACGATCGACACGCTGCTCGCGATGGGCGCGGTGCCGGTGATCAATGAAAACGACACGGTCGCGACCGAGGAAATCCGCTACGGCGACAACGACCGCCTGGCCGCCCGGGTGGCCCAGATGATCAGCGCCGATACGCTGGTTCTGCTGTCGGATGTGGACGGCCTGTACACCGCCGACCCGCGCGGCGACAACGGCGCCAGGCTGATCGCCGAGGTCGCCGAGATTACGCCCGAAATCGCAGCGATGGCCGGCCGCGCGCCCGCCGGGTATTCGTCGGGCGGCATGATTACCAAGCTCGACGCCGCCAAGATCGCGATGGCGGCCGGCTGTGCGATGGCGATCACCGACGGCAAGCCCGCCGATGCGCTGGCGCGGCTCGAAGCGGGCGCCCGCTGCACCTGGTTTCTGCCGACCTCGGAGCCTCTGACTGCCCGCAAACGCTGGATCGCCGCCGCGGTTACCGCCGCCGGGACCATCACGATCGACGACGGCGCCGCCGCCGCCCTGCGCGCCGGCAAAAGCCTGCTGCCGGCCGGTATCACCCATGTCGACGGCATCTTCGACCGCGGCGACACGATTGCCGTCATGACGGCGGACGGACGGATTGCCGGCCGCGGATTGTCGGCCTATTCATCCGCGGATGCGGTCTTGATCATAGGCCGAAAAAGCCGTGATATAGAGGACATTCTGGGCTACCGTGGCCGGGACGAGATGATTCACCGGGATGATCTAGTTTCAGAATTGAGCGCATCGGAGGCGCCGGAGGAATGAGCGTCGCGACCGCGATCGATACCAGCGATATCGCCGCAGACATGGAACAGCTTGGCCGGGCCGCCCGGGCGGCGGTACACGAGCTTGCCCAGGCCACCGCCGCGCAGAAAAATGCAGCCCTTCAGGCGGCCGCCGACGCGTTGCGTGCCCGGACGCCGGACCTGCTGGCGGCCAATGCGCTCGACATCGCCGCCGCGGAAGCGCGCCAGATCGCGCCATCGCTGCTCGACCGGCTGAAGCTCGATGCCGGGCGCATCGATACAATAGCCGCCGGGCTCGAACAGATCGCCGCCCTCCCCGATCCGGTGGGAGAAGTGCTGGCGTCCTGGGACCGGCCGAACGGACTGAACATTTCCCGCGTGCGCGTGCCGCTGGGAGTCATCGGCATCATTTACGAATCGCGCCCCAATGTGACCGCCGATGCGGGCGGGCTGTGCCTGAAATCGGGCAATGCCGCCATCCTGCGCGGTGGCTCGGAGAGCTTTCATTCGTCGGGCGCCATTCTCGACTGCCTGCAGGCGGGCCTGCAGGCGGCTGGACTGCCCGCCGGATCGATCCAGCTGGTCCCGACAACCGACCGCGCCGCCGTCGGCAAAATGCTGACGATGACCGACTATATCGACATTATCGTGCCGCGCGGCGGCAAGTCCCTTATCGAACGTGTCCAGCGCGAAAGCAAAATTCCCGTGATCGCCCATCTCGAAGGGCTGTGCCATACGTATATCGATGCCGATTCGGATACCGACATGGCCCGCGAGATCGTGGTCAACGCCAAGATGCGGCGCCCCGGGATCTGCGGCGCAACCGAAACCCTGCTGATCGACCGCGCCATCGCGCAACAAACGCTGCCCGGCATCATCGACGCCCTGGCCGCACTGGGCTGCGAGCTCCGCGGCGACGAAGCGACACAGGCCATTGACGACCGCGTGGAACAGGCGACGGAAGAGGACTGGCGCACCGAGTATCTCGAACCCATCCTGTCGATCCGCCAGGTCGACGGTATGGACGGCGCAATCGATCACATCAATACCTATAGTTCCCATCATACGGATGCGATCGTCACCAACGACGCCGCCAAGGCCGAACGGTTCCTGAACACCATCGATTCCGCCATCGTGATGCATAACGCATCGACCCAGTTTGCCGATGGCGGCGAATTCGGAATGGGGGCGGAAATCGGTATTTCGACCGGCCGGCTGCATGCGCGCGGCCCGGTGGGCGTGGAACAATTGACGACGTTTAAATATGCCGTTCGCGGCGCGGGGCAGGTCCGGCCCTGAAAGTCATCACGAATATCCGCCGGGGCCATTCCGTAACGGGGCTCCGGGTGGGAATATTGGGCGGCTCGTTCAATCCTGCACATGAAGGTCACCGCCACATCAGCCTGCTGGCGCTGAAACTGCTTCAGCTGGACGAAGTGTGGTGGATGGTATCGCCACAGAATCCGCTAAAACCGACTGAGGGCATGGCGCCCTTCGAAGACAGGCTCGCGGAAGCGCATCTTCTGGCCAATCACCCGAATATCCGGGTCACCGATATTGAAGAACGGCTGGGCACAACCAATACGGCGGAATCGCTCGCCCTTCTCAAACTGAGTTTTCCCGCGACGAAATTCGTCTGGATCATGGGCGCCGATAATCTGAAACAGATTTCGCGATGGCACCGGTGGACACGAATATTTAATCAAGTCCCCATTGCGGTTTTTGACCGTGCTCCTTATTCTTTTGGGGCGCTCGCCGGCAAGGCGGCCAAGGCGTTTTTCCGTTTCAAGAAAAAACGGCCGGATGCCTGTAACCTTGCCGATATGCCGCCACCGGCCTGGATGTTCTTCCATACACGGTTGCATCCGGGCTCGGCAACGAATATACGGGCACGGCGGGCGTCGGCGCTGAATTCGAACGGACAAAAGTCCAATGGGCGGAAATCCGCGGAATCGGCAACGAACCGGCTAAAGGAGGAAAAGTGAGTGCAGAACAGGAAGCACACACCCTGACCAGACAGAAAAAAGATACCAGCAAAGACGCCGCCTCGGCGGACAAGCTGCGCGATGCTATTGTGACTTCGCTGGAAGATCACAAGGCAATCGACATCGTCGTCATCAATCTCCGCGGCAAGTCCGATATTGCCGACTATATGGTCATCGCGACCGGACAGTCGGGCCGCCAGGTATCGACGATGGCCGACCATATGGTCCTGGTCGCCAAGGAACACGGCGTCGTCGGCGCCGTTCCCGAAGGCCGCGGCCAGTCGGACTGGGTGCTGCTGGATGCAGGGGACGTGATCGTGCATCTGTTCCGCCCCGAAGTCCGCGAGTTCTACAACCTCGAGAAGATGTGGAACGTGGACCTGCCGGATACACAGGAACCGGCAGCGGTCTGACGGGCGCCGGGGGTGCGGGTGACCATTTGTGCGGTCGGGCGGCTCAAAGCCGGCGCGGAACGCGACCTGATCGAAAAATACGCAAAACGGATTCAATGGCCGCTCGATATCGTCGAAATCGAAGAACGCCGGAAACTGTCGCCCGCGGAACTCAAATCGCGGGAATGCGACCTGATCACGGCGGCCCTGCCCGATCGCGCGCTGCGCATCGCGCTTGATGAACGCGGCCATACGCTGGCAAGTTCCGCATTTGCCGAAAAGCTGGGCGGCTGGCGCGACCAGGGCCGCGATATCGCCTTCCTGATCGGCGGCGCGGGCGGTCTGGCCCCGGCATTGCGCGACAGCGCCAATATGACCCTTTCCTTCGGCAAGGCGACCTGGCCCCATATGCTGGCGCGCGTGATGCTCGTCGAACAGATTTATCGCGCCCAGGAAATTCTCGCCGGCAACCCCTATCACCGGGAATAGGCGGGATCGAAATTTCCCACGAAAAATTGGCAGGTCGCGGCGGTCACAGTACCAATTGTGAACTATTCGCCTATATAATGAGAGCACATCATTCAGGGAACCGAGATGAGTAGCGATCGAGGATCAGTGCCGCGGCCGGTCATGCTGTGTATACTGGATGGCTGGGGCCATCGGGACGACGAAATCGAAAACGCGATCACCCCCGCCAATACCCCCAATTTTCAACGCCTGTGGGCGGAAAACCCGCATGCCTTCATTGATACCTGCGGCATTGATGTCGGCCTGCCACAGGGTCAGATGGGCAATTCCGAGGTCGGCCACATGAATCTCGGCGCGGGACGGATCGTCAATCAGGACATTCGCCGCATCGACGCGGCGATCGAGGACGGGACGATCGCATCCAATCCGGCGCTGACAGGTTTTATCGACGCCCTCAAAACGTCGGGCGGCACCTGCCACCTGATGGGCCTGGTGTCGCCGGGCGGGGTTCATTCCCACCAGGAACATCTTGCGAAACTGGCGGAAACCGTCGCTAAAGCAGGTATTCCGGTATCCATACACATGTTTCTCGATGGGCGGGATACCCCGCCCTCCAGCGCTGACGGCTTTATTGCCCGGTTCGAAGACCGGATCGCGCCGCTGGACGGCGTTTCCCTGGCAACGATGTGCGGCCGGTTCTACGCGATGGACCGGGACCAGAGATGGGAACGGGTCCGGAAAGCCTATGACATGATCGTATCGGCGAGCGGAACGGCGGCGGATGACGCGGCGACGGCCATCCGAGCGAGCTATGCCGCGGGAATCACCGACGAATTCGTCGAACCGGTCGTGCTCGGCGGTTATGCCGGTATTGACGACGGCGACGGCGTGCTGATGGGCAACTTCCGGTCGGACCGCGCCCGGGAAATTCTGCTCGCGCTGTGCGATCCCGAATTCGACGGTTTCGATCGCCCCCGGACCGTCACCTTCGCAGCGGCGCTGGGGATCACGGAATATTCCAACAGACACAACGCCTTCATGGCGACCATGTTTCCGCCCGAATCCCTGACCAATATCCTCGGACAGATCGTCTCCGATGCCGGCAAACGCCAGTTGAGGATCGCCGAGACCGAGAAATACGCGCATGTGACGTTTTTCTTCAACGGCGGAGAAGAAACGCCGTTCCCGGACGAAGACCGGATCCTGATACCGTCGCCCAAGGTTGCGACCTACGACCTCCAGCCAGAAATGTCAGCCGTCGAACTGACCGATACGCTGGTCGAGAAGATCGAATCGGGCACCTACGATTTTATCCTGGTCAATTACGCCAATCCCGACATGGTCGGCCATACGGGCATTCTCGAAGCGGCGCAGATCGCAATCCGCACGGTAGATGACTGTCTCGGCCGTCTGGAAGCCGCCATAGTCGCGGCAGGCGGCACGATGCTGATCACTGCCGACCACGGAAACGCGGAGACCATGCGCGACCCCGAAACCGGCGTGCCTCATACGGCTCATACGCTGAACGCCGTGCCGGCCGTGCTGGTCAATGCACCGCCGGGCATCAAAGCGTTGAAGGCGGGGCGGCTGGCGGATATCGCGCCGACCCTGCTCAAGCTGATCGGCCTTGAACGGCCGCCGGAAATGACGGGCCTGTCGCTGATAGAAACGGATAATGCAGCCACCGCCGAAGCGGAACGACGTGTTACGGCCTGATACCAGCCACACGGCAATGCCGCCGGGCGCGCGCCTGCGCTTCGGTCTGCGCTTCAGTCTGCGCTTCAACCTGCTCCTCGGAATGGGCCTGAGCCTGCTTCTGAGCCCTGTGGCTGCGACTCCGGCGGCCGCAAACGAGATCGAGACGAAACTGGAAGCGGTTCAGCAGGACCTCGACAAGACCCGGGAAAAACGCGCAAATCTCGACCGGGCCGCCCGAAAGGCGGAAGCCGAATTACAGGCCACCAAACGCCGCGGCGTCGCCCTGGCGCGAACGATGCACCGCCATTCCAGGGATGCCAGTACGCTGGAAGACCGGCTGGTGGAGCTCGAGCACCAGGAAAAGCTGAAATCCGAGAAAATGGTGCGGCGGAAGGCGCAACTGGGCACGACCCTCGCGGCGCTGCAGCGGATGGCGCGAATGCCGGCGATCACCCTGGTTGCGATTCCGCAATCGACCGACAGGACGATCAGAAGCGCGATTCTGCTCCGCGCCGCGGTACCGGCCCTGCAACGCGATGCTGCCGCGCTGAAAGACGATCTGCGGACGCTGACGGCGCTGCGCGACCGAATCGGCGCGGACAAAGCCGCGCTCGCGGGATCGTTAAAGCGCCTTGACCGCGAACGGCAGGCCCTTGCGGCCCTGACCGCAGACAAGCTGACCCTGCTGAAATCGATGCAGACGGCGGAACGGACGGCCGCCCAGAAAACCGCACGCCTGTCCGCCCGGGCGGGGAGCCTGCGCGAACTTCTGGAAAAACTGTCGGCGCGGCCCCGGCGGCCCGCCCTGGAGGGCCCGGACTTCGAACCGGCACCTGAACCGGGATCGGACCCGGCCCCGGCGCGAACCCCGGAGCTGAACAGACCCGCTCAGCGAAGCGCCTCGCTCGGACCGGTCACCATTTCGCGACGGCCCCTGCCCGTACCGGGCAGGATCGTCACCGCCTTTGGACAAAAGATGCCGAACGGCACGCTTAGCAGGGGGATATCGATTGCCACGCGCCCGGCGGCGGCGGTCGTCGCGCCGGTATCGGGGCGCGTCGTCTTCGCGGGGAGGTTCCGTGGCTATGGAAACCTTGTCATACTGGAACTACGTGACCGGGGGCACGCATTGATATCCGGAATGTCCGGAATTAATGCGCAGATTGGGGATGAGGTATTGGTAGGAGAACCGCTCGGCGAGATGACCCCCTCAACGAGTACCGCGCCAAAGCTTTATTTTGAATTGAGGAAAAGGGGTCGACCGATCAACCCGTTGTCGTCTGATGCGACACGCAGGAGCAAGGTAAACGGATAATGATGATACGATTTATTGCGGCAGGCGCGATTGCGGGCGCTATCGCTCTGGCGGTACCGGCGGCAGCGCAGGAAAACAACTCGGAAACCTATCGGCAGCTTAACCTGTTTGGCGACGTGTTCGAACGGGTACGCGCCGATTACGTCGAAGATATTTCGGACGAAAACCTGATCGAAGCGGCGATCAACGGCATGCTTACGTCGCTCGACCCGCATTCGAGCTACCTGAGCCCGAAAAACTTTCGCGACATGCAGGTCCAGACGCGGGGCGAATTCGGCGGTCTCGGCATCGAGGTCACGATGGAAAACGGCTATGTCAAAGTCGTCTCGCCGATCGACGACACGCCCGCCTTCCGTGCCGGCCTGCAACCGAACGATCTGATCACCCACCTGGACGGCGAACAGGTCCAGGGCCTGACATTATCTCAGGCTGTCGAGAAAATGCGCGGCAAGGTCGGCAGCGATCTCAAACTGACCATCCGGCGTGAAGGGCGCGAACCCTTCGATGTTTCAGTGACCCGCGCAGTTATAAAGATACGCTCCGTCCGCTCGCGGATGGAGGGCGACGATATCGGCTATGTCCGGATTACGTCGTTCAGCGAACAGACGGCCACCGGCGTCGAACGCGCGATCAAACGTTTCAAGGACAACGCCAAGAACAAGCTTAAAGGCATCGTTCTCGACCTGCGGAACAACCCCGGCGGACTGCTCGACCAGTCGGTCAAGGTTTCGGATGCTTTCCTGAACCAGGGCGAGATCGTCTCGACCCGGTCCCGGCGCGCCGATGAAGGGCAACGTTTCAACGCCAAGCCCGGCGATGTTGCCGACGGAATGCCGATCGTCGTGCTGATGAACGGCGGGTCCGCATCCGCATCGGAGATCGTTGCCGGCGCGCTTCAGGATCATCGCCGCGGGATCGTTATGGGAACCCGCTCGTTCGGAAAAGGCTCGGTTCAGACCATCATCCCGCTTTCCGGTCACGGTGCGATCCGCCTTACGACGGCGCGCTACTACACGCCGTCGGGACGGTCGATCCAGGCGAAGGGTATCGATCCCGACATCATTGTCGAACAGGCGACGCTGAACAAAGTCACCCAGCCCCGACGGGCGCGTGAAGCCGACCTGCGCGGCCGTCTGGACAACCCCGACGAGGTCGAGCCGCAAGAAGAACCCGCCGCGGCGAAAAAACCGGCGGCGGAAACCGACAAACCGCAGGACTATCAACTTGCCCGGGCAATGGACCTGCTGCGCGGTATCGCTCTGTACGGCAACCGCGCCGCAAACTGATCCCGGACCGTAAGACAGTACCCGCCCGTGATCTTCACGGGCGGGTCTGAACGGGGGCGAACGTGAATACCACAACCCGCACGCAAAGCGGCGCACGCCTGCCCCTGATGCTGCTGCTCGGTTTTACCGTGCTGGTGGCGGGGGTGGTCGTCTGGCTTGTCCTGACGTCGCCCGCCCCGCCACCGGATACCGCCAGTCCGCCGGGCGGGGCAACGCCGGCGGATGCGCCGCCGCCCGCCCCCGGGACCGATACAGAATCAGCCGACAGCGCTCAGACGCCGGCCGGGGCAGAACCGGGACGCCCCCAATCGAAACCCGAACCGGCCGAACCGGAACAGGCGCCTTCCTCGCCCCCTGCGGCTGAAATCCCGGCACCGGCGCCGGAAAAAGCGCCGGTCGCGCCCCCGGACGCGGGCGCATCGCCGTCAATGCCCCCTGCGACAGAGCAGCCCGAAACAAGCATTCCCGCCAAACCGGCCGCCGCCCCGGCCGAAACGCCGGCACCGGCAGCCAAAAGCGCACCACAGGGGCTTACACCGAAGAAACTGCCGCCAGTGCCGCGCGACACGCCGCTCAGCCCGTCGCCGGACCCGGCGCTGGTACAGGAAACCACGCTCGGTCCGCTTCCCCGTATCGGCGAAGACGGGCGCCTGCCCCGTCAGGTTTACGCCAAACCGTTCGATCGTGCCGACAGACGCCCGCGGATGGCCATTGTCGTCTCAGGCCTGGGCCTGTCCGCGGCGGCAACGGAATCGGCTATCCAGGGGCTTCCCGGCAGCGTGACGCTTGCCTTCGCACCGTATTCGAACCGGCTCAACGAATGGATACGGCTTGCCCGTGCGGCCGGGCATGAAGTGCTGATCAATGTCCCGATGGAGCCGACGAATTACCCGGCCTACGACCCGGGTCCGCAGACGCTGTTGACGTCGCTCAACGCGCAGGGAAACCTGGACCGGCTCCTGTGGAGTCTCAGCCGCGGCACCGGCTATGTCGGCGTTGTCGATTTTCTCGGTTCCCGCTTCACCACGTCGCGCCGGCACATGCAGCCGATTCTGAAAGCGATAAACGAACGGGGACTGCTTTTTCTCGACAGCGGAAGCTCGCCCCGCAGCGTATCGCCGATCGTGGCCGGCGATGTGAAAATAGACTGGGCAATGGCAACTCTGACGCTGGACCAGCGGGCATCGCGGACCGAGATCGACCGGAAATTCGGCGAACTGGAACAACGCGTCAAAAGCGAAAAACGCGCCATCGGCATTGCCTCCCCCTATCCCGTGTCTCTGGAACGGATCGCGACATGGGTTCGTCAGCTCGAAGCCCGCGGCATCGCGGTCGCGCCGG
>TARA_R110000868_G_scaffold12110_5_pt1 | contig 20086 bp, 14 predicted proteins | sample TARA_R110000868 | Tara Oceans TARA_R110000868 (sample SAMEA4397489) | marine metagenome | biome: Polar Biome; feature: [SRF] surface water layer (ENVO:00010504); material: water (ENVO:00002006), including particulate matter (ENVO:01000060) such as... | depth 5 m | reverse complement strand
TCCTTTCAGTTGTTAAAACCCTTAGGGAACTCAAGCCTGAGGCGCGGGGGCTTTCACGTCAAGAAGATGTGTAGGAAGCGGCAAACAGGACAAGCGGTGGTGGCGCGAAACCCAACAAAATCGGGCTTTTCCGGCTGCGTCACGGGCCTGTCGCAATGACGGATCTGGCCGCGCTGCCACTCACGGGGACATGGCGGCGCGAATCAATATCTTAACGTGCTTCGTTGGCGGATGAATTGTCGGGCGCCTGCATCAGATCGGCGATGGTTGTATTTTCCAGAATGTCATTTTCGGCGTCACGCACGCGCTCGAAAAACTCCTGAACCATAGGCAATCGGGTGAGCAGCGCATCATTGACGCTGCCGTTGGCTCTCCGCTGACGCAAAGTAGCGACAATATCGCAGATGCGCACGAGGCGGGCCGGTCGGGCAGGCACAAGGCGGGGCTTTTGACCGTCTGACCGCGCGATGAAGCCGCCTTCGGTAAGCAGGGCCTCAATCTCGGTCATGGATTCGGCAGGCAGATGCAGACGGCGGGCGAGGGTTTCGTCGGTCCAGGCGAGGCTGCCGCGATCAAAAGCCTCGTGGATCAGCACGAGCGCTTGCACCGCCATGCGCTGCTGCTGGCGCGGCGTCAGATGCGCGAGGCCGATGCTGGGCGACAGGTGGCTGCGTTTTTGGAAATAGAAAGTGATGGAGCAGCCGATGAGCAGAATAAGCCAGGCTGCATAGAGCCAGATCATAAAGACGACGAGGCTCGCGAAGGCCGAATAGACCGCCACATATTGTGCTGAACGGACGACGAATGTGGCAAAGGCCCAGCCTGCGATGCCCCATGCAACGCCCGCCACCGTCGCGCCGACCAATGCAGATACAAAGCGAACCCGCGTGTTGGGGATCATCATATAGAGAAAGGTGAAGGTCGCGATCAGGATCAGGTAAGGGACGATCTTGCTCATCTGCAGGATCAGAAATTTCACCGGACCGAAATCAATGACCGAGCCGATATAGGCATTGGACAGGACCCCCGCCATGATGCCGATGGCAGTGAAAAGCACGATGGGGCCGAGCACGCTCATGCTGACGATTTCGGTGAACTGTCGCGCGAGCGAGCGGCTCGCCTCGACGCGCCAGATGTCGTTGAAGGCCGCTTCGATCTTCTTGACCATCGAGATGACGGTGTAGAGCAAAAAGGCGAAGCCCACAGTGCCGAGCACATTGGCGTTGACGCGATCGACAAATTCCATGATGCGCGTGGTGATCTCGATGCCCTGCGGCCCCAGGGGTTCGAGCAGGCGCGCGAGAAAATCCTGCACGTAGACGGCATAGCCGAATGCCCGGAAAACAGCGAAGGCAATGGCAATGGTAGGCACGAGCGACAGCAGCGTCGTATAAACGAGGCTCATGGCGCGCAGGTTGAGCCGCCCGTCAAGGAGATCGCGCCCGACGACCCAAGCGATCTGGCCAGCCTGAATGGGCGCGGTCCGCCAGAAAGGCAGATCGTCCAGCGGCGTTTCCCAGATGAATTGGCGCAGACGGGTGAAGAGCGGATCTAAAAACATGCAGCGATGCTAGTCCGTGCGCGCACCAAACGGTAGAGCCGCCATCGGTCAAAGGTCAAATAAATGGCTGAATTGAGCCGGAATGACGCTTAATGCAGGCGTAATCGCGCCCCACGTGAAGCAATTCTTAAGCATGGCCATTTATTCTGGCTGAAGTCGGCCATTTCACCGTAGTGCCGGCTTGACGAAAGACGATGGGGCGAATGGAAGCGAAACCCAACCCGGCGATTGCAGAACGCTTATCGGCCTTGCTGTCACGGCTTGCGCCGTCGACGGCGCGCAAACTTGCGTCCGGTCTTGAGCGTCAGCGTCTTCAGGGGACGGATGGTCTGCCCTACGATCTCATTCTTTCGTCGCTGCGCCCCGTACTCGAACGCGCTAAGGGCCCGCGCCCCGGCCTGCCGGATCCGCTGCGCCAGTTCTGCGGCCCTTTTGAAGATTTGCTCGTCAACCGCCGTGACCCCGCGCGCCATATGCGCCAGATCGCACGTTCGTCGATTGACCCCGTCTGGATCTGGCTCTCAACCGAATTGCTGCCGGACGCCCTCACAGACATCACCGCTCGCGTGGTCGAACATACGCTCGATAATGACGAGGCGGCGTTGAGCGGTTCTATAGCGGTGCTTCATGCTTCATGTTCGGCGGCCCTCCTTGGTGCTATCGAAGAAACGCGCCACGATGTGGCGCTGCGCCGCAAGGTCGAACGCCAACTCGGCGGCGACAATGTGCTCGAAGATGCGCGCACCATGGGCGAAGCGCTTGCCGTTGCGCCTTTCATGCTCCGTCTGCGCGCTGATCTGCCCAAGCATATCGGTGATTTCGATGATCATAACGTTGCGCATGTGAGCGAACTCTACGAAGAGGCGCGCGAGGTATTACCGGAATACGCGGTCTATGTGCCGCTGGCTGCCATGAACCGCCTTGCCGCGCCGTGGCAGATTTTGCGCCTCGCACGCAAGGTTGCGGGTTTTGGCAATGAAGCGGCGGTGAGCCGTTCGGGTCTTGTCGAACTTGGTGAAATTTTTCTCGGTGAGATGGAAGAGATCGCCGGTGGCTTTGAAAAATTGCGTCCCGGAAAATCAAACCTGACACATATGACGCAGGACGTGACGCGCTTTGCTGAAATCTCGCATGGCTTTATCGGCGAGATCGATATTCGCCGTGTCAGCGACTGGGGTCACCGCATCCTTGCTGCCCGCGCCAAATTGTCGGCCGCCATCACCGAAGAAATGTCGCGCTTCCAGCAGGACCTTGGCAAGGCACTGCCGCTGCATCAGGTCGGCACCTATGGCAAGAACGGCCCGCGCCGTCCCGACGTGACGCACGGGCCGGACAACGAGCGTGTTGCCCGGGCCATTTCGGAATTGCAATTCATCGCAGGCATTGCGCCCTCGGCGGAATCCATCGGCGTGCAAGCGCACAGCCGCACCATCACGCAGCAAATCGAAACCTATCTCGTCGCCTATGAAGACGGGCTGATCGAAGAAATCCGCCGCAGCAAAGACGACGAACGCGACAATGCGCTGGTGTTCCTTGATATCGTCATCGACCTTCGCGAGACGATGGGCGAAACGGCAGCAGCTGAAACGCTGCGCCGTCGTGGTCGCGTGGCAGCGCAAGCCGCTTAACGCGAACCGGAAAATTCTTCGTCATATGCAAATAGTCCCGGCATGCCGCCTGTGTGCAGGAACACGATTGTCTCATCGGCTTTGAAACGCTTCTGCCGGATGAGAGCAATGAGCCCCGCCATGCCTTTGCCCGTATAGACCGGATCAAGCAGGATGCCCTCGGCGCGCGCGACCATCTCCACAGCCTCGACCATGCCTGCGGTTGGCACACCATAAGCCTCACCGAGAAATCCATCTTCGAGGATCACGGCATCGTCCGCCAATGCGCCAAGATCAAGACGCGCGGCTGTGTCGGCAGCAAGCCGCGTGATGTCGTCGCGCATTTTGTCGGTATCTTTCCGATAGACATTGATGCCATGAACGAGCGGTCCGTCAGGCCGGATGAGACGCCCGGCGACAAGTCCTGCCTGCGTGCCGCCGCTCGATGAGGCATGCACAAGCCGCGCGCCTTTGATCGAGAGCGCGTCAAGCTGATCGGCGAGTTCCAGATAGGCGGCGGCGTAGCCGAGCGAGCCTGTGACGGTAGAGCCACCCGCAGGCGTGAAATAGGTTTTCGCGCCTTTGGCGTCGAGTTCCGACAGGACTGTTTTGAAAAAGGTCGTGGCGTCGGCTCCCGGCGGGATGATGCGCACATCTGCCCCAAAAATATCATCGAGCAGGCGGTTGCCCGAGCGGCGATAAGCGGCGCCCTGATAAGACACCATATCCATCAGCACCAGCACGCAATCAAGTCCGGCAGCGGCCGCCGCCGCCGCTGTCTGGCGCGCATGGTTTGATTGCAACGCCCCCGTCGTGACAATGGTGTCCGCCTCGTCAGCGAGCGCCGCACCGACAATGAATTCAAGCTTGCGCGTCTTGTTACCACCGCCGCCAAGACCCGTACAATCATCGCGCTTGATGAAGAGGCGAGGGGCATCGTCGCCCAGCGCTTCACGCAATCGTTTCATCTCACCCAGCGGCGTCGGCAGATGCGCGAGCGGGAAGCGTGGAAAATCGGCAAAGGATTTCGCCATCAGATGATGCCCTCGGCGCGGAAGCCGTCGATTTCGTTTGCCGAATATCCAAGCTCGTTGAGAATACTGTCCGTGTGCTCACCGAGCAGCGGCGCGCGTGAGGAAAGAATGCCGGGTGTCGCCGACAGGCGCACCGGTGTTTCCATGATCGGTGCAGGACCGGGCAGACCCGGAAACTCCATCCGTGTGAGATAGCCCATGGCCGCGATATGCGGATCGTCGAGCGCCTGTTGCGGTGTGTTGACTGCCCCCGCCGGAATGCGCGCCTTTTCAAGTTCGGCCAGCGCATCCTCGGTCGTGCGCGTCGCCGACCATTGCGACGTGCGTTTGGAAAGAATTTCGCCGTGCTCGCCGCGCGCGAGGTCGTCTTTGAAACGCGGATCGGTGAGCCAGTGATCCTCACCCATCAGCCGCGCCCAACGCTTAAACAGCGGTGCTCCGATGGCCTGAACCAATATCCACCCGTCCTTGGTGCGCACAATATCGGCAGGGCCTGCGTAAGGCGACCGGTTGCCGATGGCCTGACGGTTGTTCTGGCGCAATTCCTGTTCGATCAGATGAAAATTAAAATAGGCCATCGCGGTCGAGAGCAACGCACCTTCGACAATCTGGCCGCGTCCTGTCTTCGCACGTTCCATCAGCGCCGCCATAGTGCCGAATGCGGTGAGGGACGCCGTGCCGAAGTCGACCCAGGGTGCATAGCTTTTGACAGGCTCGTCCGGTGTGCCGGTGAGATAGGCCGCACCGACCATGGATTGCGCCACGCCGTCAAAGCCTGTGCGCTCGCTATAGGGCCCACCGTGGCCGAAAGCGGACACTGTGGTCAGGATGATGTCGGGCTTGGCGGCAACGAGGCTCTCGTAGTCGAGGCCCATGGCGGTGAGCGTCGAAGGCGGCAGATTGGCAACCACCACATCGGCGGTGGCGACGAGCCGTTTGACGATGCCGCGACCGGTTTCGGTCATCGGGTCGAGCGTCAGCCCGCGCTTGTTGCGGTTCATCTGGAGGAACATGGCCCCTTCGCCGCCTTCGCCTGCGCCCGCATCCGGCACGATGGGCTGCACAAAGCGGTCCTCGCTGCCCTCGCGCTTTTCAATGCGGATGACATCGGCCCCCATATCGCCCAGCAGGGCTGCGCAATAGGGACCGGCAATGTAGCGGCCAAAATCCAACACCCGCACACCGGCCAAAACACCGCCCCGCTTGCCATTCCCGGTCATTAAGCTGCCTTCCTATAGGTATTTCTTCGCAATGTTATACTTGACGTACCCAAAAATGCGTTTGGTCGATCAAACGACAGGGCTATTTTTGTGAATGCGGTTTTTGGGTGCGGCAATGCGCACATTTTCTAAGTTATTGTATTTGCTTAGAGTTAAGTGTCTAGAGCAATCTGTGGCGCAATATTCGAAGCGAGAGATTGAAACGCTTCCTTAATTGAACTATATGATTATCTCTACCGAGCGCCGTATGCGTTAGGACCCTTTGCCGCTTCCACCTATAGATTTGGGCAATGACAAGGTCTCACGACGGGGGTGATGGGAAGCATCACCAAGAGGAGGTTCGCTCTCCTCCGTTCGGATTATTTCCTCAACAGGATAGCTATAGAGTTTGGGAGCGCGTGATACGCGCTTCGGTATAGCCGTGACCATTGACCAGAAAGATTCGCCGTTCTCTTCTTTTGCGTGGATGATTAACTCCAGATCATAGATTTTTTGGTCGTGCACATGCTGGCACACCAACGCAAGGCGACCATTCTTTCCATCTCCAATCCACTGATGGTGATTTACGACGCATGCGACATAGGCAGTCAGATGCTGAAAACCCACTGCATTAATTCCAGCCATCCGAGATGAGTTTCCGAGCACATGCCTTGCTCCCCAACCATTCGTTCCAGGCCAGCCTGTTTGCACCCTGATAGGTCCAGAAACAACTTTGAGGGCAGTCGCCACCTCCGCGCTGATAAAGCCATAGTCGTCGCTGCCATTTGGAGCAGTTATGAAGGCGGACGCGTTGATCGGTTGCTCTGACACTCGTTGCTTGCCGTTCGGGACTATTGCGGGGTGTCTACAGAAGACTTTTCGAAGCTGACACGGATTTCACCGCTTCCCTTGTAAATCAATTCGAAGATGTTGGCCGCTGCTTGAAGCCATTTGGTGCGGCCTTCAATTGTCCAATTGGTTTGAGGCTCTGGCAATGTATCCAGCAGGCCTTGGATAAAGGGATGAAGGTTGCTGTCTTCCGCCTCCATTTGGGGCGCTGCTGACGGAGCGCTCTCACGAGTATCTGCGTCATCAGTGGATACAGAAGATCGTCCGTTCAAAGAAAGCCCGCCGATAATCGGTTCTATCAGTCTGTCTGGACCATTTGGGAAAAATCCAGATTGGTTCGCCGACTTATCAAATGCGAGGCGTGCACTCGTTTTTTGCTTGGCGGCAACGCCAAATTTAACAAAGGCCTGTTCCAGACCATGCGGGCGTGGTGGCAACTGCCTTCCGCGAAATTCTTCGTAGGCACGCTTATAGAGAGGCACTGTCAAAAATGCCTCGGCTCTCGCTGCCTTCTGTCGCTTGTCGTCGGTATCGACAATCGAAAAGCCCAGATTCGTAAGTTCGTATTTTCCGCCGTTGAAAGTTACGAGGCCAAAAATGCGAGCAGTTGCAACTTTCTGGACAAAGTTGCCGCTCCCGACCGCCAAGTTCATCACACCCGCAAGTTGATCGCGTGAGAGCGCCACCCCCCCACCGCCGAGCATGGCTTTTGCCACGGAAATAGCAGCTTCCATATCCATATATGGAAATGAAATGCTTGATTGACCGCGCTCGGATGATTTTGTCTTCGTTTTCACTTTTGCTTTCGGGGACTTCTTGGTTTTTACACTGGCAGCGGTAGGTTCAGTATCGCTACCGGTCTCTCCATCTTCTTGATTTTCGGCCATTTTAGCCTCTCGAAACAATCGCTGGTCTGGTGGTCAGATGAAGGCAATCGCACGCCGGAGGCGCCGCAATATCTGCGGCGTCCCGACGGCAAGATCACTCATAGGCGAAGGTGGTAGCGGGGCATCGAAGTCCTCCATATTCAAAGCAAGCCCTTGAATAGAGGACGAATTTGTGCCATGTTTGCCGCATAGTAGTTGCGGGTTAGACAAGCACTTGTCCGACCTCAATGCTGACTTCGAGGCTTATTCCTTTTGTCAGCGACCTAAACTACCGGCGGTTCCCTTTGAGGTCTGCAAACCTCTTTGTGGGGCCGCCTGAGTTAGGCCCGTTTACATCTTAGATCACATTCTGCTGCGACGTGCAATATGCGCGGCTGCACTGCTTTGGTTTTTCCACACTTCTATTGAAGATCGCTCATCCATTCGTCGGAATGGGTTCAGGCAATCGCCAATCCAACCGGCTGAAACTTCATAAAATCCATAATGGATTTTTCCAATAAAAACAAATACTTAACTGTATTAATTTGAAGATGTTGCTTATTCAGCCGGTTGGATTGGCGATTGCCTGAACCCATCTTGGCGCTTGGACGGCTAAGTATATACCAACAGGAGTCATCGTTAGACCCCATTTTAGCGCGTCAATTTTATTTGAAAGGTTTGCGGTTGCGTATTAGTCAGTGCAAAAACGCGCGAATCACCTATTTCTCAATGACCGTCTTTGCGGGCGTCAATCTTTGTAAGGCCCGCTCAAATTCCGCGCCGCTTTCGTCTGCCCCCACTTCGCGTGCAGCCTCAATAAACCGCTCCGATTGGGGTTTATTGGTAGGCTTTGCCTTTTTTTTGCGCGTGGTCATGTTTCCGCTTTCTTCCGTAGCGCTTTTTGTCTGGCAGACGACTTATCAGGTCACCTATATGCGAGACGCTTGCCGACGACACCCTTCAACGCGATAGCCGCGCGAGTCGCATCATCTACACCAAGAGCAACGCGGTTATTGTAGCGGAAATCGAACTCGGCAAGATAGCGGCGCAGGTGCTTTTCGTCGCAACGCTGATAGACGCCCTTCATGCCGCGTTTGAAGATGCTGAAATAGCCTTCGATTGAATTAGTGGTCACGTCGCCACGAGCATATTCGCCAGCGGTGTGCTTCACAGTTTCGTGTTGTGCGAAGTGTCCATCGGCACCGGTATAGAGACGGCTTTCGTCGGTGTGCAAACGGCTTTCCTTGGCGACGTTCTGCATGACAATCGACGCGACGGTCTGCTTGTCCGCACGGTCCACATGGAATGAGCGGACTACGCCGCCACGTTCAACGAGCGAGACAATGGCGCGTTTATTGGCGGGGCCGCGCTGACCAGTTTTGTAAGGCTTGCCGTCGGTGCGAGTGGTGCTGCGTTCTTTCTTGAAGCCATAATAGGTTTCGTCGGCTTCAACGACTTTGCCCTCGCCACCGAGCGGGTCATTGCCGCCGTCGCTCATGGCTTCGCGGATACGATGCGCAAGAAACCATGCGCTCTTGAGTGTGATCCCAAGGGTGCGGTGAAGCTGATTGGCGCTCATGCCCTTCTTGCTGGATGAAAGCAGGAAGATCGCCTGAAGCCAGATATGCAGCTTGATATGGCTGCTTTCAAAGACGGTGCCAACCTTGACGGTGAAGGGCTTGCGGCAGGCATAGCACTTGTAAACGCCAATGCGGGTGCTCTTGCCCTTGAGTGCTGCAGACTGATCGACAACGCCGCAATGGGGACAGTTACGGCCATTCGGCCAAATGCGGGCTTCCACATACTTGTATGCGGTGGCTTCATCGTGAAAGTGCTTGGCGCTGAGAACGGACATGACTGCTAACTCCTTATGAGAGTTATATAAACACGCATTTTTGGGTACGTCAAGTATAACATTGCGTATTTCTTCTTAGGTCTTTTGCGGGCCAGAGGATAAGCGGACCCCTGCGCTAAAGAAAGGCCGGGTATAGACAAAATGGTCTGTGCGCCTTTGCGGTTTCTTTAGAGTTTCACCCTAGAATTTTCCTCATCGGCGCGCAGTCAGCCTGCCGGGGGGGAGGGGCTGTGGCCAATATTGCCATTTCAGATATCGAAACGGGCGTACAAAGCGCTGTCAGTCACTCCGGCGTCAATTCCGGCAGCAAACCCGCATTTCTGTGGAGCGGCGAGTTTTCGGACCCTGCGCAGGAAGATGAGTTCCGCTTCGCTACATGGAACGAAACGCTCGAACGGACGCGCGGGGTGCAAATCGCCGTTTATGTTTTTGCGGCCTGCTTCGCCATCGATTTTTTTGTTCTGGCGTCAGGTCCTCTTCTTGCCGTTCTGGCTGTCGGGCGCTTCCTGTCCATCCCCGTCGGACGCATCCCGCTCATCTTTTTCAGCGCGCCATCTGACCATAAGAAATTCTATGCGGCGGTGACCGTATCGCAGCTCTATTTGTTCGGCGTGTTTTTGATCGCCGTTTTCGCAGGCAGCTTCCGCGCCATTGAACAATCGCTGAGCGCGTTGATGATCATTTTCGCTTTCTATTTCGGCGTACCGAACCGGTTATCCCTGAACGCACTTGCCTCGATCATCGCAACGACGGCCTTTATCGCCGCGATAGGTTATGCCGACGGCACATCCATGCGTTCCATCGGCCTCGTCTTCATTCTGCTTCTGATTGGTAATTTCTGCGGCATTCAGGCCGTGCGCGTCAGCAGCCGTTTGCGCCGTGCCGAATTTCTGGTGCTGAAGCAGCAGCGCGAGCTGAACGAACAACTGACAGTCGAAATCGCCACACGTCAGGCCGCCGAACGCGCTGTGCTGGTGACGGAAGAAAATTTCCATAGCATTTTCGTCGCCGCGCCCGAGGCCCTCGCGATTGTCGATCCTTCGACGCATCACATCATTCAGGCCAATCGCAAGGCGCAGGACCTGTTCGGCGAAGGACACGACCTCACCGGCATCGATTCACGCACACTCTTTGTTGATCAGGATGTGCGCCATCGCATCGACGAAGCCGCCATTGGTCAGCGCCCACGCGCACCCATCGAAGCGCGCTTGAAGACAGGGAGCGGTGCCATCATCTGGGCGCATATCTCATCCGCTCTTGTGCGTTTTCACGGTCTTCCTGCCATGCTGGTCGCGCTTCAGGACGTGACGGAGCGTCGCCGCGAGTCCGAAGCCTTGCGCGAAGCCCGCGACCAGGCAACTGACTCAAGCCGCTCGAAATCCGAATTTCTCGCCAACATGAGCCACGAGTTGCGCACGCCTTTGAACGCCATTATCGGCTTTTCTGAAGCGCTGGAGCGCGAATTGTTCGGCCCCGTCGGCAACCCGCGTTACCGTGAATATGCAACGGACATTCACGACAGTGGCGTGCATCTGCTAAATCTCATCAACGACATTCTCGACCTGTCAAAAATTGAAGCCGGTCATTTCAAGCTGCATGAGGACGAAGCCGATCTCGACGGCATTGTTGCCTCGGCCTGCCGCATCGTGCGCCACCGCGCACAACAGGCGTCCATCAGCATCGAAACCAATTTGCCCAAACCGGCGGTCAGCCTGATAGTGGACGAGCGCGCGCTGAAGCAAATTCTCATCAATCTGGTCTCCAATGCCGTCAAGTTCAGCAATGATTGCGGCACGGTGAGCGTCGATTGCACAGTTAGTCCCAAGGGTCTGTGCATCGCAGTGATCGACCGCGGCATCGGCATCGCCGAAGACGACATTCCCAAGGCACTTTCGCCGTTCACCCAACTCGACGGAACCCTGTCGCGCGCGCATGAAGGCACGGGTCTTGGTCTGCCGCTCGCCAAGCATATGACCGAACTTCACGGCGGCACATTGCGCATTGAGAGCAAGCCCGGTGAAGGCACGACTGTATTTGTCGATCTGCCTGCGTCGTGCGTGATCGGGATGAAACCGGGCCTCTTTGCTGTCTCCTGAGGCATTCTGCCCGATATTCTTTATGGACAGGGCATCCGCGCTCGTTTAGAAACGCCCTCCCTCACGATCCAAGTCCTTATTTGTCAACCAGATGCATTGCCGTGACGGCGCGCCGGTCTTGCGCGTCTGTCAGACGGATGCGGGGTAACCTCCATGTTTATCGGCCTCGACTTCGGAACGACGAACAGCGCCTTGGCGTTGGCGCCTGCAAAAGGTCCTGCGCAGCTTGTACCGCTGCATTACCTCAATCAGGAATTTTCCACCTTCCGGTCGATCCTCTATTTTGAGGACGGCCACCGCGACCAGAATGGCCGTTCGCTTGCTTTTGCCGGTCCGCAGGCCATCGACGCTTATCTGGAAGGTGCAGACGGACGGCTCATCCAGTCGATCAAGTCCTATCTCGCCAATCCTGATTTCACCTCGACCAATATTTACAGCAGCCGCTTCACGCTCGAAAACCTCGTTGGCTTCGTCGTTGCGGGCATGATCGACGCGACGCCATACGCGGGCGATCTCACCGAACAATTGCGCCAGACGCCCGTCGTCGTCGGACGCCCCGCGCGCTTCGTGCGTAACTCACTGGGGCAGGCGAGCGACGTGGCCGACGCATTTGCCGTTGGCCGTCTCGCAGCCGCGCTCAAAGGCGCAGGTCTTCCCGATGTGCAGTTTGAATTCGAGCCGGTAGCAGCTGCCTTTGCTTATGAGCAGGCGCTGGACCATGATGAATTGGTTCTGATCGGTGACTTCGGCGGCGGCACCAGCGACTTTTGTCTGCTGCACGTCGGTCCCGGCATGCGCGACGTGAAAAACCGCGCCGAAACAATCATCGCGGTCAGCGGTGTCGGCCTCGCGGGCGACGCGTTTGATGCGCGCATTGTCGAACATTGTATCGCGCCCAAACTTGGCAAGGGCACGTCCTACGAAAGCGGCGACAAGGAACTGCCGACGCCGTCATGGATATACGACAGCCTGAAGCGCTGGCACCAATTGAGTTTTCTCAACACCTACAAGACACGCAAAATGCTCGAAGACATCGGTCCCAAGTCGGAATCTCCCGATGATATTGCGGCGCTGCTGCATCTCATCGTCGAGAACCGTGGCTTCGACATGTATCGCTCGGTGGAAGCCACCAAAGTGAAGCTTTCAGCAAACGAGGGCACGCTGCTCGAATTCAAATCCGGTCTCATCAACATCGAAAGCCATGTGGATCGCGCTGAATTCGATATCTGGATCGCACCCGAGCTTGAAGAAATCGCACGCTGCGTTGATAAACTGCTCGATGACGCAGGCATGTCACCCGACAAGATCGATCGCGTGTTCCTGACCGGCGGCTCGTCCTTCATTCCGGCTGTGCGCGATATTTTTGCGCAACGTTTCGGGCAGGTAAAGCTCGCCGGCGGTGGCGAACTCACATCCGTCGCCACCGGCCTTGCGCTCTCTGCACGTCAGCGGTTCAGCGCGTAACGCGTTCGCCGGGCTTGTAGTCTTCCGCGATATGTCCTTCCAGATCGGCACTTTCAAACAGCACCGGTTTGGTTTTCATTCCCACGAACATGCCCGCCTGATCGGTATAATGCGGTGAGGCCGCATCCAGCGTCGCGCTGCCGAACTGATGCACGCTTTCTGACGAAAGCTTGCCGTGCTCGTCCCATGTGACGAACATGATGTAAGTATCGCCCGCCCGCGCGGTGAGCGTGCCGTCGTCTTGCGCTTCGCCATAAACCGCGCGGAATGTGTCCGGTCCACCGTCGATCGCTTCGTCAAAAGTCCCGTGACGGAAACGGTTTACCTCGCCCCACGTCGGATCAAGCCGCCCGAAATGTGTTTTCAGCGTTTTGATAGCTGCTTGCAAGGTGTCGATGGACTTGGGCACAGGCTCGCCCTTCATCTGTGCCATCACCACGGGTTGCCCCATCAGAACGCCGAGTGCCGCGCCCCGATTGTCGACATTGGTGCGCATGTCCCATGCCTTCAAAATGTCTTGAGCTGACTTGAGGTCGGCATCGTCGCGCGGATCAACGGCGATGACGCGCGCGATCATGCCTGCAAGGTCCGAGCGTTTGCTGTAGCTCAGATCATACTTGTAAGCGCGGAATTCCTCCGCCGTGATTGACGCGTCGGCAGCATAGTTTTCTTCCGCACGATAGGCGCGGTTGGTCATGTTCGATTGAATGCCCATGGTCGGTGAAAAATCACCGGGCTTCAGGTTGTCGCCATCGGAAGTTGCGCGGAACGGCGTGTTGTTGGAGTTGAAGACAAGTCCAGAGCGTGGATTGACAATCTGGGGGATTTTGTCGAACGGCACATAGTCTTTCCAAATCAGATCGGAACGGTCGCCGGGCAAAATATCACCCCAGTCAAAACCTTCCGCCCGCTTGGGGAACAGCGCGTTGTAGACGTAAGAAACATTGCCCTGTCGGTCGGCATAGATGTAATTGATGCTCGGCAAAGCCTGAAGCTTGAGCGCGTCACGCCATTCGGCAAGATCGCGCGCTTTGTCGAGGCGGTAATATTGCTCTGCCTGCCGAACCTCGCCCATGCCTGCATAGCGTATGGCGAAAGCACCGGTTTCCACTTTCAGCACCGGCCCATGGGCGGAGCGTAAAACGTCGCGCGTCACAGTCCACCAGAATGGGCCCCAGAGTTTCACACGGATTTTCGCTTCCGATTTTTCAAAGTCGCGCCACGTACCGTCGAGCCAATACTGGTCCGCGTTGTCGGGATTGATCTTCAATTCATAGACATCAACAAGGTCCGGCTCGTTCACGGTGTTAGCCCAGCCGAGATTGCGGTTGTGACCGTGCAGCATGAAGGGCGAACCGGGGAAAAAACCGCCCGCCACGTCCCAGCCTTCGTCGCTGTGCAACAACGCCTCATACCAGGCGACGGGACCTGTGTAAGGTTGATGCGAATTGACGAGAAGCCGCGTCGCGTGGTCGGCGCTGCGCGAGGGACCGACAGCGACACCATTGGAACCAATGGGCAAAGGCGCCGCGGTCGGCAGGAAAGCGTCTTTGCCGTCTTTTGACAGTGAGCCCTTCTTGGCTTTGAACAATGCCATCAGCGTTTTGTCGAACCCATAGAAGAAGGGCGTCTTGAAGATGAATCCGGCGGCCACATCGCGCCCTGTCAGTGGCAGCGCACCAGCCGTTACTTTGTCGGGGTGCAAAGCACCGTAATAATTGATGCCGTCGGCATAGGCGTCGAGCACGCGGCGCAGTTCCGGCGAAAGGTCTTTTTCATAGCGTGTGTCGATTGTGTTCCAAACGCCCATCAGTGCGACGATGTAATCAGTGACAGCGGCGTCCTTGCCCTTGACCGAGCCAAGCTTGCCACGCACGGCGAGTGCCGTTTCCTCGATGGTCTTGTAATCATCCTCGGCATGGGCAAAGGCAAATCCGAAGGCGACGTCCGCATCGCGCTTACCATAGATGTGCGGCACGCCGTATGTGTCGCGTTTGATGCGCACGTCATATTGCGCGGCGCGGGACTTGGTGGCCTCCAAATCGAGCGGAGCAGGGGCTTTGATGGCCGCGACAACGAAAATGCCGATGAGACCCGCAAAAGCCAATACGAAAAGACCCTTAAAGCCCGATTTAACGAATCCCAGCATCTTCAACCCCTTGCTCTTTTGAAGGCGGAGACTAGGGACCTACTGAGGGGTCTGTAAAGGTTGGATCTGCCTGCGGCCCTGCGCCGCTTTCCGCCGCGCCGACAAGTCTTTATACAAGGGCAACCAAATCTCGAAAGTGATGCAGCATCTTGGCCCTTTTATCTTCAAGTCTATTGCTCTGGCTCGCCTTCGCGCTGCTCACCGGCGTCGTGGTCTGGCTGCTCTTGTCGCCGTTCAAAGCATCGCGGGTTAAAGCCAGCACGGGCCGCAACCGCGCCGAGGAAGTGGCCCTCTACCGCGATCAGCTGGCCGAAGTGACACGCGATGTCGAGCGCGGTGTGATGGGCGAAGGCGAAGCGGAAGCCGCGCGCATCGAAGTCTCGCGTCGCCTGCTCGCGGCAACAGACGCAAGCCGCGATGCAGAATCCAAGTCCTCACCGCGTGGTTCCCGGCGGGCGGCCATTGCCATGATGCTTTTCGTGCCAGCGTCTTCTCTCGCACTCTATATCTCGCTCGGCTCGCCCGAAGTGCCCGACGCGCCTTTCGCGCCGCGCATCGAAGGCCCGGCCACAGCCCTGCCGCTTGATGCGCTCATCATCAAGGTGGAGCAGCACCTGAAGGAAAAGCCCGACGATCTCGCCGGTTGGGAAGTGCTGGCACCCGCCTATCTGCGCCAGAGAAATTTTTCGGCGGCGATTTCCGCATGGAACCGCGCCATTGCGCTGGGCGGTGAAACAGCGGGGCGGCTTGCTGCGCGCGGCGAAGCACAGGTCTTCGCCGCTGAGGGTTCTTTGACACCAAGCGCGCGCGAGGATTTTGCCCGCGCCGTGGCGATGGATGCCAGTGAACCGCGCGCGCAATATTATATGGGCCTCGCCGATATCGAAGACGGCGCAAAAGACAAAGCCATCGCCCGTTGGACAAGGCTCATCGCCTCTGCTGCTCCCGACGCACCTTGGCGCGCCAGCATCGAAGCTGAACTTGACGCGCTCAAAAATCCGGGGCCGAGCACCGCGCAGGTCGATGCCGCGTCCGGCATGAGCGCTGAAGATCGCCAGCAGATGATCGAAGGCATGGTGGCGGGTCTGGCCGCGCGGCTTGAAGAAACGCCCGACGATCTTGCCGGATGGCAACGCCTTATCCGCGCCTATGGCGTGCTTGGCAAAACAACCGAACAATCCACAGCCCTTGCCGAAGCCCGTAAAACCTTTGCAGGTAATGCAGATGCGCTGAGCGCGCTCGACGTCGCCGCCAACGCTCCTGCACCGCAATAAACGACACAAACATTATCCTCAGTCTGCGTCACGTTCGGTTAGAATATAGTCACTGAGTCGCGCCGGATGAGGACGCCCATGCTGTCGGAACTGCAGAAACAAGCCGCACAGGCCATTGTCAATATTTTCGAGACGGGCAAGACGCTCGGTGATTACGCGAGTGTCACATTGCTCACCGGCGATCCGGGCCACCTCACCTATGGCCGGTCGCAGACGACGCTCGCCAGCGGCAATCTCTATCTGCTCATCAAAGCCTATTGCGCCGCGCCCAGTGCCGCTTGCGCCCGCAGCCTCAAGCCCTTTCTCGAACGTCTCGCCGATATCGACCTTGCGCTCGACCGCAACAATGATTTCCGCGCGCTGCTAAAAGAAGCGGGCCGTGATCCTGTCATGCAGGACACGCAGGACGCTTTCTTTGATCGCGTCTATTGGGCGCCTGCAATGAAAACCGCCGCCGACTTCGGCTTTGCCTCACCCCTCTCGGCAGCCGTGATTTACGATAGCCTCATCCACGGCTCGTGGGGCGCGATGCGTGACCGCACGATAGCCCGCCATGGTAAGACGGCATCGCTGGGCGAGAAAAAATGGGTCGCGGCCTATGTCGCAGAGCGCCGCAACTGGCTGGCGACACATTCCAATACTTTGCTCCGGCGCACGGTCTACCGCATGGATGCTTTCAACGCGCTTATCAAGGCAGGCAATTGGTCGCTCGGTATCCCGATGAGCGTCTGCGGTGTCTCTGTGGATTCCGGCTCGCTTGCCTGCCGCGCCCCCGTCGTCGTTTCGGCGGTCGATGCAGCCACACGCAATCTGCGCCTCACCACGCCTCATATGACCGGTAATGATGTGAAGGCACTGCAAAAGGCCATTGCGGCGGAAGGGTATATCGTCAACATCGACGGTGTCTTCGGCCCAGGCTTTGACAGCGTTCTAAAGGCCTGGCAGGACGAAAATGGCCTCATCCCCGATGGCGTGGCAGGGCCTGCCACCCGGATCATCCTGCATCTTTAGCAGCGTCGCGCGGTCCCGCGCGACCATTTGGCGGTTTCGGCAGGGCGGCGGTCCGGCTATACAGGTCGACAAATAACCGCGCCGGAGCAGCCCTCACATGACGCGCAAAAATCGCCGCGCCGCTTTCATTGTCACGAGCCTTGCCATTCTTGGTCTGGCGGTCGGACTCGTGCTCTATGCGATGCGCGACAATATCGTCTTTTTCTACAGCCCCAGCGACATTGCTGAAAAAGACATCGGCCCCGGCCAGCGCATCCGCCTCGGCGGCATGGTGGAAGAGGGCTCGCTCGCGCATAGCAGCGAGGCGACGATCAACTTCCGCGTCACTGATTTTGTGAAGGCCGTCGGCGTCACCTACACAGGCATCCTGCCGGATTTGTTCCGTGAGGGGCAAGGCGTGGTCGCCGAAGGTCACATGCAAGCGGACGGATCATTTGTCGCGGATACGGTGCTGGCAAAGCACGACGAAAAATACATGCCGCCCGAAGTTGCTGAAAGCTTGAAGAAGGCCGGTCGCTGGAAAGAGGGCGAAGACACGCCCATGCCGGAAGGCGCTGTAAAACCATGATCGCCGAACTCGGACATTTCTCATTGGTCCTCGCGCTTGCCGTCGCCTGCGTGCAGATGGTCGTACCGATGATCGGTGCGCATCGCGGCGATGTGGCCATGATGGCGGTCGCTCAAAAGGCGGCGCTCGCGCAATTCGCGCTTGTCGGTTTCGCCTTTGTGGTGCTGGTCAATGCCTTCATCACATCAGATTTTTCGGTGAGCCTCGTCGCTGAAAATTCCCACTCGACAAAACCGCTGATTTATAAAATCTCCGGCGTCTGGGCCAACCACGAAGGTTCGATGGTGCTCTGGGTCCTGATCCTGTCGCTCTATGGCGCATTGGTCGCGCTCTTTGGCGGCAATCTGCCGAATGTGCTACGTGCCCGCGTGTTGGCGGTACAGGCGTCTATCGGTGTTGCCTTCATCGGCTTCATCCTCATCACGTCCAACCCGTTCCTGCGCGTGGTGCCTCCGCCTTTCGAAGGGCGTGGCCTTAATCCGCTATTGCAGGACCCCGGCCTCGCGTTCCATCCGCCGTTTCTCTATGCCGGCTATGTAGGCCTTTCGATGGCCTTCTCTTTCGCCATTGCCGCGCTCATCGAAGGCCGTGTGGACGCAAGCTGGGCGCGCTGGGTGCGCCCGTGGACACTCGGCGCGTGGACCGCGCTGACCATCGGCATCGCCATGGGCTCGTGGTGGGCTTACTACACGCTCGGTTGGGGCGGCTTTTGGTTCTGGGATCCTGTTGAAAACGCGTCTCTGATGCCCTGGATCGTGGCGACAGCACTGCTTCATTCCGCCATCGTCGCGGAAAAGCGCGGTGCATTGAAGAGCTGGACGGTCTTGTTGGCGATCTTCGCTTTCTCGCTGTCGCTCATCGGCACATTCCTCGTGCGCTCCGGCGTGTTGAATTCGGTTCACGCTTTTGCGTCCGATCCGCTGCGTGGCGTCGTCATTCTCGGCATCATTTCATTTTTCATCGGCGGAGCGTTGGCGCTGTACGGCTGGCGCGCACCCAAGCTCAAAGCCGAAGGCTTGTTCGCCCCGATGAGCCGTGAAGGCGCGCTCATCGTCAATAATCTCCTGCTGACCGCCGCCGGTGCTGCCGTTTTTATCGGCACCCTTTATCCCCTGTTTCTCGACGCGCTGAACGGACCAAAGATCACCGTCGGTGCGCCGTTCTTCAACATGACCTTCGTGCCGATCATGGTGCCGCTGATGATCCTCGTGCCGCTTGGGCCGTTGCTCGGCTGGAAGCGGGCAGACCTTGTGGCAGCGCTCGAACGCCTCATGGGCGCAGGCGCACTCGCCGTTTTCGTCTGCCTCGCCATCATGGGTTTTATCAGTGAAGCGCCCTGGCTCGCCGCGCTCGGCATGGGCCTTGCCACATGGCTTGTTGCGGGTGCCTTCTCCGAATTGGCCGCGCGCATTTCGCTCTTCTCATCGCCTCTGTCGGTGAGCCTGCGCAAAGCCCGCCACCTGCCGCGTGCCCAATGGGGCATGGCGTTTGCGCATGGCGGCTTGGGCGTGCTTGTTGCCGGTGTTGTCGGCATGACGGCATGGCAGCAAGAATTGGTGACAGCGCTCAAAGTCGGCGAGAGCGCAATGGTCGGGCAATATGAACTGACGCTCGAAAAAGTCGGAATGCGCGAAGGACCGAATTTCGAAGCGCTGGTCGGCGTTATCGGTGTCAAAAAAGACGGCAAGGACTTGGGCTTCATGCTGCCTGAGAAACGTCGCTTCCCCGTCGAACGTCAGGAAAAAACCGAAGCTGCGATCCGCACCAACGGCTTTGCCGATCTCTATGTCGTGATCGGTGAAGACAACGGGCAGGGCGGCTATACGATCCGCGCCTACGTCAATAGTTTCGCACCATGGATCTGGGGTGGGGCGATCATCATGGCCTTCGGTGGTCTCGTGTCGCTCACCGACCGTCGCTATCGCGTCGGCGCGCCTTCGCGCGCTCGCGTGCGAGCACAACCACAGGCGGCTGAATGATGTCGCGCAGTCTTCTGCTTAGTCTGCTGATGATTGCGTCGCTGTCGGCATCGGCTTTGGCGGTCGCGCCAGGCGAAAGTCTCTCTGACCCTGCGCTTGAGGCCCGCGCCCGCACCCTGTCCAAAGAACTCCGCTGCCTCGTCTGTCAGAACCAGTCGATCGATGATTCTGACGCCGAACTCGCCGCTGATCTGCGTCTGGTTGTGCGCGAGCGGCTGACCGCCGGCGACTCGGATGCCGAAGTCCTCGACTATATCGTCGCCCGTTACGGCGACTTCGTGCTGCTGCGCCCGCCCTTCGAGCTCGCTACCCTTTTGCTCTGGCTCGGACCATTTGCCGTCATTTTCTTTGGTGCAGCGGGGCTTTTCATCGCGTTCCGGCGGCAGGCTTCCAGCGAATCGACGCAAACTCTTGATTTAGAGGAGCAAAAGCGGGTCGCTCAGCTTTTGGATGAAGAAAGCCAAAGCCGCTAAACGGCTGATTTCTGCGACTTCGTCCCTGCCACTATTCGGCCATACGTTTCTGTAATGTTTAGGACATGAATTGGTAAGGTGAGGTGGCCAAGATTACTTGC